>VFQQ010003665.1_pt1 | contig 14606 bp, 12 predicted proteins | sample 3512341 | NCBI WGS metagenome assembly VFQQ01 (sample SAMN10412373, study PRJNA504923) | tailings metagenome | isolation source: Relicate 2 Philex TSF1 revegetated site | place: Philippines: Tuba, Benguet | collected 2017-08-29 | reverse complement strand
CCCATCGCGATCTGCACGACGCCCAGCGAGGCGAACAGGAAGAGGATCGTGTCCGGCGCGGCGGCGATGTCGAGCCCGGCGATGGAGACCGCGCCGCCATCCGGTGCGAATAGGTGAATGCCGCCGCGCACGAGGTTCACGAGGCCCAGAAGGCCGATCGCGATCACCGTCAGGCGCGCAGGCGCGGCGTTCATTTCGGGAAGCAGGGGATCAACAACTGCCCCGCCAGCCCGGCCTCGCGATGCACGCCGAATTCGGCCACCTCCGGCGAGGTCGCGATTTCGACGAACGCCTTGGCAGACGGGTATTCCATCAGCGCGACCACGTCCCACATCTCGCCGACCCGGCCGATCACGGGCGCGGATGCGGCGGCGTTGAAATGCAGCTTGCCGCCGCGCGCCAGCACGAAGGCGCTCATCAGCTCGCCGTACTTCATATAGGCCTCGCGCCCCGTCAGCGTCGTGTCGCGCCCGTCCTTGTAGACCGCCTTGTCGCGGAATTTCAGCAGGTTGAGCATGACGACCGGGCCGCTCTCCGGCGACGCCACCAGCGCGCCGATCTGTTCACCCGTCGGATAGACGGCGTTCTCCACCTGCATCAGCGTGTCTCCTTGATGAAACCGTCGATGATGGCGACGAGTTCGTCCGGTGCATCTTCCTGCAGGAAGTGGCCGCCGCCTGCGACAATCGTGTGCTTCTGGCCCTTGGCGCCGGGCACGCGGGTCTGGAACACCTTCTCGCCGCCTGCGGTCACCATGTCCTTGTCGGAGAAGGCGGTGAGGAACGGCTTTTCGAACTTTTCAAGCACCGCCCAGGCCGCCTTGTTCTCCGCGACGCTGGCATGTTCCGGCGTCACCGGCACGAGGCGCGGGAAGACGCGCGCGCCGGCCTTGTAGGTCTCGTCCGGATAGGGTGCGTCATAGGCCGCCTGCTCGGCTGCGGAGAGCTCGCGCGTCGTGCCGCCATTGACGATGAAGCCGACCGGGAAGACCGGCACGCTCTGGCTGAACTCCAGCCACGCCTTGAAGCCTTCGGTCATGCCGGTGCCGACGGGCAGGCCGGTATTGCCGGTGACGACCCGCGCGAAGCGCTCCGGAAACGCCGCGACGAGGCGGAGGCCGATGAGGCCGCCCCAGTCCTGGCAGAACAGCGTGATGCCCGAAAGGTCGAGCTTGCCCAGCCAGGCGCTCATCCACGCGACATGCCGCTCGAACGTATAGTCGTCCTGCTCCGCCGGCTTGTCGGATTTGCCGAACCCGATCAGGTCGGGCGCAATGACGCGGTGGCCGCGCGCGACGAGGCCCGCGACCATCTTGCGATAGAGATACGACCACGACGGCTCGCCATGCATCAGCAGCACGGGCGCCGCGCCGCGCGGACCTTCGTCGAGATAGTGGATGCGCAGCGGCGTGCCGTCCTTGTCGGCGATCTCGGCGTAGTGCGGGGCGAAGGCGTAGCCGTCCAACCCCTCGAATCGCGCGTCGGGCGTGCGCAGAACCTTCATGGCGTCCTCTCCTTGACCGGATCTGATCCGTCCGATATAGTGGCACGCATAATGTCACTATAAGCCGTGGCGGTCAAGCCGGGGCAGGGGCGGGAGATGACGGTCAAGGAAGCGCTCAGCGGCGCGATCTCATCCTGGCTGACAAGCCATACGCGGCGCGACATGCGCCGCGCTCTCGCTTCCGTGCCTCGCCGTTTGGGAGGGCGCATGAGCGAGATCCACTATTTCCATCAGGCCGACGATCCCTACAGCCATCTCTGCCTGCAGGCGCTGGATGCGCTGAGCGCGAGGGCCATTCCTGCGCTCAAGGTGCATATCGTCCCGCCGCCGGACGATGCCGCCGCGCCTGAACGCGCGCGCCTGATCCAATGGTCGATCCGCGATGCCGGCACGCTGGCCCGCCGCCTCGGCCTGTCGTGGAGTGACAATGCGGTTCAGCCCGATCCGGCCCTCACCGCGCTCGCCAGCGCGGCGCTGATCGCTGCCGAGAAGAGCGCGGGCTTTCCCGCCGCCGCGCTGAAGATCGGCGAGGCGCTATGGCGCGGCGACCGCGCGGCGCTGGAGGCGATGCCGTCGGCTGATGCGGCGGAAACCGATGCGGCGCTCAGCGCAGCAGCGACGTTGCGCACCGAAACCGGGCATTATCTCGGCGGCACGTTCTTTTTCGAGAAGGAATGGTATTGGGGTCTCGACCGCCTGCATTTCCTTGAGGATCGCCTGCGCGCTGCAGGTCTTCTGAAGGCCGATGCGCCCGCTGGCGTCATCGCGCCGGTGAAGGATGTCGAACTGAAGGCCGTGCCGTCGAACGGCCAGACCCCGACGCTCGACTACTTCTTCTCGTTCCGCAGCCCCTACACCTGGATCGCCACGCCGCGCGTCCGGGCGCTCGCGAAACATTACGGCGCAGAGCTGCGCCTGCGCTTCATCCTGCCGATGGTGATGCGCGGCCTGCCCGTGCCGCCGCCGAAGACGCGCTACATCACCTTCGACACCAAGCGTGAGGCCGACCGTGTCGGCCTGCCTTTCGGCCGCATCGTCGATCCGCGCGGGGCGGCGACGGAACGCGGTATCGCGGTGCTGGCGAAGGCGATCCCGCTGGGGCGGGGCGAGGATTTCTCGGAAAGCTTCCTCCGCGCCGTGTGGTCGGAAGGCGTCGATGGCGCGACCGACGCGGGGCTCTACAAGATTGGCGCCCGCGCCGGCCTAGACGAAGCCTTTGTCGAAGCGGCGCTGAAAGACGAAAGCTGGCGTCCGGTAGCCGAAGCCAACCGTCAGGCCCTGTTCGCGCACGGCCTTTGGGGCGCACCGACGCTCAGCGTCAATGGCGGCCGCGCGCATTGGGGTCAGGATCGCCTATGGGCCGTCGAAAACGATCTGATCGCCGCGACAAGCTGATGCGCGCCCTCGGCCTCATCCTCGTTCTCGCGCTCGCCGCCTGCGGCGAGGCGAAACAGGATGTGGCCGTGACGCAGTGCCTGAAGGACGCAGGCGGCGACGTCGCCATTCCGGGCGGCGTGATGATGATGGGCGCGCGCGGTCAGATGCCGGGCGAAGGCCCGCCGCGCCGCGTCAGCGTGAAGCCGTTCCGCATGGACCGCACCGATGTGACGAATGGCGACTACGCCGCCTTCGTCGCCGCCACCGGCTATGTCACGCGGGCCGAGCGCGGCGATACACCGTCATCTCTCGTCTTCGTGGGCGCGGGCGACGGCGTCGATCTCGGCGATCCGTCCGAATGGTGGAAGATCGTGCCGGGCGCGAACTGGCGGCATCCCACCGGCCCGGGCAGTTCCATCGACGGTTTGGATGATCTTCCGGTCGTTCACATCGCCTATGAGGATGCGCTCGCCTATGCGCACTGGCGCGGCCGCGATCTGCCGACCGAAGCGGAATGGGAATTCGCGGCGCGGGGCGGCATCGATGGCGCGGTCTATGTCTGGGGCGACGAACGCCCGGGCACAGGCGAAGCGAAGGCCAACACCTGGCAGGGCGCGTTCCCGCTGCAGGATACGGGCGACGATGGCTTCCGCGCCGCGCCCGCGCCGGTCGGATGTTTCCCCGCCAACGGCTATGGCCTCTACGACATGGCGGGCAATGTCTGGCAGTGGACCAGCGATGAGTGGCGCGGCGACCTGACGTCCGCGCCCGATGCCGCGCCGGATGTCGCCTCCTACGATCCGGCCGATCCTTACGCGACGCAGCGCGTCATCAAAGGCGGTTCGTTCCTCTGCGCCGACAATTACTGCCTGCGCTATCGCCCTGCCGCGCGCACCGCCGCGTCGGCCGGCGACGGCGCATCGCATATCGGTTTCCGCACCGTGAAGCGGGATGACAACCAACAAGAAGCCTCGATGAAGGAGGGCGCGCCATGATGCGCTGGGTGAAAAGAATCGGCATTGCGATCGGCGTCATCGCACTGGCGCTGGTCGCGACATGGTTCGCCATTGGCGGGCGCGAAGGCTTCATCCTGCTCTACGCGAGCTGGCAGAAGGTGACGCCGGGGCCGCATCAGGAGGTCGCCTGGCAGAAAGGCCCGGAGCAGACGCCCGTGCCCGGCGCGAAGCGCAAGCCGAACGTCATCGTCATCCTCGCCGACGATCTCGGCTTCAACGACGTCTCATTCTATGGCGGCGGCACGGCGGGCGGCCTGATCAAGACGCCGAACATCGATTCCATCGGCCGCGACGGCGTGAACTTCCCCGCGGGCTATGCCGGCAACGCCACCTGCGCCCCCTCACGCGCCGCGCTGATGACCGGCCGCTACGCCACGCGCTTCGGCTACGAGTTCACGCCGACCCCGCTCGGCTTCCAGCGCCTCGTCGGCGGCCATCAGGGCAATGCGCCCTGGCCGGTCATCTATCACCCGGAACGCGAATCCGAGGTGCCGGACTTCCGCGAACTCGGCATCCCTGAAGGCGAGCAGACCATTGCGGCGATGATGCGGACCGCCGGCTATCACACCGTGCATCTCGGCAAGTGGCATCTCGGCGAAACCGAGAGCAAGCGCCCGGAAAAGCGCGGCTTCGATGAAAGCCTCGGCTTCTATTCCGGCGCGGCGATGTTCATGCACGAGGACGATCCGAACGTCGTCAACGCCAAGCAGGATTTCGACCCGATCGACAAATTCCTGTGGGCCGGGCTTACCACCGGCGTGCGTTACAATTCCGGCCCGGTCTTCGAACCCGGCGCGCACATGACCGACTATCTGTCGGATCAGGCGGTGGAGGTGATCCGCGCCAACAAGGACCGGCCCTTCTTCATGTATCTCGCCTACAACGCGCCGCACACACCGCTGCAGGCGCTGAAAGAGGACTACGACGCGCTGCCTCAGATCCAGGATCACACGCTGCGCGTCTATGCCGCGATGATCCGCCAGCTCGACCGCGGCATCGGCCGGGTACTGGCGGAGTTGAAGGCGCAGGGCCTCGATGACGACACGCTCGTCATCTTCACCAGCGACAATGGCGGCGCGCATTATGTCGGGCTTGATGGCCTGAACGCGCCCTATAGCGGCTGGAAGGCGACGTTCTATGAAGGCGGCATCCGCGTGCCGTTCTTCATGCGCTGGCCGGGCGTTCTGCCGGCCGGCACAACCTACGCCTCGCCGATCAGCCATTTCGACATCTTCGCGACGGCGGCGGGTGCGGCGGGTGCACCGTTGCCCACCGACCGCAAGATCGACGGCGTCGACGTGGTGCCGTTCATCACCGGCGCGGCGGCGGGCCAGCCGCACCAAATCCTCTTCTGGCGCTCCGGGCCTTACGTCGTGGTGCGCAAGGGCGACTGGAAGCTGCAGGTGGAAGCGACGTCCAAGCTGATCGCACTCTACGATCTCGCCAGCGACCCGGCGGAGAAGACCAATCTTGCGAGCGCCCAGCCTGACCGCGTCGCCGAGATGCAGGCGCTGATCGCCGGTTGGCAGGCCGAGCAGGTGAAGCCGCTGTGGCCGGCGTTGATCGAAGGCGTGATCCCGATCGATCACCCCCTCAACAGGCCGTGGACCAAGGAAGATCGCTACATCTACTGGTCGAACTAGGGAAAATCCTCATGGCCGCCTCAAGGGCGGCCATGAGGAGATAGAGGGCTAGTCTTCCTCGTCCCGCGCCTTGTAGCGCGCGCGGTTCGCTTTCGTTCGTCCCGCCCACAACTTCTTGTGGGCGGCGCGGGCGAGCGGATCTTCCTTGCGCTGCTCGTGCGCCAGCTCGCCCTTCAGCTTGTTGAAGCTTTCAAGCCGCGCCGCATTGAGATCGCCGCTTTCCAGCGCCGCCCGCACCGCACAGCCCGGCTCGTTGCCGTGCGTGCAGTCGCTGAAGCGGCACTGGGCTTCCAGCGCCTCGATATCCTCGAAGGTCTGTGAGACTCCTTCATCGGCCTCCCACAGCGCCAGCTCGCGCATGCCCGGCGTATCGAGCAACAGCCCGCCGCCCGGCAGCAGCACCAGCTCGCGGTGCGTGGTGGTGTGGCGGCCCTTGTCGTCATCCTCGCGGATGGCGCGGGTCGCCATGCGCTCGGTGCCGGCGAGCGCATTCACCAGCGTCGATTTACCGACGCCGGACGAGCCGAGCAGCACAGCAGTGAGGCCGGGCTTGAACTCGGTGCGCACGCTCTCCAGCCCCATCCCGGCGCGCACCGAGACGAGATGCACCTTCACGCCCTTCGCCGCCGCCGCGACCTCGGCGCCGCGTGCTTCCGCATCGGCGTTGAGATCGGCCTTGGTCAGCACGATCTGCGGCTCCGCGCCGCTTTCGTGGACGCTGGCGAGATAGCGCTCCAGCCGGCGGATATTCAGATCGTCGTTCAGCGACAGCGCCAGGAAGGCGATGTCGACGTTCGCGGCAACGACCTGCGCCACGCGTCCACGCCCCGCCGCCTTGCGGATGAAGGCGGTGCGGCGCGGCAGCACGGCATGGATCGTCGCCGCCCGCTCGTCGAGGCGAACGGACGCGGCGACCCAGTCTCCGGCGGCGGGAAACCCGCCCATCTCCGCCTCGCGCACGAAGCGGCCTGACATTTCGGCGGGCATCTCGCCGTCTTCGGTGACGATGCGATACGGCCCACGCTGGTGGATGATGACGCGGCCGGGCTTCAGGCCCTCGGCCGCGTAAGGCTCGAATTGATGCCGGAGCGCGTCGCTCCAGCCATAGATGTCAAGCAAGTGTGTCGTCCTTGAAGGAATGGCGATGCGCGTGAAGCGCCGCCGGAGGACGACCTGAAATCAGGTAAGCCCGCGTGCGGCGCAGTGCGGTGCGCGAACAATATCGGTCATGTTGCGCCTCCTCTGCTGGCGGGTTCCGGTAGCTGTGGATAGGCGCAGCAGACCTCCTGGTCAAGCCGATGAGCGATAGACGGCCCTCGAGATGGGTTGGTAGCCTCAACCATGCGCTTGCACTTGATCCGCGGACTAAGCGCCGCTGGCACGCTTCGTCAGGTCGTCAGAAAGCTTGGCGAACCCCGCACCGTCCTCGATCTTGGCGACCAACCCGCCTACGGTCCGCTCGCGTCGGATCAGGAGCGCGACGCTTGGTGGCGAACGCTGGGCTCTGAACGCGAAGTCTTCGCGCCAAGCGTTTATCGGAGGTGGGAGGTTCTTCGTCGCAAGATCGCAGATGCGGCGCCCGAGCGCCTGGTCATCTGGACATCCGGTGAGACGGACGATCACATCTTCCTCAGAATGGCCTGCGATCAGCTGAAGTCGTTCGACGGTGGCATCGACATCGTCACTGGCCGACCATGGGGTCCGCCCGATGAGCAGTGGCATGGGCTCGGAATGTATGGCCCTGACGACATGGCGACATTCATCACGAGTTTGCGGGAGATCGAGCCTTCAGAACGCGAGCGACTGGCGAGCGAATGGAAGCTAGTCCCCCAAGGTCATGGTGTGCGCGTTCTGGAATCCGGCCGCATTGAGCTGCGCGGTTACGACATCTGGGACGAAGCGCTGCTCAGCTACATCGGTGCAGACTGGGAAAAGCCGATCTGGGCGGTTGGGAAAACGTTGGGCCACCACCAAAATCTGACTGGGCAAAACGACACCTTTTTGATGTGGCGCATACAAGTACTCATCGAGTCCGGCGTGCTTGAGGTTCAGACGCCGCAAACGCCGCAGCCGACACTGTGGGAGTTCATGCGAGAGTCGCGCGTTCGTCGGATCGCTTAGTGCTGGCACCGGAACGCTCCATCGCTTCTGTCCGTTTCATCTCGGACCGCCGCCTCTGCGTCGCGACATGAACGACACGTTCAGGCGCAATTCATGGGGCGGTTCCGAAACTGAAGGCACAGCTAAATCCGCGGCAGAAGGCCGCGTTCTGAGGAGAAGCCTCATGCGCAAGATGATCGCTACGGCGCTGGCTTTCGCGATGCTCGCGACTAGTTCCGTCACCTTCGCCGGCACGTCCGAAGCCCGCCATCGCGGCGACCGCTACGAGCGCCATCACAACGACTATTATTATCATGACCGGCGCCACCGCCGGAACAATGACGCGGCTGCTGCCGCGATCATCGGCCTGACACTCGGCGCCATCATCATCGGCTCACAGCAGAACCGCCGCGACCGCTATTACGACAACGGCTACTACCGCGACGACTATCGCTACCGCGACAGTAACTGGGATCACATCCGCCGCTGCGAGCGCCGCTACCGCTCCTATGACCGATACAGCGACACGTTTATCGGCCGCGACGGCCGCCGTTACTACTGCAACCTGTAGAGCATCATCCGAAGAAGTGGGTGCCGGTTCTTCGATAAGATGATGCTCAAGAAAATACTTAGTAGTTGATTCCGGGTAGATCGAGGCCGTGCTGACGCGCGGCCTCTTTTGCTATGTCATAGCCCGCATCGGCGTGGCGCATCACGCCGGTCGCCGGATCGTTCCACAGCACGCGCCCCACCCGCCGCGCCGCCGCCTCGGTGCCATCGCAGACGATCACCATGCCGCTGTGCTGCGAGAAGCCCATACCGACGCCGCCGCCGTGATGCAGCGACACCCAGGTCGCGCCCGATGCGGTGTTGAGCAGCGCATTCAGCAGCGGCCAGTCGGAAACCGCGTCCGATCCGTCCATCATCGACTCCGTCTCGCGGTTGGGCGAGGCGACCGACCCTGAATCAAGATGATCGCGCCCGATCACCACGGGGGCTTTCAGTTCGCCAGTACGCACCATCTCGTTGAAGGCGAGGCCGAGCCGGTGCCGGTCGCCCAGCCCCACCCAGCAGATGCGCGCCGGCAGGCCCTGAAACTTGATCTTGGCCTTCGCCATGTCGAGCCAGTTATGCAGATGCGTGTCGTGCGGCATCAGCTCCTTCACCTTGGCGTCGGTCTTGTAGATGTCGTCCGGATCGCCGGAGAGCGCGGCCCAGCGGAACGGCCCGATGCCCCGGCAGAAGAGCGGACGGATATAGGCCGGCACGAAGCCCGGAAACGCGAAGGCCTCGCCGACGCCCTCGTCCAGCGCCACCTGGCGGATATTGTTGCCGTAATCGACGGTGGGTACGCCCATCGCGTGGAAGGCCAGCATGGCGTTCACGTGTTCGGCGATGGAGGCGCGCGCCGCCGCTTCCACGCCTTTGGGATCGCGCGTCTTGCGCTCTTCCCACTCCGCCAGCGTCCAGCCCTTAGGCAGATAGCCGTTCAGCACGTCATGCGCGGACGTCTGGTCGGTCACCGCATCGGGGCGCACGCCGCGCTTCAGCAGTTCGGGCAGCACGTCCGCCGCATTGCCCAGCAGGCCGATGGAAACGGGCTTCCCGCTCGCCTTGGCCTCCGCCAGCATGTTGAGCGCGGTGTCGAGATCGCCGGCGCTCTTGTCGAGATAACCGGTCTTCAGCCGCATCTCGATGCGCGAGGGCTGGCACTCGATGGCGAGGCAGGAAAAGCCCGCCATCACGGCGGCGAGCGGCTGCGCCCCGCCCATGCCGCCAAGCCCTGCCGTCAGCAGCCAGCGGCCTTCGGTGTCGCCGTCATAATGCTTGCGGCCCAGCTCGACGAACGTCTCGTATGTGCCCTGAACGATGCCCTGCGTGCCGATATAGATCCACGACCCGGCCGTCATCTGGCCGTACATCATCAATCCCTGCCTATCGAGCTCGTGGAATTTCTCCCAATTCGCCCAATGCGGCACGAGATTGGAATTGGCGAGCAGCACACGCGGGGCATCGCCATGCGTCGGAAACACGCCCACCGGCTTGCCGGATTGCACCAGCAGCGTCTGGTCGTCCTCCAGCCGCTTCAGCGTCTCGACGATTTTGTCATAGGCGTTCCAGTCGCGCGCCGCGCGGCCGATGCCGCCATAGACCACCAGTTCCTCCGGCTTCTCGGCGACTTCGCGGTCGAGATTGTTCATCAGCATCCGCATCGGCGCTTCGGTCAGCCACGACTTGGCGCTCAGCTCCGTCCCCCGCGCCGCGCGCACGATGCGGGAATTGTCGATGCGGCTCATCCTGGCTCCTTGGCGAAGGTGATGCAGGCGTTCAGCAGGCGGCGCAGCGTCGCGCGCACCGGGCCGGCGAATTCGAGATCGAAGGGCGGCGGCCAGTTGTCGTCACGCACCACCGCCGGCTCGCGTAAGTACGCGCGCATCGCCAGTTCCATCTGGATCGTATGGACGCCCAGCTCCGGCCGCCCGTGCGAGCGCGTGATGTAACCGCCCTTGAAACGCCCGTTGGCGACAGTCGGATGGCCCGACGCGGCACAGATCGCCTGCGCCGCCGCCGACAGCTCCTGGTCGCAAGAACGCCCGGTATTGGTGCCGATGTTGAACACCGGCAATTCGCCATCGAACAGGCGCGGGATGTGGCTGCGGATCGAGTGCGCGTCATAGATGACGATGCGCTCATGCTCGCGCTTCAGCCGATGGGCCTCATCGGCGATCGCGACATGATAGGGCGTGTGATAGCGCCCGCGCCGCTCATCCACCTCGTCCTCTTCCGGCTGCTTGCCGTCGCGATACAGCGGCTTGCCGTCGAACGTCTCGGCCGGGCACAGCCCCGTCGTCGCCTGACCGGGATACAGCGAGGCGCCGCTCGGGTCGCGGTTCACGTCGATCACGCTGCGCGAGATATCGGTGGAGATGACTGTCGCGCCCATCGAGATCGCGAAGTCATACAGCTCATCGACATGCCAGTCGGTATCCTGCCGCGCGAGGGCAGGCGAGGTGAAGCGCGCCTCCAGATGCGAGGGGATCTCCGTTCCCGCATGCGGGATCGACACGATCAGCGGCGCATCGCCCCTGAGGATTTTCAGCCAGCTCATGCCGCCAACCCCGGCAGCGCGATGCCCGACACGGCCTCGATCAGCGCATCTTCCGCGACCAGCGCGATGGCGGCTTCGATATCCGGATGGAAATACCGGTCGTCCCCAAGCTTCGGCACCGCAAAGCGGATGATCGCCCGCACCCGTTCCAGCGCGGCGCTGGAAGCGAGGGGCGCATGGAAGTCGCACCCCTGCGCGGCGGCCAGCGCCTCGATGGCGATAACCGCGCGCGCGTTCTTCGCCATCTCCAGCAGACGCCGCGCCCCATGCGCCGCCATCGAGACATGGTCTTCCTGATTGGCGGAGGTCGGAATGGAATCGACGCTTGCCGGATAGGCGCGCTGCTTGTTCTCGGAGACGAGCGCCGCCGCCGTCACCTGCGGGATCATGAAGCCGGAGTTGAGGCCCGGGCTCGGCGTCAGGAAGGCCGGCAGGCCGGACAGCGCCGGGTCCACCAGCATCGCAATCCGCCGTTCCGACAGCGAGCCGATCTCGCAGATCGCCAGCGCGATCATATCGGCGGCGAAGGCCACCGGCTCGGCATGGAAATTCCCGCCCGACAGCGCCTCGGTCGTGTCGGGGAAGATCAGCGGATTGTCGGAGACGCCATTCGCCTCGATCTCCAGCGTCGCCGCCGCCTGGCGCAGCACGTCCAGCGCCGCGCCCATGACCTGCGGCTGACAGCGCAGGCAATAAGGGTCCTGCACGCGCGGATCGTTCACCCGGTGCGAGGCGCGGATCGCCGACCCGGTCATGAGATCGCGCAGCGCCGCGCCGCAATCGATCTGGCCCTTGTGGCCTCGCAGCGCGTGAATGCGCGCATCGAACGGTGCATCGCTGCCCTTAGCCGCTTCGGTGGATAGAGCCCCGGTGATGAGGGCCGATTGCAGCAGCCGCACGGCCTCTAACAGCCCGGCCAGCGCGTAGGCGGTCGAGAACTGCGTGCCGTTCAGCAGCGCGAGACCTTCCTTCGGCCCGAGCGTCAGCGGCGCGAGGCCCGCACTGGCAAGCGCCTCGCGCGCGGGCATCGTCCGTCCGCCGCTGACGATGGAGCCGACGCCGATCATCGCCGCCGCCATGTGCGACAGCGGCGCGAGATCGCCCGAGGCGCCGACCGAGCCCTGCGACGGGATCACCGGCGTCAGGCCCTTGGCGAGCATGGCTTCCAGCAGCGCGGCGGTTTCGGGCGCGATACCCGATGCGCCCTGCGCGAGGCTCGCGAGCTTCAGCGCCATCATCAGCCGCACGATGGCGGCGGGCATCGGCTCGCCGACGCCGGCGGCATGGCTCAGCACGATATTGGTCTGCAGCCGCGCGAGGTCTGCGTCCGCAATGCGGACGCTCGCCAGTTTCCCGAAGCCGGTATTGATGCCGTAGACGGGGTCGCCCTTGGCGAGGATGCGCTTCACCGCATCGGCGCTGGCCGCAATGCGCGCCGCAGCGCTGGCGTCCAGCTTTGCCGGTGCGCCGCGCCAGATCTCGCGCCAGGTCTTCAGGGGCACGGCCCCCGGCGTCAGAATGACTTGGTCCATCGTCCTTCCCGCACCCGCGCATGAAGCGGATTGAAGCCGATGCGATAGACGAGCGCGGCCGGGTCCGCCACATCCCAGATCGCCAGGTCGCAGCTTTTCCCTGTCTCCAGCGTTCCCGTCACAGCGCCGCGCCCCAACGCCCGCGCCGCGTTGCGCGTCACGCCCGCCAGGCACTCTTCCACCGTCAGGCGGAAGCAGGTCGCGCCCATATTCATGGTCAGCAAAATCGAGGTCAGCGGCGAGGTGCCGGGATTGCAGTCGGTCGCAAGCGCGATGGGCACATTGGCGTCCCGCAGCGCCTGCACGGGCGGCAGTTTCGTCTCGCGCGTGAAATAGAACGCGCCGGGCAGCAGCACGGCCACCGTCCCGGCCTCGGCCATCGCCCGTATGCCTGCCGCATCCAGCCATTCCAGATGGTCGGCGGACTGCGCCCGGTGATGCGCCGCCAGCGCCGCGCCATGAAGGTTCGACAGCTGCTCCGCATGCAGCTTCACCGGCAGGCGCGCTTTTTCCGCCGCCGCGAAAACGCGCGCCACCTGCGTCGGCGTGAAGCCGATCCCTTCGCAGAACGCGTCCACCGCATCGGCAAGGCCCGCTGCCGCCGCTGCGGGGATCATCTCGTCCGCGACAGCGGCGATATAGCCGTCGGCATCGCCCTTGAACTCCGGCGGCAAGGCATGGGCGGCGAGCAGCGTCGTGGTCACCGCGATATCGCGCTCATGCTCCAGCCGCCGCGCGGCGCTCAAACATTTCAGCTCGTGCTCGAGGCTGAGGCCATAACCCGACTTGATCTCGATGGTCGTGACGCCCTCGGCAATCAGCGCATCGAGCCGGGGCAGGGCCAGCGTCACCAGCTCGTCCTCGCTGGCCGCGCGGGTCGCCGTCATGGTCGAGACGATGCCGCCCCCCGCCCGGGCGATCTCCTCATAACTGGCGCCGTTCAGCCGCGCCTGAAACTCGCCCGCCCGGTCGCCGGCATGGACAAGGTGCGTGTGGCAATCGATGACGCCCGGCGTGATCAGCCGCCCGCCGCAATCGACCGTATCGGCGGCGACGAAAGGCGGGGCCTCGCTGGCCGGGCCGGCGTAGAAAATCCGCCCGTCGCGGGCGACGACCACCCCGTCCTCAATGACCCAAGGCCCACCTTCGCGCATAGGCGCCAGCCGGGCATGGGTCCAGAGCGTGTCGCACTGCATCGCGCCAACCTATCCGCCGCCGCGCCCCGCTGTCATCCTGCCCATCTGGGCTGCTAGGAAAGGCACATGACGGGGCTGTTTTTCGAGCGCGCACTGCTGCCTGATGGCTGGGCTGCCAAGGTGCGGGTGACTATCGCGAACGGGCGATTCGCCTCTGTGACGGCGGATGCCGCGCCCGAACCGGGCGACGACCGCCACGCCGTCGCCTTTCCCGGCCTCGCCAATGTCCACAGCCACGCCTTCCAGCGCGGCATGGCGGCGCTGGCTGAAACCGCCGGGCCGAATGACGACGATTTCTGGTCGTGGCGCGAGACGATGTACCGCTTCGTCCTCACGCTCGATCCCGACCAGATGGAGGCCATCGCCGCCTATGCCTTCGCCGAAATGCTGGAAGGCGGCTTCACCACGGTCGGCGAATTCCACTACCTCCATCACCAGCCCGACGGCACGCCCTACGCCAACCGGGCAGAACTTGCCGAACGCATCGCGGCGGCGGCGGGCGGCACAGGCATCGGCCTCACGCTGCTTCCCGTTTTCTATGCCCACGGCAATTTCGGGAACGCCCCGCCGAGCCCCCGTCAGGCCCGCTTCCTCAACGATCTCGACGGTTTCGCCGCGCTGCTCGGCGGATGCCGCAACGCCGTCTCCGGTCTTGAAGGTGCGCATGTTGGCGTTGCCCCGCATTCGCTTCGCGCAGCTTCGCAAGCCGAAGTCAGGGCCGTGGCGGCCCTCGCCCCCGATGGCCCCATTCACATCCACGCCGCCGAACAGACGAAGGAAGTCGAGGATTGCGAGGCCGCGACCGGCCTCCGCCCTGTCGAGTTTCTCATCGATCGCATCGGCCTCGACGCGCGCTGGTGCCTCATCCACGCGACCCACCTGACCGCCGGCGAAACTCGCCGTCTCGCCGCCAGCGGTGCAGTCGCCGGGCTTTGTCCCGTGACCGAATCCAATCTCGGCGACGGCATCTTCCCGACGCTCGACTATCTCGGGAATGGCGGCCGCTTCGGCATCGGCACCGACAGCAACATCCTGATTTCGGCGGCGGACGAGCTGAAGACCATCGAATACATCCAGCGCCTGAAATACCGCGCCCGGAATGTGCTCGCGCCCAAGGGCGGCTCCACCGG
>VFQQ010003664.1_pt1 | contig 14611 bp, 20 predicted proteins | sample 3512341 | NCBI WGS metagenome assembly VFQQ01 (sample SAMN10412373, study PRJNA504923) | tailings metagenome | isolation source: Relicate 2 Philex TSF1 revegetated site | place: Philippines: Tuba, Benguet | collected 2017-08-29 | reverse complement strand
TCTAGTACCTGCCGTCTTCCCTTTCCCACTGCTCCTTGTCCTCCCTACTGTGATCCCCAACCTGCAGACGTGCCCATCCTGTTCTCCTCCCTGGGCACCGGCGATGAGGGCGCGCTGCTCAACGCGGTGAGCTTTAGTCAAGACAGGAGGGGCAGCGAGTCTTGGTGCTCCTGCTTGGTGGCTGACCAACGTGCTGCCGATCGCTGGCCGCTCCCTGTGCCTTAACTCCCGCCCCTGCCCTGCGCATCCTTCTCGAAACCGGCCTCTCTGCCCTCACATTTTCCCTCTGCTCCAGGTCATCATCGGCAGCGTGAACCTGGTGTCCACCGGTGTGGCCATCCTGCTGGTCGACCGCTCCGGCCGCCGCGCACTGTTCCTGGAGGGAGGCGCACAGATGTTCATCGCACAGGTGCGCTCGCCTTGCAGCCTTTGTTGTGATGCACGGCATGGCGGAGTCGTTGCAGGCACGGGCTGCTGGGAAATACAAATGCAGAAGGAGACGGGTGGCTGGAGAGTGTGCGCTGTTCACACGACCCTCACTCTGGCCTCTCGCAAGTTTCCCTCCTCTGCTCCCGTCTCACCCTCCCCTTGTCTCGCCTATTGTCCTTCACAACTGCAGCTCGCTGTCGGCATCCTGCTGGGCGTGGCGTTTGGGCAGTACAACACCTCCAACCTGCCCAGCAGCATCACCTACGTGGCGCTCGTCCTCATCTGCATCTTTGTGGCCGGCTTCGCCTGGTCCTGGGGCCCCCTGGGCTGGCTGGTGAGCTTCGCACTGCGTCTGTTGGGAGCTCAGGCCATTTGGTTGAGCATGGCTGCACCGGGGCAAGGTTTGATGCGGGTTGCAGCTGTACAGAAATGCCCTTGCGGTGCATGAACCGCTGCCTGCTGTCCCTGCATGCTCACCCTCCTTGCAGGTGCCCTCCGAGTGCCAGCCGCTGGACACCCGCTCCGCGGGCTTCTCCCTCACCGTCACCACCAACTTCGTGAGTGGGAAATCTTATGGGGAGCAGCTGCAGAGAGCCTGGGAAAGACACGGGTTGCTAGGTCATGCTCCCACTCACCACTGCTCCTTTTAGCCTGCTCCTGCCTGACCCCCGCTCCCCCGCCCCCGCCCCTCCCTGCCTGCAGCTGTTCTCCTTTGTGCTTGGCCAGTGCTTCCTGTCCATGCTGTGTGCCATGGAGTTCGGGTGAGCTCCGGGCTGCTAGTGGCTGCTGCCGCCTGCCCGCCCCTCAGCCTGCTGCAGCGCTTACCCTGCCGCCGCCCTTACCTGCCCCCAACACACTGCCTGCCTGCCCTCCCTACCCTGCAGAGTCTTCCTATTCTGTGAGTGTTGAGCCGATGCAACTGGCGGCTGGATCAGCAGTCTTCGGCAGTGTGGAAATGCCCAGCTCACCAGCCTGCGTGCCGCTGGCCCTGCTTTGTGCCCACACATGCGCATGCATGCTGATCGCTGACTGTTGTCCCCCCCTGCCACTGCTAATCTACCATCTGCAGTCGCCGCCATGGTGTTTATCATGACGGTGTTTGTCTGGTGAGCATCGGTGCAGTACTTTCCTAGGCTGTGGAGCATGGCAGCCTTGGCTGAGAGCTGCATGTCCTGCACTTGCTGCCCAGCTGTCGTTTGCTGCCAATCGGTCCAGTTGCTGTGTTCTAAGCCAGGAAGCTCACATCGAGCACGTCGCTGTCTTTCTCTGCAGGTTCCTGGTACCCGAAACAAAGGGCGTCCCGCTGGAGGAGATGTGAGTTGCCTGCTGCTTTGTTGCCTGCTTGGACAGCGAGCGATTGGCAGCCACGCTCGGCAATGCTGGTCCAGCCTGCACCCCCAGCCTGCCCTCCGCCTGACCATCACTCCCCGCCCTGTCCCCTGCCTATTTCACTCGTGCATCCCCTGCCTATCTTACTCGTGCACCCCCTGCCTATTTCTGCGTGCAGCTACACGCTGTACGCCAAGCACCCCATCTGGAGCAAGGTCATTGGCAAGGAGGAGGTGGAGGCTGTGATGGAGCTGGAGCAGCGCAACTCGCAGAGCTTCCGCCTGCAGCAGGTGGGCCTGGTGTAGTGTTGTCGGATTTACTGCCTCTTAAGCAGTGCGACTCGCAAAGCTTTCACCAGCAGCAGGTGGGTGGGACACTGTTGATGCTTGTCAGGCCCGCCTGCCACATCAAAGCAGTGCCTTGTAATGAAATGATGGACGCTGCGCTGGCAACTGCCGAGGCAGGGTTGGCTACCCAGCCAAGCCACTGGCTTGTTGTGACGCCTCGGGGATCACCTCTTAACTCCGTGCCCCGCCGGCCCCTTCCGTCCTCTGCAGCTGGAGGCCGCCCCTTCCGCCAAGAACAGCTCGGAGGTTGAGGTTCCCCACAAGTGAGGCAGGCCCATCTGATGGGCACCCGCGCACCCGGCCATGAATCGCCAGCAGCGCCCGCACAGCAGGCAGCCTGAAGGCGTGCCGGCGCAACACGCGACCAACTGATGCAGCGCCAAATCACCCTGTGGCCAACCCTGGCCGCTTTCAAATGCACCGCTGCAGCACTAAATTTTCCTTCCGTGTTGCCAATAGACTAATTTTGCACCGTTTTGGAGGCTGGGGCCGCTACACCCCATCTCTCCCCTGCTGCATCCAAACCCAAACCCAACCAATGGTACCGCCGCAACTAAGTGCGCCTCAACTGCATGAGCCATCCAGTGCCCGCTCTCTTCCCCAAGCGCACCGACGTTTTTCCACCAAGGCCTGATGCCCGTCAGCGCCGCAAGGGTGCGTTGTGCTGCCGAGCTTATTTCCGCGTAACCTTTTTCCTACACGACTGGCATGGCTGCGCGCGTGGCCCTCCAATTTTTTTCACGAGCATCTTTTCCACAGATGGCTGCACTCTGCTGGAGTTCACCCCGCCTGTTTTCCGTGTTCCGCCTCCCTTCACCCTCACGTGCCCAGCACTACACTCTGCCCCTGCCCACCCATCTTCCACACTTTTGCTTCCGGGGTGACATCTTGGTTTGAGTATCCTTCGGTTCCTCTCCTGCGTTTCCTTTCCTGGCTCTCTCTACCCCATCAGCCCCTCCGAGAAAGCGTCTCTTGAGCATGCTATGTAACCGTCAGATCTGCACACGACTCACACGTATGGACCAACAGCCGGACATGCGGCACATGCTTGGGTAGCTGCATGGCTCAAGCAAGGAGGCAGCCGCAGCACAACACGCAGCACAAGAAGCAGCAGCAACAGCGCCAGGCCGCGCAGTGCGGCAGGCTCAGGCAGTGCTGTAGCTGGCCAGCACGCTGCCCCAGGGCCGGGCCTTGGGCAGCGACAGTATGCTAATGTCGCCGCACACAATGCTGAGGTGGCGGGCACGGGACAGTGCCACGTTGATGCGCTGGCGGTCCCGGAAGAAGCTGCAAAGGACCAGTACGGAACAGCAGAGTAAGAACGCAAAATCAGAATGCAGCCAGGCGGGCGAGCTAGGAGCTGTTGCAAGCAGTTGCTAAACACAGCGCCAGCAACCACAACAGCTGGTCGTCGCTCGCTGCATGCACCGACCACCTGCTGAGATGGTTGGTGGTGCGGACTGTCGACACAATCACGGCATCCGCTTCGTCGCCTTGGCACGCATCTACAGAGAGCACCTGCCAGCAGTGGCGTCTTGATGCACCCTTGTCAGCGGTTTCAGGCTGTTGCACCCAAGTGGTCCCAGTTCGCAGCCTTGCCGCACCGCACACATCAGACCTGTGCGCCCACCAGTAGCACCACAAAGTGAGGCTCAGCCCCACCTGGCAGGAGCAGGATGCCCGCAGCTGAGAGCCCTCGCTCGTCTTGTGCACCAGCCTGGCCAGCAGGTCTCGCTGCGGGGAGCGAGCAGCGAGACGGAGGATGCGGTAAGGCAATGGATCTGGGCAGCACATTATGCGGTGGTCATAGCATGTGTCAGCTGATGCATGTGGGCGCCTGAGCGATATGGCGTGCCAATGGGTGTATGCATGAGTGGCGGAGAGACGGTGGGCCCTCGCTGCAGCGTGCAGCAACCGTCACATGTCAGTGCAACAACTCCTGTGCGGTACTGATATGTCCCCAATGCACCTGCAAGTTGTACAGGCTGACGATGTAGACGGTGGGCTGGTTCACGCCAATCCTGCGCAGCTCAGCCGCGGCCTCCCGTGCTGCCCGGATGGCCCTGCAGGCAAGCAGGCGGGTCGACCGCTGGTATTGCGCGCACTGTGGCAGGCGAGCATGCGCAGACAGCCAGACAAAGGCAGGCAGCATGGACGATGCTGCAACCCGCCACGCACCTGCCAGCTTCCTTGGCATTCCAGTACCCAGCCCCGGGCCGCTGCTGTTCCCACCCCTTCACGTGAATCAGGCGGCAGGGGGCTGCCACAGCCTGCCGCGCCGCCGCCGCTGGCGCCGTCACCAGGCGGCCGCCATAAAATTCCTTGGACACCGCAGCGCAGATGGAGGGGTGCATGCGATACTGCTCCTTCAGCATTGCCGCGGGAAGGCCCAGTTCCACAGCTCGCTGCATGAGGCTGCGGCAGGGGCGGGATGGGGTGCAAGTGGGCATGAATGTGTGCACTGGTGCTCCAGGTGCGCAGAGAAGCAGGCATGGCACCCGCAGGCTCCCACATGCAGCTGTGCATGCCAGCACCATAGGTGCACCATAGGTGCTGGCATGCACATAGCTCGGACCCAACCAGCAACCAGCAGCACCAGCCCCTACATTACCACGTGCCTGCGGGTGTGGTTGGGCGGCGGCTGGTGCAGGTCTGTGAAGGCGGGCAGCTGCAGGTGGTCGCCGATTAGGACCAGCTGAGCTGGCGCGTGGCGGATCAGGATGGGTATTGCCATCTCCGGCACACAGCCTGCCTCGTCCACTATCACCGTGTCAATGTCAACCTTGCCCTGCAGCACAGGCATGGGTTTTTGCTCTGCAGCGGAGCTCAGGGCATGCAAGGGGTGCAGGATGTAGGTGGCTGGTCCGGCAGCAGCAGCACATTTGATGGCACTGGCAACCGGCAGCCTGCAAAAACGCCTCAAGCGGCAGCAGCCCCAACCCACGCACCCCTGCTGCCTCCAGCTCAAAAGCCATGCGCGGCGTGGAGTCCACGGTGCAGGCATACACGCGGGTGGACTCCAGGATCTCGCGTGCCGCCTGCCGCTTGACTGCCGGCAGGATGCCGGCTAGCATGCGGCTCACAGCAGGCTGAATGATGTCCTCCACTAGGTCACTGTACCTGAACTGCAACCCGGGCAGCGCAGAGGCAGCTGGGCATGGGGAATTAATGTTGCAGCTGGGGAGCCCATAGCATCAGAGCTGAGGCGATGCACCGCTGCCCAGTGGCAACCATATAAGCCGGGTGACTGCCGCCTGTCAAACAAAAAGCCAGCATGCACACACACCAGCAGCAGTTTGCGGAGCAGTTGATGGAGGCTCCGCAGCATGTCTGCAGGGGCACTGTTTGCCTGCAGGTGAAAGAAATTTGAAGGTTGCATGGGGCAATCAGCAGCTGCGCTGTGCGGCTAAGCAGCAGCACCACAGGATGCCCAGCTGGGAAGCCTCCTTACCCCCTGGCCCACCCACACCACTGCACCTGCGCCAGGGCTGCCTGCAGCGCCGCCAACACTGCGGCACGCTGCGGCGCCCCGCTCTCCCGCAGCGCCTGCAGCCGCTGAACGTGGTCCAGCCAAGCCGCCACGTGGGGGTGGCGCTTCACCCGCTCTTTCAGTTGGTACTGCTGCGCATGGGGCCCAAGCCGCTCCTCACGACCGAACACAAGTAGGCTGCCTTCCACTCGAGACAGCTTAACAACCACAGCATCGATCGCTTGGTTGCGGGTCGCCGTCACAAGCACCTGCGCCAGGGTGCGTGCAGCGTGGCTTGTTGATTGCATGTGCAGAACGCCGCTGCCCAGCTGCAAGCTTGGACCCAGCTGCAACCTGCTGTCCTGCACAGCATGCGGCGCCCCAGCACGATGTGCCTCAAGAGCCACCCCCAGCAGTCTCCAGGCTGCCCTACCTGCGCTTTAGGCTGCACCCGGCTCTCAATGATGTGAAAGATGGTCGTGCTCTTGCCCGTGCCTGGCGGCCCGTGAATGATGCTGAGCCCGCCACGCAGGCCAGCCACCGCCGCACGCTGTCCAGCATTCACGGGCACGTCTGCAGGCATGGTGGGATGGAAATTTGTTGCCCAGTCTGAACATGCACGCCCATGTCACGCACATGCAGAGCGCAAGCTGCAGAGCGGCCCGGCAGCCCTCTTCCCACCTGGCAGCAGGTGTAGAGGGCCGCCCCGCAGCGTGCCGCCGCCGCCACCTCCCGCCAGCTGCTTGCGGGGATCTGCCGCAAGCTCCAGCATTGTGCAGGCACCGGGCTGCAGCAAGCCAGTGTGCAGCTTGTAGCGCAGGGACTGCAGGGAGAGAGGGCAGGAGGCCGCTGCTCAGCCTGTGCTGCGCATGAGACTGAGAGCGGCGGCAGCTGGGCCCCCTGCAACTGAACCCCTCAGCCAAAGTGGAGCGCCCAATGCAGGGCCCAGCCTGCTGCTAGCTGACGTCGTGTCAAGATGGTATCCTACGGCCTGCGCCACCACACGGCAGCCCTGCTGTTCTCCCACCCACCTGAGCGCTGGAGTAGGCCAGCAGGAAGCTGCCCATGTAGCCAAGGCTGCGCATGTGGCAGCGGGAGCCGCCGCCCTCCACTGTCGGCAGCAGCACCAGGATGTCCTCGCCCGTCTCATCATCAATTTTTGCCACCTTGGCAACGTGGTAAGAGTCGGTCTCCCGGACCTGCGGCGGCAGGAGGGGCGAGTGCACGCTTGAGTACAGGCTTGGAGGCACGTGCTCGTCGCAGCAACACTGCCAATTCTGCCCCAAACCGATTGCGTGCAAGCCACCGACTGCCGGTTGCACACTCACATGCACGAGGTGCTTCACCCAGGCGTCTCCATCATCACTGAAGTCGAGCGCTGCTGGGGTGCGCCCGGGCACCGCCCGTGCCGCCCACACACTGCCCTTCCGCTTGTCGAACGGCCACCACTTCTGCTCAGGCTGCGGATGCTTGCCCTCTGCTGCCTCCAGCGCGCTAGCAGCAGCGGGCTGCCAGGTTTAGGGGAGAGGGAGGGACGGGCGTTGGTATGGGTGCGGCGCAGGGGGTGGCCTTTGGGGCGGAAGGAATGCAAGGCACAAAGCATGGCAACGGCTGCTGCACGCACACTCAAATCCTAAGCAGTCCATAAACCTACAAGCAGCGCCTGCCAACTTGCCTGGAACTCCAGAGCTGTGTGCGCTTGCATGGCTGTGAGGTAGGCTCCAGGAGATGCATGCCTGTCTGGCAGGCCGCCAGCCGCTACATCCCCCGCCTTGCCGTATGGCAGCTGCCACTGCGGCGCCTGCTTGGGCGGCCCCGCCAGCTTGCGAGCAAAGTAATCCAGCTCAGGGATGCGGGACACGTTGTGCCGGCTGGACGGCTGTGCGGGTGCAGCTGCAGGCTTTGCTGGCTTGCTGCGTCGCACTGCAAGGACGTGCGGCGCGATGCGGCGGGCGGCGCTGCCTCCGCTCCCGCCGCTCCCACCGGATCCGCCCAGCTGCAGGCCGGCGAGCAGGCCCAGCAGATCTGCCGCCGAGTCCTACATCTGGTCTTCTAGCGGCCGATCGTGCGCGATGCAAGAGTGGGCCGCTGCGGCTTGCGGCTGGACTTGCTCGGTTTGGGGCCGCAGCAGGCTGAGGGCGCAGCCCATGCTGAGCATGTGCACGTGCGAGGCGAGGAGGCGGCATCTTGAGGGTGATATGCATGCCCTCGAAGGCGCCTGTGTTGGCTGTGTTGAACACGCTGCGCGTGCTGCCACAGGCGGAGAGGGGCGGCAATGTTGCCAGCCTGCAGGCCATTGTTGTATGCATGTGACTGAAACCGAAATGGAACTTAGTACTTCTCGAAGATCTGACGGGCGACCTAGCTTCGTGCTTAGCCACTGGAGTAAATGCCATGAGTCCTGTGGCTTGCGCGTAGCATGCGGGAGCTTCCCATCTTGGTCTGTGCATGCATGAATACGTTTCCTGGGTTTTCCGGTCACCTCCTTATCGATCAGGACCCTTGAAAGCGCGTCCCTGAAGCTGTTTATCATAGTTGTTCAGCCTGCAGACACCGGTGCCAACCCAACGTTGAATGCCGGTGGCGGAAATGCAACGCGCCCTTTGGTTGCTGGTGGCACCACCAGTGCATCAAGTTCGGCACTGCAGCCTCCTGCCTGTGCCGAGCTACGGGGTCGCCTGTAATGTGTATGTTGAAAGTACGATGAGGGCAGCTGTCAGCCAGCGGCAGCACATGCGGCACATCGCTCAGCAGTGGCGGCAGCGGCAGCGGCACGGCAGCGGCAGCGGGCGGCAGCAGGGCCGCTGATCGCGATGTGGCCCGCAGCCGGCGTGTCGTCCTTTCTCACAGAGCAATCTGCTCAACCCTGTCAGCGTCCCGCCGCTCGCTCGAGCGCTCCTCATTCGCAACAAGCCCTCAGGGCGGCCTCCCAGCCGGGCCTCGTGCGCACAGGGTGATTTAGCTGAGGCCAGAGAAGCTCCTGACGCGCGCCGCCGGGCTGCCGCTCGGCCTCGGGCCGCCGCCGCCCTCGTCGCCGCTCTCGCCGCCGGCAATGGAGGCGGCAGCGATCGTGCCCCCCGATGCCGCCGCTGGCATCCTGGAAGCGCAGCTGTGCAAGGAGCAGCGGGTGGGTCTGATCCAGCACAGCGATCCACATGACATGGCTTGACAGACAGTTGCGCTTGCTGCCGCCACACCGTGCTGCTGCTCCACTGTGCTCCATCGTTCGAAACCGGTTCGAAAGCTCTCCGTGTTTCCGCAACTCTCCTGCCTGCACAGGATGTGAAGGTGCTGGCGCTGCGGGGCCGCAACATCTTCCTCACCGGCTGCGGCGGCAGCGGCAAGTCGCACTGGATCAAGCACATGATTGCGCACTGGGAGCGGGAGGGCAAGGAGGTGCGGCCAGGGGAGGTTGGCAGCTGAGCTTCAACGAAAATGCGGGGCTGCTAAGGGCTCCCTGGACTTGGCTGATGTGTTGTCAGGCTGCTATGGCATGGCTCGCCCTGCTTGAACTCTCCACCCTAATCCGTCCTGAACCTGTTCTTTCCACCATTGTCCGCCTGCCAGGTGGCGCTGGCTGCCATGACCGGCTGTGCGGCGGAGCTGATCGGCGGCCGCACGCTGCACTCCTGCCTGCAGCTGGGGCCGGTCTCCAAGGTGGGTCTATCAAGGGGCAGGCTGGATTGATGCTCGCGCTGCTGCTTCGGCCCAAGGCTGCCCTGCTTGGCTGCGAGTGTACGGCCTGGCGACCCGTCCACCTCTCCTCTTTGTGTGCTGTGTCTGTTGAAGGGTTTGGCAGCACATGCTTAGATCCCTTTTCTCTGCAGGTGGGGGACGTGGTGAGCCTCAAGAAGAAGCAGCTGGTGGAGAAGCTGGCTGCCCTGGACGTGCTGATCTGCGACGAGGTGACTCGGGGTTTGTTGTGTCGATTGTTTTTCCAGCTTGGGTGCACAGACTTGCTGCAGCACCGTGTAGGCTGCTCTACCAGACTGAGCGCCAGGCCATTCCAAATCCAACTTCAAGCAAATCAGTGCACGCCATTTCGAGCCTATGATTCTGCTGCACTTGCTGCGCAGGTGTCCATGCTGAGCGCCGAGCTGTTCCAGTACATTGTTGAGCAGATCAGCCGCGCTCGGGGCGTGCACTTCCGTTCGGAGATAGATCGGCTGGGCATTGGCAGCGCTGGCGCGGTGCGCGGCTGGCTGGCCTGGCTGGTGCAGTGGATCTGTGGCTGGCTGGCGCTCGCAATGCGATATTGCAAGTTTGGACCGACCAGAAAATGCCGCTCACCTGCACACGTCCGCTGTGGTCCTGTGCAGGAGCGGCTGCGCCGCCTGCTGAGCCAGCCGCTGTGCGGGCTGCAGCTCATTCTGGTGGGCGACTTCCTGCAGGTGGGTGGCAGTGGAATGGCAATTGGTGCCTTTACTAGTGACAGGATCACTTGTGGAGTTCTGTTCTGATCCTGGTGGGAGACTTCCTGCAGGTGAGTTGACAACTCCTGCATGTATTTGGCAATCACTGGTTCTCACTACTGTTGATCCTGGTGGGGGACTTGTGCAGCTGGGTGGCGATTGAGAAGAACCCACGTGCTTTTTCACGCTCGCTGCTGCACTGCTCACAGCGGTCTAGTGGCAGCAGCCATGGTGGTCAGCACAATCGACCATTATGTTGCTGTGCGTATGCCGCTGCTGGGCCAAGCAGCAATGCACAGGCAGGGGCCTCATCGGTGCATACTCTGTAGCCACATCTGTTCCCTGCTGGCATGTGCAGCTGCCTCCGGTGGACAAGGGCCCCGAGGACTGCCACCGCGTGGCTGAGCTGGCGGTGCAGAACCTGGAGGAAAAGCTGATCAAGTGAGGATAAAGATGCAATCGACAGCCAGCCAGCCAGCCAGAGGAAGGGTTGTTTTCAATGGGCATGCCACGGGCGGCTTGTACCGGAGCAGCGATGTGGCCGTTGGCGGCAGCGGTATAGAAAAGCTCAGCCCTGCACCGCCCTTCAGCCTCGACGCACACCCTGCGCCCGACACCCCCTGCTGCCCGCAGGAACGGCAAGCTGACAGGGGGCCAGGTTCGCAGCAACTCGGCGGTGTGCAACCGCGGGCTGTGCTTCCAGAGCGAGGCATGGCGCCGCCTGGACATGCACGTGGCGGTGCTGAAAAAGGCGAGCCTGGGGGTGGGATGAGGGAGGGGCCTGGGGAGGGGCGGGCTGTGGGGGTGCGACAGTCGGATGGTGTGTCGGAGCATGCGACACCACCCGAGCGAACAAGGCTTCCCAACCGGCCGGCAACTCTAGCTGCATGCTCAGTCCTGTTGTTGCATCCCCTTGCTGCCCCCAGGTGCACCGCCAGAGCGAACGGAAGTTCATAACCATCAGACATTTACAACAGCATGCCCAAACTGCCTACATTACTACCGCATTTGTTCCTTGTTCCCAGGTGCACCGCCAGAGCGAGCGGGAGTTCATCACAATCCTGCACGCCGTCCGGGACGGCAGCGCCTCGCGAGAACAGCTGGACCGCCTGTGGCAGCTGTGCAGGTGCATCCCCCGCTGTTTTTGGGACCGGCTGCAAGCAAAGTGCATGCAGAAGTGGGTTGTGCTGCTGCCGCAAACCACATGCCGCTGAAGAGGTGTGTTCCTCTACATTGTCGCAGCCGGCCGCTGACCCAGCAAGACGGCATTGTGCCCACGAAGCTCTTTTGCAAAAACATTGACGCCAACCAGTGAGCCTGGGAGGTGGTGGGCGGTTTTGGGAAGGACCGAGGTGCACATGCAAAGTTGTTTACAATCTGAACAGTGAGACAGGAGTGAGGGGAGACAAGGGTTGCCTCTAAGTAATGCCGCTTTGACACCGTTTTGCTCTTGCTTGCGTATGGCTGCACCTCAGCCTTGGGCTGCACTTCACCCATGCCACCCCTCCAACTGCCACGTGGCTCACACATCCCTGCAGGCAAAATGCGGCGGAGCTGGCCAAGCTGCCCACCAAGCAGCACGAGTTCCACGCAGCACACTGGGTGGTGCCGAAGGTGGGCAGGTGGGGCCGCTTGCTTGTGCTCCCTGACTCCTATTATAGCCTTGAACAGCCTGTTTGGACGGCTTGAGTGCGGGTTAATCCCAGCCGTGCTGAGAGGTCTGTCCTCCCCAATCCTTCCCTGCTTTTATGCGACCTCAGGTGCGCAAGGGAGAGAGCCCCAACTGCGCGGCGGTGCAGCGGCGGGAGGCGGCGCTGCGCGAAATGATGCCGGATGTGCTGAAAGAGGACCGCAAGGTGGGTGGGGTGGACGGATGTACACAGTTTTTTGTTGATCAATATTTGCTGTTTGCATTGCCTGTGAGGAATGATGCCGGATGTGCTGAAAGAGGACCGCAAGGTGGGTGGCTGACTGGGGTTTGGGCAGTGCTCTGTGGGTCTCAAGCTGTGTCTGCAAAAAGAATGATGCCGCAGATGTGCTGAAGGAGGACCGCAAGGTGGGCGGGGTGGACGGATGTACGAAGGGTGTATGTGGGTCAATGTTTGCCATTTGCATTGCCTGGGAGGAGTGAGGCTGGATGTGCTGAAAGAGGACCGCAAGGTGGGTGTGCGCTGGTCTGGTGAATTGCATGCAAGCAGGAGTCCTCCCCCCGCCAACAGCGCACTCGTTCAGCAAGTGCACAGGACCGCCCATCAGCACTACCATCGCCGCATGCCAGTCGTGCTATTCCTGGTCCCTTCTCCCTGCCGCAGGTGCGCGACCTCATCCTACTAAAAGTGGGCGCCACCACAGCCACACGTGCCAGTAGAGCCATCTGGTAGGCTTTATCTGCCGCTGCCCCTGTCAACTTGCCGCAGGTGCGGGACCTCATCCTGCTGAAGGTGGGCGCCCAGGTGATGTGCACCGCCAACATCATGAGTGGCGTGCTGGTCAACGGCAGCCGCGGCGTGGTGGTGGGCTTTGTGGACGCCAGGTGAGTGTAAAGCAGGGAAAATGAATGTCGTTACTGCCAGCCGCGGCGTGGTGGTCGGCTTTGTGGATGCCAGGTGGGCTCAAGTGATGGGGGCAGGACACTTTTGTGTATGATTGTTTGCCTGGTGCACAGCTTGGTGCATACCGGCTGTGGCATGGCTGGACTGTTGAACAGCAGCTAAGAGCCATGGCAACACACTCTCCACGCTTGCTGCCGCCTTTTGATTCGCTTGCAGGGAGCAGCTGGAGCGGCTGCAGAAGAAGCTGGCCGAGCTGCAAAAGCAGATGCAGGATGCCGCGGACGGGCGAGCCGCGGCGGCCTCTGCTGCGGCGGCAGCGGCGGCAGCAGCTGCGGCGGCGGCGGAAGGAGTAGGAGCTGATGAGCAGCAGCGGCAGGGGCAGCAGGGACAGCAGCAGCAGCAGCAGCAGCAGCAGCAGCAGCAGCAGCAGCAGCAGCAGCAGCAGGGTGGGCAGGAGGCGGGCAGCGGTGGCGAGCCGCCGGCCAAGCGGCAGCGGCTCTGCGGCGCCGAGGCAGGGCCAGCTGATGGCCTGGCTGGAGGCGCCACTTCGCCAAAGGCAACAGCGGGCAGCGGGCATGCAGCAGCGCAGGCCCGCAGCCCTGGCAGTGGTGAGGGGGCCAGCGGCGAGCTGCCTGCCACCCAGCCCATTGATCCCGCTGAGCCTGCTGTGGTGAAGCAGGAGCCCGCTGAGCCTGCTGTGAAGATGGAGCCTGCTGAGCCTGCTGTGGTGAAGCAGGAGCCTGCTCAGGCAGCATCGCCAGCAGCTGCCGTGGGCGCAGCGGCGTCGCGGGCAGCGCCCGCTTCCCAGCAGCAGCAGCAGGAGCGGCCTTCTGGCTTCATGTCTGCTCGCGACCTGCTGCTGCAGCAGGGCGCTGCCGGCGCAAATGAGCAGCAACCGCCCGCGCAGCATGCGTCAGCGGCGTCGCCCACCTTGTCGCAGCAGCAGCAGGGGCAGCAGCAGAGGCAGCAGCAGGGTGTGGGCTCGCCACAGAGCCCACAGTCGCAGCAGCCGCAGGGCGCCTCGCCATCACAGCAGCAGCAGGATCTGCAGCCAGGCTCGGCTTTGAAAGCCGCCCGCATTGGAGCGCGGCGCCGCCTCAGCGCATCCGCCGCCTTTGCTGCGGCGGGGTCTCCTCGCGCCGGGGCGCCAGCGGCGGCTGCGGCCGCTGCTGGGGGCGCGGCGGGCGGCATGCCGGCCGAGTTGCTGGAGTGGGATGGCAGTTACGAGCTTTGGCCTTACCAGAGCTACTCGCTGCCAGCGCAGGCAAGTTGCGCGTGTGGTGGCTCTTTGGGTCGGTGTGGCGGGAAACGGTGCAGGTTTGCATTTCTCAGCCCCTGCGGCTGCAAAGGCCTGATGGTTTTGGGGCGTACATGCCATGCGGCCCACCGGTTGCTGCAAGCCACCTGATAGCACAAGCGCCTGCCCATGCCACCCCAACTTCTACTGTGCACAGGTTGCCCTGGCTGAGCGGCTGATCCACCAGCTCACCGCTCTGGTGGCTGCCCACCAGGACCGCACCCGGCAGGCGGCGCGGCAGCAGCAGGCCGCTCGGCAGCAGGCCGGTCGTGCCACCTGGCCCCAAGGCCACGGCCCGCACTCAGCAGGGCAGCCGGAGCCGCCGCAGCTGCCGCCGCTGGTGCTGCCGGTGGTGCGGTGGGCCAGCAAGGCGCTGCGTGGCAAGCCCCTGGTCATGTTTCCCCACATGTTTGAGTATCGGGTGAGAGATTTGATATTGGTAGTGAGTGCGCTGGTGGGCTGCCGCACCGCTGCATGCTGCGCAGCAGTTGATGCTTGCTTGCAGCTTGCCGGCTTGCTGAGTCAAGGCTGTGTGAGCACGGTGAGCACGGGTGAGCACCCTACAAACCCTCTCCCATGCCGCCTCTATTGCTTTTCAAGCTTCTTTTTGTGCCTTTTTCTACTTGCCCCGCTGCAGGTGCTGGGCAAGGGCACGATAGTGCGGCTGCAGCTGCCGCTCATGCTGGCCTGGGCGCTGACCATCCAGTGAGCGAGTGGTGGGGCTGGGTGGGGTTTAGCGGGTGGCTATGTATTGGTGGGTTGACCTGGAACGAACG
>VFQQ010003663.1_pt1 | contig 14614 bp, 23 predicted proteins | sample 3512341 | NCBI WGS metagenome assembly VFQQ01 (sample SAMN10412373, study PRJNA504923) | tailings metagenome | isolation source: Relicate 2 Philex TSF1 revegetated site | place: Philippines: Tuba, Benguet | collected 2017-08-29 | reverse complement strand
CTCTGGCGGCTTGTTATCGCCAACATGGTGGCTTTCCTGTTCATAGATCCAAATCCAACCCACCTCACCCCACCCCCGCAGGATGCCAAGCTGGCGGCTCGGTACCGCGCCACGCTGGCGGGCTTTGCAATCTACACCGGCGCCACGCTGCTGCTCATCGTGCTGGGAGATGCTCTGTACCGGCTGAAGCGGGTGGAGGGTGCCGACGGCTTTGTGTCGTTCAAGCGGTGAGGTATTGGACGCGGGTGCTGAGTGGGTGGTAGGCCTGGGAATGTGGGGCAGCTGCCTGTTGGCGTGGGTGTGGGTGTGGGTGCATTGGCAGCCTGGACATTCACACACTTTTCGAAGTGACATGGACTTCGACGGCTAAGGCAATCGCGCTCCGCTCACCCTCTGCTTTCCCGCTCTCAGGCCGGCCGCCTGGGGCCAGGACGAGGCACCCAGCCCCACTGCACCCTGCCAGCCGCTGCGTCCCATTGAGTGGGCCTTCCTGGCATCGGTGGCGCTGGCTGCCGCGGGCACGGCCATCGCGCTGGGAGGGCTGGCCAGCGCGCAGGCGCTGTGCAACCAGGGCGGCCAGCAGGGCAACTTCATGGTGCGCATATCCAAAAACTGAAGGTTTGGGACATTGGGGGTGGGGGGGGGGGGAAGTGAGTGCTCGGAAACCAAAGAGGCGCATGCTGCCAGCAACTCGTGGTCCGGCAGCCAGTCTTGACCACCTGCGCAGCTTTGGTTAGGTACAATGTGTGTGTGTTCCGATGCCTGCTGATGCTGGTCCGTTGCACTTTATTCGCCCCGCAGGGCATCCAAGAGGACTGCGCCGTCTTCCTCAGCTGGCCCTGGTTTGGCTGGGCCCTGCAAGTGGCGGTCCTGGGCGCGGTCCTGGCTGCATGGACCACCGCCAACATCCACTCCTACAAGCAGTCCCTCTGGGCGCTGGCTGCGGTAGTCATCTTCACTGCGTGCCACGCGGGCAACAAGCTGTTTATCATGCAGCCCTATTCCACCGGCACGCTGCACCAGCGCCAGGTGCGGGGGCTGCTGGGCATGGTGGGCGTGCTCGGCACGCTGAGAAGTGCTGCTGGGCACGCTGTGCTTGCTGAAGTGCGCTGCTGGCTCCTGCCGGGGAACATGCACGTTTTGCTAGGTGTTCAGGCACGCAGAGCCCACGAGCCCCTGAGCTGCGCCTCCATGTCCTTGCCAAACTTTTTCCTTGCAAAACGTTTCCTTGCCAAACTGCACCTTGCAGATTGTGGCGCTGTGGGGCTTCATCATCCTCATCGCCGGAGACTACCTGATGACCATTTCTCTCGATGCCGTGTGAGTGGCAGGGCCTTCGTTCCAGCCGGTTTGTTGTGCTGTGCTGCGTGAGACGCACCCAGTGACGGCAGCCTGCCATCATGCTCCTGCGCCAGTCCGTCAGCAAGTGTTGCACTTGTGTGTTCTGTGCAGGCACATGCTGCGGCGGGAGGAGGGTGCAGACGGCTACCTCACTTTCAAGCGCCCCAACTGGCCCGCACCGCCTGCAAAGGCGGCTGCTGCGGGGGAGCCGGCTGCAGCTGTGTGAAGGCAGCCATCTGAGTGGTTAGCCGTTTGAGAAGTGGCAAAGTTGAGCAGGGGTTTCGAATTTTCTGAGCCGGAAAGCTTGCTACTAGTGCACCGAGAGCATAATATTTCATGCCTGCGCCTGTTATAATACGACAGTTGCTGCCGCTCTGCCGCAGCGAGGGCAGACCTTCGCTGCCCATTTTTCAAACCCAATGCATGTGCACCCTTTCATGCTCGACCTTATCACTTCAGCCATGCTGTCCCACGTCTATTTAAGCAGATGCGGATTGGGTCAGCCACGCACTGTTACAGCTGCAGTGGCAGGCAAAGCAGTAGCCCGAGAGGATTCTTGAAAGAAGGCAAAGGGGAGGCTAAGGCTGCAGCACAAACAGCCATCGCATGTGTTGGAGCAAACTAAACTAGTGTGGGCTGGAGATCAGGCTTGCAGGAAGGAGCAATGTTCAGGCGAGGCGGATTGGATACAACCGCAAGCAACGAAAGGCAGAGCTTGGGATGAGAAAGCAGCGCGCGATAAAAAGCAACACAGCGGGTTGCTGGCCTGCAAGTGCAAAATTACGAACAAACGCAGCGTAGGGAGAGCGGCAGACTGCGCCAGTTGGCTCCAGCCGGGTGCAGCCACCACAGGTGCGGTGCCATCAAGTGGCGCCAACTGCCTCACTGCTGCGAGGTGATGCCCCCGCTGCCTGCCACAGAGGCAGCTGGCGCCAGCCGAGCGCACAGCTCCCTCAGCAGCCTGCCCTGCTCCTCCAGCTGGGCTTGCATGGCCGCCACCTGCTGCTGCAGTCCCTGCTGCGCCCCGCTGGCTGCGCCAGAGGGGCCGGCCGGCGCCTCGGCCCGCCCCTCCTTGCCCTTGCTTCCACCGCCGCCGCCGCCGCCGTTGCCGTTACCATTGCCACCATTCCCATCGTCCTCGCCCTCCTCGCTGTCGCCGTTCGCGTGGCGGGGGTGGCCCTCCTGCGGGGGAGGCGCATGGCAGGAGGCTATGATTAGTGTACTGCCCTCCCAAGCGATGAGCTTCTGGCACCGACAGCTGCACAGTTGGCAATGCATCTGCAGGCATGGCATGTACAGTACGGCCAAACCAGAAACAACTAGGAAAAGCGCCGCACCTTGAGCGGGCTGGAGTCCACCTGCTGCAGCACCTGCGGCTCGTCCCGCCCCATGCGCGTCCACAGCTCATCCTGCGGGGAGGAAGGAGGATGCAGGCATAAGGAGCTGGGTTGTGAGAACACGGGTTAGACAGTAGTGGCTACAGCAGCTCCATTGGGTGGGACAGCGGGCCGCTGAACTGGATGGCAGGCTGGGAAGAAGGTTGCCTGCTCCCTGCGGCCCAACAGCCGGCCATTTAACAAGTGAAGGTCCCAGATTTAACACATAGCTCGTCTGCTCCACGCGGTCCAGGCGGTCGGGGTCGACTGCCCTAATTTCATTCTCACGCCCACCAGTTGCAACCCAAGGCAGCCAAGTAGCTGATCATTGTGAGTTGGTCCCTCGCCTGCTCCACTCGGTCCAGTCGGCAGCAATACAATTTCCAGTGACCAGTGCATAGCTAGCACCACTCAAGACCAAAACCCAAGCTGTTTCTTAGCTCGCCTGCTCAACCTTATCCAGGCGGTCGGGGTTGATGCGCAGCATGTGCACGTAGGGAGGGAACCAGTCGGGGTGGCGCCGCTCCAGCCAGCTACACCAGTGCAGGACAGCTGTATTGTGTTGGTGAGCAGCTACTCACACCAGAGTAAGGGAACCCAGAGCACCTGCTGACCCAATACGGCCATGATAACCTGATTTTTTTCCGTCTTTTAGCCCACCTGGGCATCGTGCTCTCCAGCTCGTCGATCACCCGTGCCTGGTTGAGCAGCAGCTTCATGCTGTGGTGCTCCGTCACCTGCAAAGGGGGCAGACACAATCAAGCGAATGTGTGGTTTCAGTTGCTGCAATAGGTGGCAGCAAAGCGGTGCGCTGCGCAGCAGCGCTGCTGCAACGTGTTTCATGCCCACGTGCCCGCCAGCCTGCCACAGCCAACAGCCCACGGCGACGCAATCATGACAAGTTGATTTTGTAGAAGCTTGCAGAACTGCTCATCTTTTCCAGGGAGTTGATGACGATGCCCAGCAGTAGGTTGATGATCACCGTGCCCTGCATGGATTCAGCCAACAAGTGCACCTCAGTGTGCGCAGCGAAAGTAAGCAAAGCGGTCTGGCGTGCCTGCCGCTGCCGCAATGGACAGGCTCGCGAGCGAGGTGAAGAGCGAAGGGCTCCCACCGAACAAACCTGGATGAAGGTGTAGGCCACAGCCAGGGCGGTGGCAATCTTGGGGCTCTTGCTGGACCAGAAGGGCTTCATCTGCGCAGTTTATTCAGATGTGCGCAAATTATTCAGATGTGCAGCAAGTTTGTGATGTGATGCCATGGCAGCTGCGCAACGCACCCTCGCTCCAAAACGGCGCCCCTGAACTGCTGGCATGCCTGGGCAAACCAGTTCAAATCGGTGCCCTTGCACCCACCTCCATGTCACCATACTGCATGGTGGCAGGGGAAGGCGAATCTAGCCAGTCCATTCAGTGCCCGGTCGTATACACTCAAGGGCGCTGTTTGTGGCAGTGCTGCCATGCTGACATCTTTGGCCTGCTCCCAACGGAACACCTGTGCGCTCCGGAATACATCGCCGCCCTGCACTCGCCTGGTGCTCAAACATGTCGAGTAGCGAGGTGACGATGTTGGAGTATTGCTGCGGCAGGGGGAGGAGCGGGGGAGGGGCTGTGGGGGCAGAAGGACTTGCTGCCACTGCCCGCAGGGCACATCACAGCTCACAAACAGCACACAACACAGTTCAGACGCAGTCATCCGGAGTCAGCTGGTGAGCAAGCACTTGTAGACCGAAATCAATCCAATGCCCAGGGCACACCTCCTGTGCGTCCTGGTCGCGGCGCAGCGCGATGTAGAATGCGGTGGCGAAGCCCCACATGATGAGCAGCATGAAGTAGAAGTCTGGGTGGGGGGATGTAAGAGGATGAGTCAGTTCCGTTGTCAGAGTAAAGTTACTGCGCCAACTGCGTCACATGATGAGCAGCTTGAAGTAGAAGTCTGTTGGGTGAGGAAGCAAGGGATGCGAGGAGATGAGTCAATGTCAAAGCGAAATTTGCAGCTGCACCAGCCCCACATGATGAGCAGCATGAATTTGAAGTCTGGGTGGGGGGATGTAAAGATGAGTCAGTTTAGCTTTCAGAATGAAACGCAGTAACTGCGGCAGCTGCGTCATATGATGAGCAGCATGAAGTAGAAGTCTGTTGAGGGCAGTTAGGGGAGGCAGAGGGAGGGAAAGCTTACACAGATGCGAGCAACTTCGTGAGCGTGGCGAACTGTGGCTGCAGCCGGCGGCTGCCGCCTCAACTTCCCATGGGCTGGCCACCCGTAAGGAGCCTGTGCCTGCCCTAGCCCAGTGCATGCTGAGTGCCTTGCCTTGCCAGTGCATGCGCCAACCGTGCGAGCTACAGCCCAGCCACTCACATGGGCGCAACTCAATCAAACGTCAAGCAGCGGATCCATTAATGAATATTTTTAAGAATGTTCGGTGAACTCACATGGGCGCAGGTCTCCCCACACCTCCTTGATGATGGGCAGGTAGGCAAACCGCACCTTCTGGAAGCACTGCAGAATAAGCAAGCCAGGAATGAGGGCGGGTTACGCCAGTTTGATGCAGGTAGGGAGGCGAAGCGCACATTCTGGAAGCACTGCGCACCAGTGCCAAAACAAAACACCCAGTTTGAGTTGGCCAGTTGAGTGGTCGGGTGGGGGGAACGGCAGGTGGGCCTTATGGAAGCAGGTGGGCAGTGCATGCCCTTTGAAAGCGCCACCCAGCAGAGAAGCCAGCGCACTAGTCCTAGTATGTAAGCAGCATGAAGCGAGTGACACCACAGAACACCACCCCGCATGAACCTGGGTGAAGTACTGCAGCTTGAACACCAGCAAGATGCACTGGTGCACTGGGCATCGCCTGCCCAACCAACGCAATTGCTCAAACCTCCTACTCTTGCAGACGCACCTGGGTGAAGTACTGCAGCCTGAACACCAGCAGGATGCACTGCAAGGGCACGGGGGGCAACGAAACAGCAGACTGTGATCGGCGCTTGGGCATGGCACCAGGTCAGCAGCAGACGTCAATTCTGTCCAGCATATACAAACAAATGCAGGTGTGGCAACGATGCCGGAAGGGAGCCCTCACGGTCCCAGCACACAATGCAGCGACTTCTCCCTTCCCACGTGCACCGCCAGCATGGTCAGCACAAGTGCAGGCATCATCCACAGCAGAACATCTTGCAAGGCAATCAATTTATATCAGCCGTGCCCACCTGCACCGCCAGCATGGTGGTCAGCCACTCGCTTTTGGTGTAGAACCGCCCCAGGTGCATGACGGTGATGCCGATCTGTTCATACCGAAGGGAGCGCACAATCACGGTCACTGATCGACAGAATTGCAACAGCGAAAGGAAGTCTGAGCGCTCGTTCATGCAGCCCGGTATGGCTGACTCCGCAACTGTCCGCCCGCTGTGCATGCTAGAACCCTGCTGAAGCCCATGTGGACGCACCACATCCTATCAAGAGCAGCGCCCACCTGCAGGAAGTAGGTGAGCACATCCAGCCCATTCCAGATGTCGAGCCGCAGCCCTCCTCCCATGCAACTGGGGTACATCATTCTTATCAGCCGATCATAAAACCCCACAAACCTGGAGGAAGTAGGTCAGCACGTCCAGCCCGTTCCAGATGTCCAGCCAGGCGGCGATGCCATAGGCGGGAATGGTGCCCAGCTCCAGCAGCAGGAAGGGCGCCATGCCCACCTGATAAAAAATGTGGGCGGGGAAATCAGTTCATGTGGGTCAAACACTGCGAAAGCTGAGAGCGGGGATCGTGCCCAGCTCCAGCAGGAGGAAAGGAGCCATGCCCACCTGCAAAGGAAGTCAAGTCATGCGAGAATGCAAGGATGAAAGGCAGTAAGAGAGGGGGTGCCGTAGGCGAGGATCGTGCCCCTCCAGCAGTAGGAAGGGCGCCACGCCCATCTGCACATGAAGAATATCAACGCAACATGAAATTGCTGGACACACAAAGCATGCTGCGTGCGCAATGAGAGAGCGCTCACCAGCGCCAGCAGCTCAAAGGCAACAGTCACACGGCCGCGCCCATCCTTCAGCAGATCCCGCAGGCTCAGGGACAGGTCCTCGTCTTGGAAGGCTGTGAATTGAAGGAGGGAACCAACGGGCAAAAAATGGTTGTTGCAGACACATTCAGCAGGTCCCGCATGCCGAGGCTCAGCGACAGGTCTTCGTTTTGAAAGCTGTGAATTGATGGATGGCAATCCCAAATGGGGACATGTCGGATGCTTTGAGGTGCTGCTGCCATGGGACACGCAAGCAGCCAGGCGAGCAAAGCGGCGCCCCGGCAGGCCAGGGGGAGAGTTGGCAGGAAGCGCACCGATGGTGAACACGTTGAAGCTGATCAGCCTGCACAAAGATGCAATAGACATGGCATGAAGGTGATAAACGAATTTTGATGGCAGGGACCATCGCTGAGATGGCATGCGAGCACCCCCTTCTGCCGCACACGCTGCCGCCTGCAGCCCTTGCACAGCCCATGCCCCAAATGCAGCACGCACCACACCAGGAAGCAGCAGAGCTCGGCAAACAGCAGGCGGCGCGCCCACGTGTTCCTGCACACAGGGAATGTGCCGGTTGGGGAGCCAACGGTAGCTGAGGATAGCAACGGCCCCAGCCTCTGCGCCAGGTGCTCCCAAACTAGACATTGCAAAAACCAAAGCCGAGCACAGCCATGAAGTCTTACAACAGCCAACCGCCGATGACATGGCTGTTCTCCATTCAGCACCCACCACTTGAACTTGATGACCGCCTGCACCGCTGGCAGAGCAAAGACGGCGTAGGAGCAGCGGCGCGCCTGGTAGCGCTTCAGCAGCGGCTGCAAGGGGCATTGGGAGAAACAAGTGACCTTGTGGCTACAGATGACGGCAGCCCAAGACGGTGCAACCTTGGCGGGCACTGTTGCACCGCATAATGTCAGCTGCAGTCCAACTCATTTCCACTCTCCTGCATCCTCCTCTACTCTGGAGATGGAGCAGCCACCCATTAACACCCTCACACACACTTGTTCAAGCTTACCTGCAGCAGGCCGCGCTTGTCAGGCGCAGCCGCGTCCCGGATGGGCACCACGAACGCTTCAACCGCCACCTGGTTGCTCCACCCTCCCTCGCACTTGCGGCTGCCGCACATCTCGCGCAGGCGCCTGCGCAGCAGGGGCAGGGAAGTTGAGTTGGTTGTGCATGGCATGCACAGCATGATCGACTATCGAAGACTTGAGCAGGTCGTGCAGAGCGATGTGCATGTGAGCTGCGGCACTTTGTCGGCATGCGCCATGCGGCACGCATCACCTGCGCTCCTGTGCTTCCCCAGCCCACCTGCGCCACTCGGCTTCAAAGTCCAGCCGCCGGCGGTCGGAGCCGAAGGTCAGCAGCTGGGTTTCCTCAAACGCAGTGAACACCAGGCCGTCCTGCGCTTCGATTCGGTAAGGAAAATCATTGAACTCAAGGGTAAAGAGACGAGCGAGCAGGCAGCTGGGTTTCCTCAAACGCGGTGAACACCAGGCCGTCCTGCACATGGGTTTGTTCAGCAGGATCATTGGAACACAGAGACGAGCGAACAGAGCATGGAAGCTGGTTTTCCTGGAAGGCGGTGAACATCAGGCCGTCCTGCGCCACAGCGGGAATCAATCAGCAGCTGGCTGGTCCACATGATGAAACTCACAAATCGGACAAGCTGTGGGGCATGGCGTGGGGAGGTGGCATGGGAAGATGGCATGGGCATGCATGTGGGAAATGACATGGCATGGCGTGGCGCGGCATGCCGCGCCTGGAAAGGGTCACCCCATACTCACATCTTCCTCAAACTCCCCCAGCTTGGTGACTCCTTTCTCCTGTGGCAAGTAAGGAGGATCAGCAGATGCGTGCATGTGCGGCAGTCGGGTGTGCCCGGTGGGCTTCCGGCCATGCCGCACCCCACAGCCTGGTTTTGTCAGGCGGTAAGTGACTCCCTCAGCACCAAGGACCCAGTGCGACATCGCATCGGCAGGGCATGCATCGTTCAACTAACTGCTGCCTTCGACTAGCTGCTGCCAGCCAACATAAAGAGCCATGCCGGGCGAACCTGGATGTAGCGCAGCACGCCCGCCGGCCACTCCTTGAACAGCCGCCGCACCGTGCACTGCTCCGTCACCTCCCCTTCAACATCCTGCGAGGGTGTAGGGTGCTGCGTTCGTGGGTTTTAAGCTTGGAGGATCCCTTGAACAAGCGCGGGCAGCAGCCCGCGAGGCGCTGATTCCTCGGCGGCCGCCGCCGCCGAGCGGACCTCCCGCCGCCCGCCCTGCAGCTCGCCTCGAGCTGGGGCGGGTTGTGCCACACGGCCTGCCCCTCCAGATCCTCCAGCAGCGGCTCGCTGGAGCCCAGGTTGTCCGACATCGAGTGCTCGGGCTCCGCCTGCTCAAGCGGCCGGTGCCGCCTGTACGCAGTGCTGTGCGGCGGGGGCAGCGCGCCAGTGGTAACAGACAAGGCAAAAAGGTCTGGACCGTCTGCGCCGGCCGCGGCCTTTCCACCCGTTGCCGCCAGCCCATCCCTCCCTGCATGAGCGGCCTGCCTCCTTCCCACGCCTTGGATCCAAGTGCCAGGCTTGGTGGAAGCTGCCCAGTGCAGCCAGCAGCCTTTCTGCTCGCCTGCAAGCAGGGGTTGCCGCCCCTGACGCACTGAGTTAGCGGGCCTCGCCTGCAGCCACTGCTCGAGCCGGCCAGCAGCACCAGCAAGCTGGTGCCCGGTCTCCTGCCAGCCAGCCGCCTGAGCGCCGCCGCGCACCGGCCGCCGCCCGCCATGGCAGGCGATGACAGTGTTTCGCCGCTCCTGAGTCACCAGCGGGAGGATGCTCTGTGGGACCGAGTGGAGGCTGCACCGCCCATCAAGGTGCGCAGCAGTTTGCGAAGTTTGGCAGGGCAGGGCAGGGCAGGGCAGGGGAGGCAGGAAGGCGCGCTTGGCTGCGGGCGGCTGGGCAGGCGGTCGGCGCTTCGCCGCTCAACCGCCGCACACAGCAATTGGCTGAAGCCAGCCTCTCTTGTCTGCTGAGCCGCAACAATCTCACCCTTTCCCTGCCATCCTTCCACCCCGCCAACAGTCGGGCCCCACCGTGGCGGCACTGCTGGCGGAGCACCCCGCAGATGTGCTGCGCACGCTGCAGAAGAGCGGGGTGCAGAAAGTGGCCGAGTTCCAAGTGGAGGTGCGCCTCAGCATCAATTTGGCTTTTCATGGAAGTCAATCGCCATTGCAATAGCGGTTTTGTTGGTTGGAAGTTTAAGGGTGGAGGCCATTCTGCATGCATTCTGTTGGCGCGCGTAGGGGAGGAGCAGGGGCGGGGTTGTCGCGGGGTGCCCGCTGCCCTTCCCCGCCACTTGGTGCCGCCTCCCAGCAAGCGCGCGGCGTCTTGTTGGAATGCCCAGCACCCTGCTCAGCACCGTAACTCCTGCTGTATGGTTCCGCAGGACAAGCTGGTGCTGAGCAAGATAGGGGACGACTCCATCGTCACAATGGTGCGCTCCCGTCTGACTTGGCTTACCCTGTTTTGTTCATGCCTGCGCTTTGCTACGCTGCGGCACCCACTGCTCACCTCGCACGCTTTTGGAGAGCCGGCATCTTGTAGACGCCATTTGATGTCATCTGCTCCGCACTCCTGCTCAGGGCTCCGACCGGCCAGACATCGATTTCGAGGCGGCCTGGCGCCGGGAGCTGGGGGAGCCGGCCGTCACGCAAACAGGTGGGCAGGATGGGCTGCCAACTTGGCGGTGAATTTGCTGTCCAGCCACAGCAATCGTATCTCGCCTCTGCCCAGCATGGCTTGAGCGCCATTTGCGCCAGCCAAGCGGCTGCTGCTCTGCTGCCTAACAGGCTCCGTCCCTGATGGCCTTGCAGGCTGGAGCAGCACCATCCCCGTCTGTGCCTATGTTGTGTCCATCCGCAATGCGGCCGCTGCAGACAAGGACGGCTTGCTGCAGGCAAGTGCTTAGCGATTGACTGATGCAAACGTGGCCTTTTAAAAGAGCTGGAACATTGGTGCTGCGCAGCAGCAGACAAGGACGGCCTGTTGCAGGTGGGGTTAACCTCACCTGCAACGTTGACAGCATGTGTGGCATGACGCCCGCTGCATTTGCTGCGGCCGGCGTGCTACATTTGCAGTGCGTGCTAGGGCGAAGCAGCTCCCGCCCAAACCGTGCGTTGCATTGCTGGCACAACCACCACACACCAACCCTCCGCCTGCTTTGCTCCCACTCGCAGCCGCTGCTCGAGCGCTGGCAGGCGGGCGGGCTGTCCTACGCTGCCTTTGCGCTGCCGGCGGTGCAAGCAGTCATTGGTGAGCCAGCTCGCGGGGTGCAGATCTTTCGGCAGGACGCCGCGGTGCAAATCACCTGCACAAGCGGCTGCGACGCAGGCCCAGCCAACCGGCACTCTCGTGCCAAAGGCAGGGAAGTCTCCTGCCCATCATCCTGACTACTCACATGTGTTTTATGCGCTCGCTCACCCCGCCCCACCGCCTGCCTTTCCAGACTGGAAGTGGAACCGCTTCTGCAAGCGGCTGCTGCTGTGGGAGCTGGCCTTCTTCCTGCTCTGGTGTGGGCTTCAGCAAGCAGCAGAACTTTGAAGATTGGCAGGCGTATGCGGGTACCTGGCTTGATTGCATCGCAGCCAGGCACAGCTTGACTGGCTGCACGTTAAAACCCCCGCTCCCTCTGCAGGCTGTTCTCCTTCTTCGCCTTCACGGTAGTGTTCCAGGTCAGCAGGCGATGCGGCTTTGCGGCAGCCGCAGCTGCCCTCCTCGTTCACTGCACTGACTTGGATGCGCCGCATGACTGCCGCTGCTTGCCGCTCCATATTGCATCCGTCATGCACTACTGCTCCCCCATGCCAGTGTGAGCAAGGTGTGTATGTACTGTTGCGCTTCCCCGCCCGTCAGGACGAGGACATCCACGCCAGCCTGCGCCAGCTGCTGTCCAGCGCGCGCGGCCGGCTGACGGTGGCCTGCAACATCCTGGCCCTGGTGGGCATGGCACCTTTTGTGGTCATTGAGGTGGGTCACGTAATAGGAAATGGAGGATGTTGGAACCCTTCTGAGTTGGACTGCTGGACTGGCATCATAGCCAAGTTTTGGGTTGGCCTGATTGCTGCCTCGTGATCCACATTGGCTAGACCTTGGTCCGCCGTCCAAACATTGCCTAAGATGCTCACCGCCACTGCTGCAACTTCCTCACCGCCTGCCTCCAGCTGTCCACAATGAAAGCCTATGGGCTGTGGAACTGGGCCACGGTTTGGGTGAGCGCAGGGTGCGCTTTCTGTATGCACACCGGCCGGTCTCCGTCTTGCCCGCGTGATGGTTTTTGGTGGTGGATGTAGCAAGCTCCTGCCCGCGCTGTGCCCTGGTGCCATGGTTGCACAACTGCTGACTTGCTGACTGACTAAGTGGGGATGTTACCCTCTCCTGCCGCGCAGAACGTGAACGACCTGGCAACCTACATCATCCAGGTTTGTGGTTCGGCAGGCGGGTGCATGAGGAGCGAGAGGCAAGGACGGCAGGGAGGGCAACCTGATGTCATCGATTACCGACTGTATAGCAAGCATGCTGTGCGGGTGATCATCACAATTGGTTCTTCCAAACTGCCAACTTTCTGTTCTCTACACAGATTGCGGTGGTGGTGATGCACCTGGGCCGCCTGTCCATCTCCTCCGACTGGCTGTCCATCCTGGCCTCCGCCCAGTGCATCCTGCTGCTCTTCAGGCTCCAGTACTTCTCCAGGTGCGTGCATGGTAGCGATTTATCAACCATCAACACTCCCCAAGAGGTGGAACAGTTGGGCAGCCAAAGCGCAGCATGTGCCCTGCTGCAGCTGGATGGTGCCAATGGGAGGAAAGCCAGTTCTGGCGTGGCAGCCCGTCAGACGACGACATGTAAACCTCATGCATGGCACTTCTTCCCCGCAGGGTGTTCCGCGCCACGCGCTTTGCTTTCCTGGACTCGCTGAAGGAAGTGATTCACGACGTCAAGTGGTGTGAGTGGGCTGCGGCTGTACCTGTTTTGGGCCGGCTGGTCACAGTGTGCAATGCTGCCAGCTCTGCAAACAATCCCGGAGTGCCGCTGTGCCTGGAGGGATGGATGCCGTCGTGTTGCAAGTGACACATAACCACTGTGCCTCCGACACATTTCGCAGACCTGGTGTTCCTGCTGCTCATCATGGGCGGGTTTGCCACCAGGTCGGCTGCCACTGAGCAGCCAACATTGATTGACATGCCGCTCTGGCAAGTTCACCCACCACTTGACCTTGCTCAAGTGCCCCCGCCCCCTTCCCCACAGCTTCCACATCCTGTACCGCCGGGACCAGGAGGAGCACGACAACTTCAGCACAATCGGTGGGTGCACGCGCTCCGAAGATAGCCGCATGCAGAGCCTCATGGCTGCAGCGGCACGTGTGAGCTGTGAGGGGTGCAATATTGTACTGAGGTGCGTAAGCAAGCTTGCATGTGCGACACTAAGCTGCGCACTGGTTTTCTGGTTGTAATCCGCTGAACAGGCAAGAGCATCATGACGATGGTGACCTGGTCGGCGGGCAACGCTGACCTCAACCCGCTGTACGAAAAGGCGCACAACCCGGGTGGGTGCGGCTGCTTGCCCCGGCCGTTCTGCAGCTAGCTTCTCCAAGTCCGCGCTCCCGCAATACTGCATTGCGGCAGGCCGCTGCTGGCCTGCATATCAATGCTGCCAAGCTTGTCGCACTTCCCCTCCTGCTGCCCCTCGCCAACTGCAGTGGCTGGGTCGGTGCTGGCCTGCCTCTTTGTCTTCGTGCTGGCCACCGTGCTCATGAACCTGTGAGGACATGTTGCTGTACTCTGACCGTTTGCGGCGCTGCTTCATGGACTGTAACTGCATCTGGGAAAGGGATTGGTCATGCCCGCCCAGCTGCAGCCGCTTTGTCGCGTGCCCATCTGTTGCCGCATCTGCCAGGCCTGAACCACACTGACTCCTCCTGCATTGTTGTCCATCGCTTGCAGGCTGATTTCGATCATGACCAACACCCTTGACAAGGTATAGTGGGGATCGCTTGTGCACTTCCACAGTTTTTATCGAGCTCCATCTACTCTCTTGGGGCGGAGCGTCCTGTACCCCTGCTTCTTCTCCCCTACCTTGCTTGTTGCCTGATTCACTGCAGGTCACCGAAAACGAGGGCCCTGCGCATGCTGCTGTTCGCTACAGTGCCGGTATCTGCACGTTCAACGTATCTCCTTGAGCTTGCGCTTTTGGTCCGCAGGTCACCGAAAACGAGGGCCTGCGCATGCTTCTCAGCAAGGCAGAGGCGAGTGGCGAGGCTGGGCCGCTGGGTTGAGCCGCAGGTTGCGTGCAGCAAGTGCGGCGCAGCAGGTGCATGAGCAGTCAGCGGCCGTGTGCTCGGCGGAGCAAGCGAGCGAATACCGGGGGCAGCGTAGCAGTAAAGACCCAGAGGATGATGCACTCTGTTGCATTTCGGTTCTGCAGGCCATCGATGAGCTGGAGAGCACCATTCCAGGGTGGGTGTGGCACACAGTTGATGGCAGGGCTGCTGTGCATTGAGAGATTGCGTGCGCATTGTTGCTGCGCGCATTGTTGCTGTGCGCATTGCTGTGCGCGTTGAGAAGCTACGTCGCAACTACCTCTCATGCCTTGGCTGTCCAGTTGGGTGGAGCGCCCATTTCCCGGCTTTTTGCTCACCTCTCCTGCCCCTGGATACCTAACACCTAATCGTGCGCTTGTCCCATTTACTCCAATGCCTGTTGTTCTTTGCAGCTGGATGGAGCGCCTCTCTCTTCCCCCGCCTCCACCCCGCTGACGTGGCTCTGAATACACCCCTTCCACCATCCTTCACGCTTGTTGTCTTGCAGCTGGATGGAGCGCCTCTCTCTTCCCCCGCCTCCACCCCGCTGACGTGGC
>VFQQ010003661.1_pt1 | contig 14619 bp, 25 predicted proteins | sample 3512341 | NCBI WGS metagenome assembly VFQQ01 (sample SAMN10412373, study PRJNA504923) | tailings metagenome | isolation source: Relicate 2 Philex TSF1 revegetated site | place: Philippines: Tuba, Benguet | collected 2017-08-29 | reverse complement strand
CCGTGCATACGTACCAAGCCGCTGCCACCTCACCTGCCTCCTCATTGCTCCTCCCACCGCTGTCCTTTCACCCTGCAGAAGCGCAAGGAGCCAGAGGTGATTGACTTGCTGTCCAGCGATGATGATGAGCCTCCGCCGCCGCTGCGCACCGCCTCCCAGCAGTCGACGCGGCAGCCGCAGGCCGGCACAGCAGCAGCAGCAGCCCAGCCACCACAGCTGACGGCAGTCCAGCAGCTGCAGCAGCGCGCGGGGCAGCAGGCGGCACAGGCGCAGCCGCCTGGCTCGCAGCAGCAGCAGCAGCAGCAGGCAGGCGGTGGGCCGCTGCGCATTCGCCTGCCGGTGCGGCGGCCGGGAACGCAGGGGGCGTCTGCGCAACCTGGCGCAGCAGGCGTTGGCTCACCGCCTGCAGCGCTGTCGCCGGTGCGGTCTGGAGGCTTCCAGCCAGCCAGCCAGCTAGTGCCGCAGCTCAGCGGCGGTGCTATGCTGGGTGCAGGCATGCCGGGGCCGGGCGTGACGGTGTTTCCCCAGCAGCAGCAGGCGGCAGCTAGGGCGCGGCCATTGATGCTGCCACCTGGCGCGATGCCGATGGCTGGCATGGCAGGCGGCCTCCCCCCGGGCATGATCCCTGTTGGCATGGCTTTCCAGGCCATGCTGCAAGCCGGCCACCTGGCAGCAAACCCAGCACTGGCGGCCGCAGCTGCAGGGCAGCACGTGCTGCCGCTTGTTGGGTCCTGGCCAGCTGAGGCAGCGGCGGCAGCAGCAGCAGCAGGAGCACCGGCAGCAGCGGCAGGCAGTGCAGCACTGCTGCCCTCCCAGGTGTCCAGCAGCAACCAGCAGCAGCAGCAGCAGCAGCAGCAGCCGCAATCTGGGCAGCAGCAGCAGCAGCAGCCCCAGCAGCCGGAGCAGCAGTCGAGCCAGCAGCCGCCGGTGCAGCAGCCGCCGGTGCAGCAGCCACTATCCCAGCAGCATTCGGTGCAGCAGCGCGACCCACGGCTGGAGCAGGAGGCTGCGGAGCTGATGCGTGAGCTGGCGGAGGAGCAGATGCTGGCCCAGCTGTTTGACGACGACTGAAGCTGCGGTTAGCTGTGTGGCTACGTCCGATCGTCTCCCGATGGTGCTGGCCGTGCATTTTGGTCGGACCATGCCCATGCCACTGTTGTGCTGGCAACGTGCGCCTGTTAACACAAGTTAAAACGCACGTCTGTTGGTGCCAGAAGGCACTGGACGAAAATGCAAGGGATGGCAGGCACAGCGGCAGCGCGGGGACAGGCAGGGCGGCGCTGTGCCCTCCAGGAGGCCAGGAAATGCGCACTCTGCTCGCAGGTAGCTTGCTTGACTTCTGCACAACCTCCTGCACGCCCAGACAGGCGCCCAAACGCCACAACCCGCCCGAGCGAGGATGCTCGCGCGCGCTCAGTGCACGGCCGCGTCTCCCGCCGCTGCTCTGACAAGGTGAGAACGACACAAGCTTTTTCAATGAACTTTTGCCCGATCTTTGGCCCCTGCCGCCCAGCGCCCACCGGCCCCTGCTCTCCACTGCCTGCAGGCCGCCTCTGCGGCGCTTGCAGGCATCGCGGAGGTACGCACTTGCCCGTTACAGACTTGCTGCGCGCGCAGCAGCAGGCGGCAGCAGTGGCGGCAGCGGCGGCAGCGGTGGCGATGGCAGCGGCGGCAGCAGTCGCAGCCCCGACCCAAGCAGCGTGCAGGATCGCAGCGGCCTCAGTGAGACGCAGCTGCAGGCAGCGGCCGAGCGGCTAATGCATTTGGGCCGCAGCGGTCTCAAACAGCCCCAAAAATCAACAAACACGGATGCCTCGATGCAGCAGCGCATGGTTTTGCTGCTGCGGCTCGGCTTCTCGCAGGCGGCGATCGAGGCAGCAATCCACAAAAAGGCGGGCGGGCCCTATGTCGCTGAGCAGCACATTGGCGAGGCAGTGGCGCTGCTGCGGCAGTGGGGTTTCAGCCAGGAGCAGCTTGACAGGCTGCTGTCGGTTGGTACAAGTTTTTTGTTCACTCGGACGGCGGCCGACATTGAGGCTGTGCTGGTCTGGCTGCAGCGGCAATTTGGGCTGCAGCGTGTTGAAGTTGCCAGGGCCTGCGGCCGTTCGCCTACACTGCTGCAACGGAAGCAGGAGACGCTGCAGGCCAACTGGCGGGCATTTGAGGCAGCATACCAGCCCACAGCAGTGGCGAGGACTGCATTGGCAGCTGCCCTGCGGATGGGGCGGGCGGAATTTCTGACGTTCAAGCCGAACACACTCAGGTGAGGCGGTGCATATTGCTGCTGGTGGTATCCCATTCCTGCATGCTGCGATCAGGGCTCATCGTGTTTTAATCATCCTGGTATGCTGTCTTGCCGCAGGGAGAAAGTGCACCAGCTGCAGCAGCTGTTCTTTGTTGACGACCGCAGCCTTCCAAAGCACATCGGGGAGATGGCAGCCCTCCTCGCCTTGGACATCCCTGGGACCATCCAGCCGCGCCTGGCCTTCCTGCAGGCCCTGACAGGTGCGGGGGCAGCCAGCCAAACTCACACTTGGGGGCTGTTCTGAGCTGATTGGGCCCGTCCTGCTGGGTGTCTCTGCTTTTAACTCATCCGAAACAGCCCTGACCCGCAGGGGTGCCAAATGGCAAGCTGGCTTCCCGGATACTGGTCCTTCCTTCCCTGTTGCAACTGTCAGAGCAGCTGCTGCAGCGCAAGTGTGACGCCTTGGTGGCGGCAATGGGCAAACAGGCGGCGCAGACCATCCTGCTCATGCGCCCGGATGTTTTGGCAACTGCGGAGGAGCGGTCATCGCTCAACATCACCACCCTGCAGCAGCTGTTCGGCGTTTCATGGGAGTCGGCTGCAGGCATCCTGTGCGCCAACACCCGCCTCTTCAAGTTTGACATGCAAAACGATGTCACAGCAGCCAAGCTGTCCGCCCGGGTGGCCTTTTGGCAGCAAGCCTATGGGCTGACTGCAGGTGAGTGTTGGCTGCTTCTGCTGCTGCAGCACTAGGGCTCTTTCTGCATGATGCAGATGCAGCCACCCACTTTGTGTGTTTTTGAGTGCGGCTTTGTGCCAACGGGATGGGCTGCGGTTCTGCTGCTCTTGTGCAGTCGCTTTCCGTGAACAGGCCCCTGCGTTTGCAATGCGCTTTGACCGATCTAACTGTTGTTTTGTTGGTGCCCTTGCAGATGTCGCCGCTGTCCAGTGCGCTGAAATGCTGCACCGCAGCCTGCACACCGTGGCGCCGCGTGTTGCGTTCTACCAGCAGCGGCGGCCCGCAGAGCCACTGCCCCGCTGCAATGCTTTCATTGATGGTGACAAAACTTTCTGCAGCCGGCTCAAGGCGGACCCGCTTGAGTTTGCGTCGTTCAAGGCGCGGTGGCTGGCCAGCGAGGAGGGGCGGGCGCTGTGCCGGCACGAGGGCAAGCAGCCGGAGCGGCAGCGCTGATACACCGTTGCATGATTGCATCCGTTGTCACCGTTTTTTACTCATAGCCAGGCCCAGCAGTGTTGTGATGCTTCGCTTCTATTGTGGCTTAGTTGCTCTTTGCACCTCTTCAGTTACAGCCTTGCAACTAGACAGAAACGTCTAGCACAGTACTGGACAGGGAAGCACACAAGGCAGGCTGGGTATGCTAAATACCACAGCTTGCGCGCCAGCCGCAGTGCCGCCACCCGCTCTTCTCAGCGCCGCGGCTCCTGCAGACAGGCGCAAATGAAGCAGGAAGGCAGGTTCAACTGAATATGTTGAGATTTGGCAAATGTAAGATTGGAAATAATAGATGCGCTGGCCTGCGAAATGAGCGAGCAGACATGCCCGTATCCAACTGATGCTGTGCACCCATGCAGCTTGCTTCCGGTGCACGCATGGCTGCCTTGCACGGCCCAAAGCAGCAGCTACTGCTGTTAATTTGCACCGGCAAGCGCACCTTGAATGCGCAGACGAGCCTGCGGCCGCCCGCAAGGGTGGGGATCGCGTGCCCATGCACTGCCTTGTACATCGCAGCCGCATCCTGCAGGCGGCGCAGTGGAGGAGGATAGCAAAGCTGGGTTGGGGGATAAATGAAAACAAACAACGCTCAGGACGGGCTTTCTTGCACCACAACGGCCACCGGCAGCAACAGGTGAAGCAGAGCAGTGCAGGTTTGCAGGCAGCTGGGGAGGGCTGCAACGAACAGGACCCTGCTGGGCGAGGCATGTGGCTGCAGTTGAGATGAACTGCCTCCCTACTCTGCACATGCGTCAGTGCACCGCCCGCATGCTGCAGTACTAGCCCGCCCACCTGCACACGGCAGAACTGTACGAAGCAGAACAGCTCGCCGCCGTCGGTGCCGCCGCCCAGCATCACCTCACGCAGCTCGCCGTAGCTGCATGGGAAGTTCGCAACAGGGAGAGAGGGAGAATGGGGGCATGTCATGCTTCTGCAGGTATGATGCATTGCAACAGTGTTGCATTTGGTGCCGCGTGAATACGGAAGAGCAGCAGCATCACCTCACGCAGCTCGCCGTAGCTGCATGGGAAGTTCGCAACAGGGAGAGAGGGAGAATGGGGGCATGTCATGCTTCTGCAGGTATGATGCATTGCAACAGTGTTGCATTTGGTGCCGCGTGAATACGGAAGAGCAGCAGCATCACCTCACACAGCTCACCGTAGCTGCATGGGGCAACATGACCAACGGCTGGTGTCAGTTGCATTACATGTGCAGCCAACCCTGTATGACCACAGGGGCTAGTTTGCAGGTATGGTGCGTTGCAGTCTTATCGCAATGCTGATTGGTGGGCGTAGTGCAGTAACAGCACGGTGGCTTGATTAAACGCCTAAGCAAGACCTAGCAAGCAACGCAGCGCACCGCTGCAGCTCAATCTCAACGTCGCGCCGCTTGGTGCTGCGCGGGAAGTAGCCTGCAGCACAAGTGTAAGCCAAACGCGGCAAGCCTGGGTTAGAAGCAGCACACACATGGCAACAATTTGGCAGCAGCATGGCGGCAACATGCCCGTGCGGGCTGGGTATGCCCATGCCGGCAGCTTCCTTTGGGCCACCTTGTTGGCCCGCAAGTGGCAACTCACCGATAAATACGCGGGTGGTAGGCGTGGGCACAACATCAGGCCGCCTGCAATAGGGCCAATGAAGCGCAGCAGCCGCCGGTGTTGGCAGGGCACTGGACGGCTGCGCAGCGGGACCGATGGGGCCATACTGGGTGCGCATGTTGGTTGGCCATGCAGCACTGTGTCCTGCTGCACACCTCTGCACCCCTGCAGCAGTGCAGACAGGAGGGCATGCAGTGCATGCAGCACAGCAATGCCTTTGCAAGAGAGCGCCTTCGCAAGAAGATGACGCTTCCAAAGAGCGCTCAAAAAGGTGCGCACTCACTGCGCTGTCTTGGTGATGTGGCGCTGGATTTTGTGCAGGTCCCGGAATTCCATGCGCAGCGCGTCAGCGCCAGAGGGCGACAGGCCGGCGCCTGGAAGGTAAATGTGGTGGATTCAGGCAGAAAAAGAAAGGTGCGTGTGAGGGAATTCCAGGCGCAGCGCATCAGCGCCAGAGGGCGACAGGCCGGGCACCTGAAGGACGACAGCCGCAAAGTTGATGGAAGCGGATTGTCGAATGGCAACACGCTCCATTTCCTCGTGCAACGCCATGCCACTTCCAGCCATGCCATGCGCGTTTTGTTCAAGTCATGCCATGCGCGCCACGCACCGAGGTGTTGTGCACCGTGTTGAGGCAGGTCTCCCCGTCCTCAGGCTTGGCAAAGGTCAGGAAGCCAATGTGCTGCAAGTTGGTTTGCGTTTTGCGTTTGCGTCAAACGAATCAGAAGTGAGAGAGCGCGGTAAAGCACGCTAAGCGATGCAGCATTGCACCCCATCCTGCTCAAGCATGAGGTGCGGCCGGGCGCCGTCATGGCCAGCCGGCAGTTGTGGGAGCAGGCAGTGATGTGGTGCAGCAATGACGCAGCCGAAGTGTTGGCTGCAGCTGCGTGCAACCTCAGCCACCTGCTTGGGCACCACGCTGGCGTCCACCAGCGGGCCGAAACTGCGGGCACAAGCGGGCAGGAGGAGCTGCGTTGGAGCAGAGAAATGAACGAAGAGCAGACGGGTCCCGCATGATGTACAGTTTTGTCCCACACTGAGCAATTCCAGCAGTCCAAGGCGGCACTCTTCAAATAGCAGCAGCCCCTGCTGCACTCCAATGCTGCAACCAAAGCTCACCGCGAGAAGTAGGATTTGAGGTCGTCGGCGGAGCAGCCGGGGCGCAGGCCCTGCAGTGATCACAGGGGAGGCGGGCGGTTTGTTGGTTTTAGGTGCATGGGGACGAGGCAGCGGCAGCAGCAGGCACACAGCGGCATACATACACGTTCAGCGGACATTCGATTGAACAGAAGCAACTAAAGTGTGTTTTGAGGCCCATCAGCGCATCTGGATGTAGATGCAGCAGCAGGAATCATAGACCGGCAGACATGCATATTCAGCATCATGTGAAGGCAGCGAAGGGACCCAACAACACCGTGCTTGCAGTGTACCCACCGTGATGAAGATGCGGCAGCGATTGTCTGTCTCCCACACCGGCACTCCCGGCTGAGCTGCAGCGGAGCACGGAACGCGCAGCAAACACGCAGCGCAAGATGAGCACGGCTGCACACGTCAGGCCACACTGCTGTTCACAGCAGCTGGCAGGCCAGCAGCAGCAGGTTGCAGATTGCAGGTGGTGCATCTGCATCTGCACATCTCACAAACTCCTTCGCCTCCTCCTGTCGCTGCCCACACCCCCTCACCCGCAGCCTTGCCCGCAGTCAGCTTGGCGGCGGCAGCGGCCGGCTTGGCAGCAGCGGCAGGCACCGCCGCCGCCGCCACAGCAGCGGCCGGCGGCGTCCAGTCAGCAGGCACTGCCCATTCATCGGGGTTGAAATCGGGGCCTCCAAACACGGGCGGTTCAGGGGTGGTGGAGCCAGAGCGAGAGGCCGACACTGAGCCGGCAGCAGAGCCAGCCGGCGCCGCAGCGGCGGCGGGAGCGCCAGCAAAGGGGGCTGGCATGGGCACAGAGGCGCCCCCAGGGAAGGTGACAGCCGGGCCAGTGGCAGCTGCCGCCGTCAGGGAGGACGAATCGGTTCGAGGCATCGACGCGGCCTGCGGTGCAGGCGGCAGGGAGGGCGGCGGCGTGGGCCAGCAGCTGGCATTGGAACGAGCCATGAGGGCAGCCGAGACTACGTACAGATGCGCATTTGCCTGGCAGCTTGCCACGACACGGTATGTCACGTCGGAATGGGAGCGCCCCGGGCCCCACCAGCAGCCAGCCCAGACCAGCAGCCTCACCTGTGAGCCGCTGCCAGGGGCGGCAGTCTGGACCTCGGCCAGTGCAGCCAGCGCCCGAGCAGCCGCTGCCCCGTCCGTCACCTTGACCTGAGAGTGCGGAAAAAGGCGGAGCAGGAGGTACAGGAGGGAGGTGAACAACGACAGCATGGCAGCCCAGGCAGCGCATCCGTACAAAGCCACACACAAAGCCACAAGTACGACCCTAGCAGTTGACAGGGGACACAGCATGGATGCATGCCCTGTGCTGCCCTGTGCTGCAGCAGCTGACCTCCAGGAATGCGCCGGCATGCAGGTGGTCGTTGAAGAGATCAGCAGCCTCTTTTGCACTGCTTGGGGAGGCAAACCTGCAAGATGGGAGGCAACATGGGACAGCATGCGTCAGCCAGGGAAAGAGCTCGATAACTGCTGCCCGCCCAAGGCAATGGGGTTGCATGCATGGCGGTGTGCAGCCACTTGCATTCAAACAGGCCAAACGGACTGCGAGCTATGCGGCAGCCAGCAAATTGCAATGGGCTTGGCAGGAGTGACCACAAGGCAGCGGAAGCAGCCCCAGAGCCTCACCAAATGAGGACGGATGCTTCGCCGCCTGCTGCAGACGGCGACAGCGTGGCGATCTGCATGGAGAAGAACCGACGCTAGGATTGCATGGTTTAAACAAGTACTCGGCCTGCAGAAGTGGCTGGGCTTTCTCATGCAGGCTGCGGAACAGTGTCAAGGAAGCAGCGAGGGGCGCAAACATTGTGCAGCGTTGATCGCCTCCTAAACCCGCTGCCACAGACCTGCGTGACAGGGCCTGCTGATTCGAACAACGTCCGCATCTCGTTGGCGTGAACTGTGCCGTCCAGGCCGGACACCTGGCAGACGGCAGGCAATGGAGCAGGCTTTGTTGCAGGGAACATGCAGGGGCCGTGTTGGCTGTGTCGGGCGGCGGCGGCGGCGGCCGGCGGCGGCGGCTGGCAGCTCGGCAGCAGGCGGCAAGTATAGACGAATCGGCCGTGACATGCGTGTCCAATCCAGGGCCGATCAGTCGCTTTGCGTGCCAGGGGCCGCTTTGGGGCAGCGGGTTTGCCGTTTCCGGCTGCCAGCGGGCATGAGCAGCCATTCAGCTCTCGTTCCAGCCTCTTGCCGGTCGGATGGAAAGGCTCCATGCGCCGCTCGGCTCACCAGGACGCAGTTCGAGTCCATCGTTGCTCTCCGAGGCTTGCTCCAGCGACGCTGAGTGATTCTTCCAGCACAAGGCGTGTGCGGAAGTGGTCGAAAGCAGCGCTCCTGCTTGGGTTGGCATGAGCGGCCAGCGCGCTGCCACCACCGCCCAGCGCTTGCGGCGGCATCGCAACGATTTCTCAGTCGTGCCTGAGCTTCAACTTCAACTTCTCAGCTCAATAACCCGGATGATTACCCAGAAGATTGACGCGTTGTGGAGTTCACATGCAGAAAATCAACTCAGCCGACGCCCTGCACAATGCCATTCGTGCCCTGCCGACAGTTGAAATGTCGCATGATGTTCATGGGCCATGACTCCAAGCTGTCACACAGCTTGGTCCAATGATGGCAGATGGTAATGGCTGGTATAGCTGTTGTCGACGTTTTATTACATCAAAATCAACTCGATCTGATAACTGTCTGTGTGATTGGTTGCTGTGCATCAAAAGCAAGTTGACAGCGTCGAATGTTGGGGAGGCGTTGCATTTGCTGCGCCGAATAACAAGGGGACTACAGTGCAGAACCAGCAACATCGAGGCGACAGGTACTTTAATAGATCTATATACGATACGTTTTATGCATAATGGGCCCCAGGACAGCCGGCTCGCTGCGCCGCCGCTCAACAGCCGTGCCTGGACGTTTGCAAGTCTCAGCAAATCTGGGACATTAATTTGCAAGCACAGCAGCATGCCTCACTTATCGCTCCAGTCCACAGTGCCGCCCGAGCCGCTGCCAAATGGCGGCCGCCCGTCTGTCGGCGCGTCGCCGCTCGCCAGCGGCTGGCCGGGCTTGCGAATGAACTTCTCGGAGGCGGCATGGTAGTCGCTGGCTGCTGCCTGCCACTCGTCCCCAGGGCCCGCCTGCCCTTCCTCTTGCACGAGCTCCTGGCTGCTGAGAGAGATACCCTCCCAGCCAGCTGCAGCGCTTGTTGGTGCCGGCTCCCCGGCCCCCAGCTGCACGCTAGGAGCCGCCGCCTCAGCTGCCACAGCGGCTACGGCAAGCGCAGCGGGCACAGCGGGCTGCCCGCCCTCCTGCTCCTGCGGCCGCTGCTTCACCACCGCCATGGTCACCAGCTTGCAGCGGAAGTCGCCGGCGTTCCACACTCGCGGCTGCAGAGGGAGAGGTGCGGGTGGTTGGGTGGCTGGAGGTTACGGGTTACAGCTGAGGGTTGTGGGTGGCTCACTGCTATTGTGCAGCATGCGTGAGCTGCCAGCCCACGAGTGCACAGCGGAACAATGGAACCACACCAAGGCATCGACCTGCCAGGCGCAGCAAAGCGGAGCACAGAGGCGCCAAACTTGCCTTGGTTCGTGTCTCCAGCCCCTGCGGGTTGACCACCATTTCCAGGGGGTCCTCTGCGGTGCGCGGGATGGTGTACCAGCCCATCAAAATCTGCAATTGAAGCAGTGGACGGGAGAAAGTGATCGGTGCGCGGGATGGTTTACCACTCCATCAGATTCTGCAGTTGAAGCAGTGGACGGGAGAAAGTGATCGGTGCGCGGGATGGTGTGCCACCCCATCAAAATCTGTCGGGTGCACGATGGATGAAAGCACGAGTCGGCGCACCGGCCTCTGGCGCATTTTGAGTGGGGGGTGCATCAAGGCGAGCAGCGCGTGCAGTTGTGCGGTGGGTGAAGCATCACTAGCTGCCCATTTGAGAGTGTGCCAAAGCAGCTCTAGCGCACCTGTCGCACTGATGCCGCCCGCGTCTGCAGCTGCATAAAGCTGAGCTCCTCGCCCACACCAGCAAAAGCTGACGCGTCCTGCATCCAATGGGAGCGAAAACAGCTGAGGGCAGGTGGGAGCCAGGTTGGGCGGCTCGGTTGAGCAACCAGGTTGAGCAGTCAGGTTGAGCAGTTGTTGGCCGCGCACAGCTCCGGCACCCCACAGCATGATGCTTTCAGAGCTCCCTGAACTGGCATGCGCCTGGCGGTCCTTGCACATGCAATGCCAGGATCAGCAGCTGTTTCCCATCCGGCACGCGCCGTCGTCCCACTCTTCATCAGCACCCGTTCCTGACTGACCGCCCCTGCCTTGCCTGCACCATCAAGTCGCTCTCAGCCCCCACTTGCATGTATGCCGGCAGGAAGCGCGGGTTGACCGCAACCTGTGGAGGAGGTGAGGAAGGTTGCTATTTGCTGCTGGGTTGCTTTGCAACCATGCGGGGCCTGGCTCGCTAGCACAACACGTGTGGCCTGCCTGTAGGGTGCCAGTTGTGCCTCCTGTTCTCCCGTCAAAGCTGCAGCCGCATCCCGTGTACAGCGTAGCATGCCCCACAGCACCCACATAAAGAGCGAGCCTCGCCTGCGTGAGCGTCTTGGCTCCGTACGAAGCGCTGTTGACCGACAGGCCCAGCGGCAGGCGGCTGTCGTCCTCAAAGCGGGTGGTCCCAACGTACGTCAGCTTTTCACAGATGATGGAAATAGAGGGGTGCCCCGCCTCCTGCGCAATGGTGTGTGGTAGGGGGCGGGAGGTCGACCACACACAGCAAGTGCAGCAGCAGTGTGCCGGGTGCGATTGGGTTTGCCCCCAGAGCTGGCCGCTGCGGCAGGCGGACCAGCAGCACACTGCGCAGTGTGCATGCATGCATGCATGCGAGCACAGGTGGCAGGGCAGGCCTGTGTTGTGGCAGCACAGTTTCGATCTGGCCACTGTTGAAGCCTCAGCTCCGCACCTCCAGTAGCAGGCGGATGTTGAGCTGCACCATGAGCGTGGCGGAGTCGCAGGCCAGCATCTCCGTCTGCAGCAGGCAAACATGCGCGTGGAGTGAAAACATTGGTCAGTCTTGATGAGCACGGCAGGTTCTTGGTTGTAATGCAGGTTGTTGCACCAAAAAGCGTTGCCGCCACTGTACACACTGGCGCTGAGCAGTCAACACATGATGCACACCTGCCTGCAGGCAGCTGGGCTGTCATGTGCAGTACGGCTTGCCGCCGCCGAGCACCCACCTGTGACAGCAGCTGCAGGCCGCCCTCGCTGTCGGGCGGCTCGCCTACCCAGTAGGAGTCTGCGATAGAGTAATGCTAGGGGCAGTAAGATTTTGCCATTCTTGCGGCGGATGGGCGCCACAACCAGCAGGCAGTCACTGGCAGGTTGCTGGGAAGGCAGGGCCCGAAGCATGCGCAGGTGCACTGCTGTGCCTAATGTAGCCCGCTCCCAAAATCAATGCCAGGCAATGCACGGCTTCAAACACGACTTGGCGGAACTTCACCAAGGCAGCTGCTTACCGCACACGACGATGGCCGCCTTGTAGCGCTGCACGTCGATGAGGCGGCGCATGTCGGACAGGGAGCGAGGGTCGCCCCGCACCTGCTGCACCTCCAGGTTGTGGATGTGGTACTCCTTCAGCCCGGTCTCTGCGGTAATTGATGCAAGACCGAATGTTGTAAGTGACACACAGCTGTTGCATACTGTAAAGCATGTAAAGCGCGGCATCTCCAGGTTGTGGATGTGGTACTCCTTCAGCCCGCACTCTGCGTGGTTGAAATGCAGCTGGACGCAAGTAATGAAGGGGAGGGTGGTTGTTCGCATGAAGAGCTGCTCGGCCATGCAGTGGATATGCACCCTGTGCTGGATGGACGAGCACGCGTCAGATCAAACGTGCCAACGGAAAGAAACTGGAACGCAGCTCGTTAGCACCAACACCACTGGGCCCCGAGCCTCACCCAGCTTCTCATCTGACCAGTTGTGGTCGTTGAACAGGGTGACCTTGCTGCCAGCCGGCAGCGCCTGCACGGCAGTTGGTGATGGCATGGCGGATCACTGCTTCATCATGGCGGGCTCTGGCGAGCTTCAGCACGCAAAAAGCCACCACACACCCACAAGGCAGCACAGTAGCGCGCTCCATTCCCCACCTGGTCTGAGTGGTCCAGCTCAGCCAGCAGCTCCCACCTGCACAGCAAAATGCCAGAGCGCCACTCATACCAAGATGGGCAGGGAGAGTGCACAGCATGCAGGTCCGTCTTGGCAGCATGGCAGCACAGGCCGGTCACCAGCCCCAGGCGAAGAATGTGCGGTTGACCATGTTTCATCAACCCCTTTATGCATAGCTGGTGCTGCCGCCTCACATGAATGTGCGCCCCATCCAGCCGCAGATGAGCAGCTCCCCAGGGGCCAGGGAGTCGGAGTACTGCGGGAGTGCAAGGCAGAGCAGCCAGAAGTGAGACGCCAGCGGCAGCAGCAGCAGCAACAGTGCACATGGCAGTGCATCATGCAGGGCAGAGGCACGTCGCCCTGCTAGGCCCCGCGAGACACCCTGTGCTCAAAGACATGCACACGGCAGTCAAAGGCACCTGCTTCAAGCCTGGAATTGCAAAGCAGTTGCAAAGCAAACAGCCTTGCCTGGACGGGCAGCACGTAGACGCCCTGGCGCGAGTCCTGATACAGCTCCCCGCCCGTCCTGCCCACGCTCCACCGCCCGCTGCTCAGCGCCGCGAGGTCTGGCCGCAGCGGAGCCAGGGCCAGTGCCGCCTGATGGGCACGAGCTGACTGGGCCAGCACGCTGGCGGCGCCGCATGCGTCGGCACCCAGGGGCTGCTCGTCATGGCTCCTGCATGAAAAGGTGATGAGGCAGATGTGTCACTTCTCAACATCTGTGCGGTTTCACTGGTTCTGCCAGCCGCTACTCTTGCTGGCAATGCAGCAGCCCATGCCTCAAGGTTCGTGGCATTCTGCTTGGCAGCCCTTGCAACCATCCATCAACAAGTAAAGCACCCACCGCATCTTGTAGTCTTCGGGGCTCCAGCAGCCACACTGTGTCGCCGCCTCGGGCGGCAGGGCCTGGAACGGCATCACCTCCGACCTGCAACTTTCGAAACAAGTTCTGGCATCAGGCGGTTAACCAGTGTTGCTTTTCGAAACAAGTTCTGGCATCAGGCAGTAATCAATGTGAGTGCTGGACCATTTTGACCCCCGGCCTGCCAGATCGCAACGCCAGACGACACAGCAGCGCCCACCAACCCTACCACAATGTGCCCTGGTTTGCAACCCAGCGCCTGCCAAGTTATGACAGTGCGCACCGCTCCGAGCGCAGCATGATGAGCTCATCGCCGGGGGCCACCACGTGATCAGGAGGTGGGTTCAGCAAGTACTGGCTTGTATAGGGGTTGGTCAGGCCCACGATGATGGCATCTGTGGGGTGGGGAAGGCGGTTGGAAGCAGCACGTGAGAACAGTGCGGCAGTGCCGGTGCGGCGGTGAGCAGTGGCGCACTTTGGTATCCCATAGCAGCCGATGGAGGGAAAGTGCGACGTGTGAACCACACAGCTTGGGCTGCCAGGCGCATGCAGCCCTCCATCCCAGCCTCTCAGTGCATTGATTGCATGCCAGCAGCCGCACCTGGGAAGCGGCAGTGCAGCGCTGCGAAGCGCAGCCCCTCCACCTGCACAACAGATGATCGTGGGGGCAAGGCCTTCCCCAGTCAGGGACAAGGGTGCAATGCAGTGGCCACATGGAGTTTGGCACCACAACAGCACGAGGCAGGCTGCCATCAAGGCAAGCATCAGCAATGCAGCGCCCGCCCACCTCTGGGATGCGGTCAATGGTGCCGTGGGCGGGCGAGTAAAAGTCGGTAAGGCATCGAGAGAAGACGGCGGCGATGGGGTGGTGCAGCAGGCGCACCATTCTGCGAACAACGGGGGAACGAGTCGCGGCTGTCATTATGACGGAATGTGGCAGGTCGGTGCAGCGATAGGGTGGTGCATCAGGCGCACCATCCTGCGGCAGGCGAAGTGTCTTGCTGTTGTTGAAAAGCTGCAACAGAGACTGTCTCGCACGCCCAGTTGCTCTGTAGCAAGCGCTGCCGTGCCTTGACCGTGCGCCATTTGAGCATGGTGGCACTGCTCAACACTAGCTGCACCTGGAAAGCCGCTTCATCCCTGCTGCCCCTCACCTGCGCGCGTTGACCTTGTTAGTGGGCACCGGCAGCACGCGCTGGCTGCAGGCGTAGCGCACCAGCGGCAGCGCATCCTCCGTCTTGATCTGGGGCGGGAAAAGGCAGAGGGTGCACATGTGCATGGATTCAAACAGGACCGCAGGGCAGAGAAAACGGCAGCGCGGCCCCCGTCTTGATCTGGGGCGGGAGAACATAAGAGGGACAGGAAGGGACGGTCGCGCACTGAGG
>VFQQ010003660.1_pt1 | contig 14620 bp, 11 predicted proteins | sample 3512341 | NCBI WGS metagenome assembly VFQQ01 (sample SAMN10412373, study PRJNA504923) | tailings metagenome | isolation source: Relicate 2 Philex TSF1 revegetated site | place: Philippines: Tuba, Benguet | collected 2017-08-29 | reverse complement strand
ATCGACGAGCTGCGCCGGGTGCTGGAGCTGCACGAGCAGGACGCCGCGTTCAAGGCCGGCGTCGGCTACTACCAGCAGGAAGGCGACTTCGATTTCCACTACCGGATCATTCAGGGCAGCGGCAACCGCACCCTGGCCAAGCTGCTCTGCGACGAGCTGTACCAGCTGGTGCGCATGTATCGCCTGCAGTTCTCCGCCACGCCCAATCGTCCGCGCCAGGCTTTCGCCGAACACCACCGCATTCTCGATGCCATCGCCGAGCGTGACGGCGAACTGGCCGAACTGCTGATGCGCCGTCACATCGGCGCCTCCAAGCGCAATATCGAGCGCCACTACATGGAAGCGCTCGCCACTTCATCCAAGACCCGAGGTGATTCATGATCCAGCTTTCCGCCGGCCAGCGCTTCCGCCAGGCCCTCGCCGAAGAGCAACCGCTGCAGGTAATCGGTGCGATCAACGCCAACCATGCACTGCTGGCCAAGCGCGCAGGCTTCCGTGCCATCTACCTGTCCGGTGGTGGCGTGGCGGCCGGCTCCCTCGGCCTGCCGGACCTGGGCATCAATACCCTCGATGACGTGCTCACCGACGTACGCCGCATCACCGACGTGTGCGACCTGCCGCTGCTGGTGGACATCGACACCGGCTTTGGCCCCAGCGCCTTCAATATCGAGCGCACCATCAAGAACCTGATCAAGGCCGGCGCCGCCGCCGCGCATATCGAGGATCAGGTCGGCGCCAAGCGCTGCGGTCACCGCCCGGGCAAGGAGATCGTCTCCTGCGAGGAGATGGTCGACCGCGTGCGCGCCGCCGCCGATGCCAAGACCGACCCGGACTTCTTCCTCATCGCCCGTACCGATGCGATCCAGGCCGAGGGCGTCGATGCCGCCATCGAGCGCTGCCAGGCCTACGTCGAGGCCGGTGCCGACGGCATCTTCGCCGAGGCGGCCTACGACCTGCCCACCTACAAGCGTTTCGTCGACGCGCTGAAGGTGCCGGTGCTGGCCAACATCACCGAATTCGGCGCCACCCCGCTGTTTACCCGCGACGAGCTGGCTTCGGTCGGCGTGGCCATTCAGCTCTACCCGCTGTCGGCCTTCCGCGCGGCGAACAAGGCGGCAGAAAGTGTCTACACCTCGATCCGCCAGAACGGCCACCAGAAGGACGTGATCGAGCTGATGCAGACCCGCGCCGAGCTGTACGACCGCATTGGCTATCACGCCTTCGAGCAGAAGCTCGACGCGCTGTTCGCTGCCGGCAAGAAGTAAACAGTAGGGTGGGCCGGGTGACGATTCGCTTCAGCCCACCGCATCAGCGCTGCCGGTGGGCTGAGGTGGTGGGCTGAAGCCCACCCTACGCACTACGCAGAGCACAGCAGAACAAAAAGAGTCGAGGAGATATCGATGAGCACCACCGAAACCACCACTCCGGGCTTCAAGCCGAAGAAATCCGTCGCCCTCTCCGGCACCGCCGCCGGTAACACCGCCCTGTGCACCGTTGGCCGTACCGGCAACGACCTGCACTACCGTGGCTACGACGTGCTCGATTTCGCCAATCGCTGCGAGTTCGAGGAAATCGCCCACCTGCTAGTGCACGGCAAACTGCCCAACGTCGCCGAACTGGCCGGTTACAAGGCCAAGCTCAAGGCCCTGCGCGGCCTGCCGGCCGGGGTCAAGGCCGCGCTGGAGCAACTGCCGCCCTCGGCGCACCCGATGGACGTGATGCGCACCGCCGTGTCCGTGCTCGGCTGTCTGGCGCCGGAGAAGGATGACCATAACCACCCCGGTGCCCGCGACATTGCCGACAAGCTGATGGCCTCTCTGGGTTCGGCGCTGCTGTACTGGTACCACTACAGCCACAACGGCAAGCGTATCGAGGTGGATACCGACGACGACTCCATCGGCGGCCACTTCCTCCATCTGCTGCACGGCGAGAAGCCCCGCGAGTCCTGGGTGCGCGCCATGCACACCTCGCTGAACCTGTACGCCGAGCACGAGTTCAACGCCTCCACCTTCACCTCGCGGGTGATCGCCGGCACCGGCTCCGACCTGTTCAGCTGCATCGCCGGTGCCATCGGCGCGCTGCGCGGCCCCAAGCACGGCGGCGCCAACGAGGTGGCCTTCGAGGTGCAGAAGCGTTACGACAGCCCGGACGAAGCCGAGGCCGACATCCGCGAGCGGGTAGGGCGCAAGGAGGTGGTGATCGGCTTCGGTCACCCGGTCTACACCGTCAGCGATCCACGCAACAAGGTGATCAAGGAAGTGGCCCGCGAGCTGTCCGTGGAGCAGGGCAACACCAAGATGTTCGATATCGCCGAGCGTCTGGAGAGCGTGATGTGGGAGATCAAGAAGATGTTCCCCAACCTCGACTGGTTCAGCGCCGTGAGCTACCACATGATGGGCGTGCCCACCGCCATGTTCACTCCGCTGTTCGTCATCGCCCGCACCGCCGGCTGGTCCGCTCACGTCATCGAGCAACGCATCGACGGCAAGATCATCCGCCCGAGCGCCAACTACACAGGCCCCGAAGACCTGAAGTTCGTGCCGCTCAAGGACCGCCCCTGATCATTATGAAAAGCCAAATGACCGAAACCGTGAATAGCCAATATCGCAAGCGCCTGCCCGGCACCGCGCTGGATTACTTCGATGCCCGGGAGGCGGTCGAGGCGATCCAGGCCGGCGCCTGGAACAAGCTCCCCTACACCTCGCGCGTGCTCGCCGAGCAGCTGGTGCGCCGCTGCGATCCGCAGGATCTGACCGCCTCGCTGGAGCAGCTGGTGTACCGCAAGCGCGACCTGGACTTTCCCTGGTACCCGGCGCGCGTGGTCTGCCACGACATCCTCGGCCAGACCGCGCTGGTCGACCTGGCCGGCCTGCGCGACGCCATCGCAGAAAAAGGTGGTGACCCGTCCAAGGTCAACCCGGTGGTGCCGACCCAGCTGATCGTCGACCACTCGCTGGCCGTCGAGGCGCCGGGCTTCGACCCGGACGCCTTCGAGAAGAACCGCGCCATCGAGGATCGCCGCAACGAGGATCGCTTCCACTTCATCGACTGGACCAAGACCGCGTTCAAGAACGTCGACGTGATCCCGGCCGGCAACGGCATCATGCACCAGATCAATCTGGAGAAGATGAGCCCGGTGATCCAGGCGCGCGGCGGCATCGCCTTCCCCGATACCTGCGTCGGTACCGACTCGCACACACCGCACGTCGATGCCCTGGGCGTGATCGCCATCGGTGTCGGCGGCCTGGAGGCCGAGACCGTGATGCTCGGCCACCCGTCGATGATGCGTCTGCCCGATATCGTCGGCGTCGAGCTGACCGGCAAGCGTCAGCCGGGCATCACCGCCACCGATATCGTCCTGGCGCTGACCGAGTTCCTGCGCAAGGAGCGCGTGGTGGGTGCCTGGGTCGAATTCTTCGGCGAGGGTGCCGACAGCCTGTCCATCGGCGACCGCGCGACCATCTCCAACATGTGCCCGGAGTACGGTGCCACCGCCGCGATGTTCTATATCGACGGCCAGACCATCGACTACCTCAAGCTCACCGGCCGCGAGCCGGAGCAGGTGGCGCTGGTGGAAAACTACGCCAGGACCACCGGTCTGTGGGCCGACGCCCTGCAGGGCGCCGAGTACGAGCGGGTGCTGAGTTTCGATCTGTCCACCGTGGTGCGTAACCTGGCCGGGCCGTCCAACCCGCACAGGCGGCTGCCGACCTCGGCGCTGCACGAGCGCGGCATTGCCGACGAGGCCAAGCTGGCGGCGGGCAAGGCCGAAGAGGCTCAGGGCCTGATGCCTGACGGCGCGGTGATCATCGCTGCCATCACCAGCTGCACCAACACCTCCAACCCGCGCAACGTGGTCGCTGCCGGTCTGCTGGCGAAGAAGGCCAACGAACTGGGTCTGGTGCGCAAGCCCTGGGTGAAGACGTCGTTCGCACCGGGCTCGAAGGTCGCCAAGCTGTACCTGGAAGAGGCCGGCCTGCTGCCGGAGCTGGAGAAGCTCGGCTTCGGCATCGTCGCCTACGCCTGCACCACCTGCAACGGCATGTCCGGCGCGCTGGATCCGGCGATCCAGAAGGAAATCATCGAGCGCGACCTGTACGCCACCGCCGTGCTCTCGGGCAACCGCAACTTCGACGGTCGCATCCACCCGTACGCCAAGCAGGCCTTCCTCGCTTCGCCGCCGCTGGTGGTGGCCTACGCCATCGCCGGTACCGTGCGCTTCGATATCGAGCAGGATGTGCTCGGCCATGATGCGGCTGGTAATCCCGTGACGCTCAAGGACCTGTGGCCGAGCGACGAGGAAATCGACGCCATAGTCGCCTCCAGCGTGAAGCCCGAGCAGTTCAAGCAGATCTACATCCCGATGTTCGACCTCGGGACGGTGAAGGAGGCCGAGAGCCCGCTGTACGACTGGCGGCCGATGTCCACCTATATCCGCCGTCCGCCGTACTGGGAAGGCGCGCTGGCCGGCGAGCGCACGCTCAAGGGCATGCGGCCGCTGGCGATCCTGCCGGACAACATCACCACCGATCACCTGTCGCCGTCCAACGCCATCCTGGCGGACTCGGCTGCCGGTGAGTACCTGGCGAAAATGGGCCTGCCGGAGGAGGACTTCAACTCCTACGCCACCCACCGCGGCGATCACCTGACCGCGCAGCGCGCCACCTTTGCCAACCCGCAGCTGGTCAACGAAATGGCCGTGGTCGACGGGCAGGTGAAGAAGGGCTCGCTGGCGCGCGTCGAACCGGAAGGCCAGGTAATGCGCATGTGGGAAGCCATTGAAACCTACATGAACCGCAAGCAGAACCTGATCATCATTGCCGGTGCCGACTACGGCCAAGGGTCATCGCGGGACTGGGCGGCCAAGGGCGTGCGTCTGGCGGGTGTGGAAGTGATCGTGGCCGAAGGCTTCGAGCGCATCCACCGCACCAACCTGGTGGGCATGGGCGTGTTGCCGGTGGAGTTCAAGCCGGGTACCACCCGCCTGACCCTGGGCCTGGACGGCACCGAGACCTATGACGTGGAAGGCAACATTTCGCCGCGCTGCGACCTGACCCTGGTGGTCAATCGCCGCAACGGCGAAGTGGTCAGGGTGCCGGTGACCTGCCGCCTGGATACGGCTGCGGATGTCAGCGTGTACAAGGCCGGCGGCGTGCTGCAGCGCTTCGCCAAGGACTTCCTCGAAGGCGCGGTGGCGTGATCGCTCCCTCTCCCATTTATGGGAGAGGGCTGGGGAGAGGGTGGTGCAGGCGGCTCGGTATTGTCTGATAGACCCTCTCCCCCGACCCCTCTCCCGCAAGCGCGAGAGGGGAGACAAGCGCGTAGCCCGGATGAAATCCGGGAAAACCAGCACCATCATTCCCGGATTGCATCCGGGCTACTTCAGGACTGCACTCATGGCTCATCTGCCTCAAGTGAAAATCCCCGCCACCTATATCCGTGGCGGCACCAGCAAGGGCGTGTTCTTCCGCCTCCAGGACCTGCCCGAGCGCTGTCAGGTGCCGGGCGAGGCGCGCGATGCGCTGTTCATGCGCGTGATCGGTAGCCCCGACCCCTATTCGGCGCATATCGACGGCATGGGCGGTGCTACCTCGAGCACCTCCAAGTGCGTGATCCTGTCGAAAAGCAGCCAGCCCGAGCACGACGTCGATTACCTCTACGGCCAGGTGTCCATCGACAAGGCTTTCGTCGACTGGAGCGGCAACTGCGGCAACCTGTCCACGGCGGCTGGCGCCTTCGCCATCCACGCCGGCCTGGTCGATCCCGCGCGGATTCCCGAGAACGGCACCTGCGTGGTGCGCATCTGGCAGGCCAATATCCAGAAAACTATCATCGCCCATGTGCCGGTCACTGATGGCCAGGTGCAGGAAACCGGCGACTTCGAGCTGGACGGCGTGACCTTCCCGGCGGCGGAGATCGTGCTGGAATTCCTCGACCCGTCCGACGACGGCGAGGAGGGCGGCTCGATGTTCCCCACCGGCAACCTGGTGGACGACCTGGAAGTGCCCGGTATCGGCAGCTTCAAGGCGACCATGATCACCGCCGGCATCCCGACCGTGTTCGTCAATGCCGAGGACATCGGTTATCGGGGCACCGAGCTGCGCGAGGATATCAATGGCGATCCGGCGCAACTGGCGCGCTTCGAGCAGATCCGCATTGCCGGCGCGCTGCGCATGGGACTGATCAAGACGGCTGAGGAGGCTGCGACACGTCAGCACACCCCGAAGATCGCCTTCGTCAGTCCGCCCAAGGACTACCGCACCTCCAGCGGCAAGGCGGTCAAGGCCGGCGAGGTCGATCTGCTGGTGCGTGCGCTGTCCATGGGCAAGCTGCACCACGCGATGATGGGCACCTGCGCCGTGGCCATCGGTACGGCGGCGGCGATCCCTGGCACGCTGGTCAACCTGGCTGCAGGCGGCGGCGAGCGCGAGGCGGTGCGTTTCGGTCATCCGTCCGGCACCTTGCGTGTCGGTGCGCAGGCCAAGATGGTCGATGGTCAGTGGACGGTGACCAAAGCCGTAATGAGCCGCAGTGCGAGGATTCTGATGGAAGGCTGGGTGCGCGTGCCTGCTGAAAGCTTCTAGGCCCTGATGAGAAAAGGCTCGAAGCTTCGAGCCTTTTCCCTTTGTAAACATGTGCTTGCAGCGGTTATTTGAGGCGCCTTTCAACACCTTTTTCCACCAGGATCTTGGCGGAGATTTCCTCCACCGAGAAATGCGTGGAGTTGATGAAGGCGATGTTTTCGCGGCGGAACAGGTTTTCCACCTCGCGCACCTCGAACTCGCACTGGGCGAAGCTGGCGTAGCGGCTGTTGGGCTTGCGCTCGTGGCGGATGGCAGTGAGGCGATCCGGGTCGATGGTCAGGCCGAACAGCTTGTCGCGGTGCTTTTTCAGCGAGTCGGGCAGTTGCAGACGCTCCATGTCGTCTTCGGTCAGCGGGTAGTTGGCGGCGCGGATGCCGTACTGCATCGCCATGTACAGGCAGGTGGGCGTTTTGCCGCAGCGCGAGACGCCTACCAGGATCAGATCGGCCTTGTCGTAATAATGGGTGCGCGCGCCGTCGTCATTGTCCAGGGCGAAGTTCACCGCCTCGATGCGCTCCATGTAGTTGGAGTGCTGGCCAATGGAGTGCGACTTGCCGACGGAATAGGAGGAGTGCGAACTCAACTCCTGTTCCAGGGGCGAGAGAAAGGTGGAGAAGATATCGATCATGAAACCATTTGCGGTATCGAGGATCGCACGAATATCGCGATTGACGATGGTGTCGAAGATGATCGGGCGTGCACCGTCTCTTTCGGCGGCAGCATCGATTTGTTGTACCATGGCGCGCGCTTTATCGATGCTGTCGATATAAGGACGCGTAAGTTTGGTGAATTGAATATTCTCGAACTGCGCGAGCAAGCTCTGGCCCAGGGTTTCGGCCGTGATGCCGGTGCCGTCGGAGATGAAGAAAGCGGTTCGTTTCATTTGCGCCAAAGGCCTTAAGCTGAGATCGATTCTTGGCTATGATAGGCCGCGTTTTTCGCCGGGCCCATGGGGTTCAGGCATTGTTACTTATTCAAGGGCACGGCCACAATCGCGCGACTTCGGTCGTTCGACATTGCGCAGCCCACTGAGCTTTTCCAACACCGTTAGTGGAGAGATCACCTTGGTAGAGTACGTAGTTTCCCTCGATAAGCTCGGCGTCCACGATGTAGAGCATGTGGGGGGCAAAAACGCATCCCTCGGCGAGATGATCAGCAACCTGGCCGGCGCCGGCGTCTCGGTTCCCGGCGGTTTCGCCACTACGGCTCAGGCCTACCGCGACTTCCTCGAGCAGAGCGGCCTGAATGCCCAGATCCACGCGGCCCTCGACGCGCTCGACGTCGACGACGTCAACGCCCTGGCCAAGACCGGTGCGCAGATTCGCCAGTGGGTCATGGAAGCCGACTTCCCGGCCGAGCTGGACAAGCAGATTCGCGAAGCCTTCGCCACCATGAGCGCGGGCAACGACAACATGGCCGTGGCCGTGCGTTCCTCCGCCACCGCCGAAGACCTGCCGGACGCTTCCTTCGCCGGTCAGCAGGAAACCTTCCTCAACATCCGCGGTGTGGACAACGTGATCCGCGCCACCAAGGAAGTCTTCGCCTCCCTGTTCAACGACCGCGCCATCGCCTACCGCGTACACCAGGGCTTCGACCACAAGCTGGTCGCCCTGTCCGCCGGCGTGCAGCGCATGGTGCGTTCGGAAACCGGCACCGCCGGGGTAATGTTCACCCTGGACACCGAATCCGGCTTCCGTGACGTGGTGTTCATCACCGGTGCCTACGGCCTCGGCGAGACCGTGGTGCAGGGCGCGGTCAACCCTGACGAATTCTACGTGCACAAGCCGACCCTGGAAGCCGGCCGTCCGGCGATCCTGCGTCGCAACCTGGGCAGCAAGGCGATCAAGATGGTCTACGGCGACGAGGCCAAGGCCGGTCGTTCGGTCAAGACCGTGGAAGTCGACCGCGCCGAGCGTGCGCGCTTCTGCATCAGCGACGCCGAGGTCAGCGAGCTGGCCAAGCAGGCGCTGATCATCGAGAAACACTACGGCCGCCCGATGGACATCGAGTGGGCCAAGGACGGTGACGACGGCAAGCTGTACATCGTGCAGGCGCGTCCGGAAACCGTGAAGAGCCGCTCCAGCGCCACCGTGATGGAGCGCTACCTGCTGAAAGAGAAGGGCACCGTGCTGGTGGAAGGCCGCGCCATCGGTCAGCGCATCGGCGCCGGCAAGGTGCGGGTGATCCACGACGTGTCCGAGATGGACAAGGTGCAGCCGGGCGACGTGCTGGTCTCCGACATGACCGACCCGGACTGGGAGCCGGTGATGAAGCGCGCCAGCGCCATCGTCACCAACCGCGGCGGTCGTACCTGCCACGCGGCGATCATCGCCCGTGAGCTGGGCATCCCGGCGGTGGTCGGCTGCGGCAACGCCACCAGCGTACTGAAGGATGGCCAGGGCGTGACCGTTTCCTGCGCAGAAGGCGATACCGGCTTCATCTTCGAGGGCGAGCTGGGCTTCGACATTCGCAAGAACTCGGTCGACGCCATGCCCGAACTGCCGTTCAAGATCATGATGAACGTCGGCAACCCGGATCGCGCCTTCGACTTCGCCCAGCTGCCGAACGAAGGCGTGGGCCTGGCCCGCCTGGAATTCATCATCAACCGCATGATTGGCGTGCACCCGAAGGCGCTGCTGAACTTCGCCAGCCTGCCGCCGGAAATCAAGGACAGCGTCGAGAAGCGCATCGCCGGTTATGGCGATCCGGTCGACTTCTACGTCGAGAAGCTGGTCGAGGGCATCAGCACCCTGGCCGCTGCCTTCTGGCCGAAGAAGGTCATCGTGCGTCTGTCGGACTTCAAGTCCAACGAATACGCCAACCTGATCGGCGGCAAGCTGTACGAGCCGGAAGAAGAGAACCCGATGCTGGGCTTCCGCGGCGCCTCGCGCTACATCAGCGAGAGCTTCCGCGACTGCTTCGAGCTGGAATGCCGTGCGCTGAAGAAGGTGCGTGGTGAAATGGGCCTGACCAACGTCGAGATCATGGTGCCCTTCGTGCGTACCCTGGGCGAGGCCTCGCAAGTGGTCGAGCTGCTGGCCAGCAACGGCCTGGCCCGCGGTCAGGACGGCCTGAAGGTCATCATGATGTGCGAACTGCCGTCCAACGCGCTGCTGGCGGAAGAATTCCTGGAGTTCTTCGACGGCTTCTCCATCGGCTCCAACGACCTGACCCAGCTGACCCTGGGCCTGGACCGCGACTCCGGCATCGTCGCCCACCTGTTCGACGAGCGTAACCCGGCCGTGAAGAAGCTGCTGGCCAATGCCATCGCCGCCTGCAACAAGGCCGGCAAGTACATCGGCATCTGCGGCCAAGGCCCGTCGGACCATCCGGATCTGGCCAAGTGGCTGATGGAGCAGGGCATCGAAAGCGTGTCGCTGAACCCGGATTCGGTACTCGATACCTGGTTCTTCCTGGCCGAAGCGCAGCCCGCCTGATACCCGTCGCTGAACCGGAAAAAAGGGCGGGTCGAACCCGCCCTTTTTGCTGATCAGTCCCCGAGCCGTCGCCAGCGATTCGAACATCGCTCCGGCGGTTTTTTATGAGTGTCGTTCCTCTTTGTGGCACAGCGCCAGTGCGGTTTCCGATTCATGCAAAGCAGTAGTGAGCTTTTTCCCGTTGCCCTGATCAGCGCCGAACTGCGTGGCGATCTGAGCGAAGACGTCTATCTTCTCAAACCCAACAACAGCCCGGACTCCAGCGTCGAGCTGGCCCTGACCCGGCTGGGGCTGGCCGGCAGCGAAGGGGCGCGCGGCGTGCCCGTGGTGTTGCTGCATGGCAGCTTTTCCAACCGGCGTTTCTGGTATTCACCCAAGGGCATCGGCCTGGGCGCCCACCTGGCGCGTTCCGGTTTCGATGTCTGGATCGCGGAAATGCGCGGTCACGGTCTGTCGCCACGCAATGACAGCTACCGCGACAACAACGTGGCGCAATACGTGCGCTACGACCTGCCGGCCATCGCGGACTTCATCTTCGAACAGACAGGGCAGGCCGCGCACTGGATCGGTCACTCCCTGGGCGGGGTGATCCTGGCGGCGGCGCTGGGTGGCGGTTATCTCGGGCAAGCGCACGCGCGCTCGGCTGCCCTGTTCGGCAGCCAGATCAGCCGCATCTACTGGCCGCTGAAGGTGCCGCCGGTGGAGTGGGGCGGGCGCCTGCTGCTGCGCGCCTTTCCCTACCTTTCCGGGCGCCGCCTGAAGCGCGGGCCGGAGGACGAACCGATCGGCCTGGCGCTGGAAACCCTGCGCTGGCTCAGGCTGTTCGGGCGTTTCGGCGATGCCGAGCGTGATTGGTGGGCAGGCCTCGCCCAGGTACGTATACCGGTGCTGGGCGTGGCGGCTGCAGCCGATCACCAGGATCCCGCCTGGGCCTGTCGCAAGCTGCTGGAGCAATGCAGCGCCGCGCCGACGCAATTTCTCCTGCTGGGCAAGGACACGGGATTCACCAGCGACTTCGGGCATGTCGAAATGCTGGTCAGCAAGGACGCCCAGCGCGAGGTCTGGCCACTGGCCGAATACTGGCTACGGCATCTGCAACTGCCCGCGGAGTTTGCCGGGCAGGCCTCTGCAGCGGGTGCTTGAGCTAGAGTGACCGTTCCTTCGGCGATTGCTAACCGGTACTATGACGCATCATGCGTTGGTGGTCATTTCCGGGGCTATCGCCCGTTCGCCGTCCATTGCGAGCGAAGCGCGTTGCTGAATTGTTCCGTTGCAAGCAGGTCCATGCAGGTGGCTGCGTTCATCCATTCTCGAAAGGAGTTTTGTCATGCACTACATCACCCCCGATCTGTGCGATGCCTACCCGGAGCTGGTCCAGGTCGTCGAACCGATGTTCGCCAATTACGGTGGTCGTGACTCCTTTGGCGGCCAGATCGTTACCATCAAGTGCCACGAGGACAATTCTCTGGTCAAGGAACAGGTCGATCTGCCCGGACAGGGCAAGGTGCTGGTGGTCGACGGCGGCGGTTCGCTGCGTCGCGCGCTGCTGGGTGACATGCTGGCCGAGAAGGCCGCCAGGAACGGCTGGGAAGGCATCGTGGTGTACGGTTGCATTCGTGATGTCGACGTGATCGCCCAGACCGACCTGGGGGTCCAGGCGCTGGCCAGCCACCCGATGAAGACCGACAAGCGCGGTATCGGCGACCTGAACGTGCCGGTGACCTTCGGCGGCGTGACCTTCAAACCGGGCGAATACCTGTATGCCGACAACAACGGCATCATCGTTTCCCCGCAAGCGCTGAGCATGCCGGAATAAGTCGATGCAGGATCAGGATTCGTCGCTGCTGCACGCCTTCGTGCTCGATGGGCGGGGCGGGGCGCGCAGCATCAGTCGCAGTGAGCTGGACTGCCTGCAACTGAGCGGGCAGGAAAGCCTCTGGCTGCACTGGGATCGCAGCCACGAGCAATCGCGGCGCTGGCTGCGCGAAAGCAGTGGGCTGGATGAGTTCAGCTGCGACCTGTTGCTGGAGGAGAACACCCGACCGCGTCTGTTGCCGTTGCCGGGCAACGAGATGCTGATCTTCCTGCGTGGCGTCAATCGCAATCCTGGCGCCGACCCGGAAGACATGGTCTCGGTACGCATCTTTGCCGATGCCCGCCGGGTGATCTCCCTGCGCCTGCGTCCGCTGCTGGCGACCGATGTGCTGATCGCCGATCTGCTGGCGGGCAGGGGGCCGAGAACCTCTTCCGAGCTGCTGCTTGAGCTGGCGCGCCAGCTCACCATTCGTGTCGATGATCTGGTCAACGAGCTGAGCGAGCAGCTCGATGTCGAGGAGGTCGGGCTGGATGAGGATGAGCGTTACCGTCCCAACCACGCTCTGATGCTGCAGGTGCGCCGGCGTGCGGCCAGTCTGCGCCGCTTTCTCGCGCCGCAGCGCGATCTCTATGCGCAGTTGGCGCGCAACCGGCAACCCTGGTTCGTCGAGGACGACGGCGATTACTGGAATGAGCTGAACAACCGCCTGACCCGCTATCTCGAGGAGCTGGAGCTGATTCGCGAGCGCGCCAATCTGGTTCTCGAGGCGGAAAGCCGGCGCCTGAACGAGCGCATGAACCGGCTGATGTATCGCTTCAGCATCACTGCCGTACTGTTTCTGCCCTTGACCTTCATTACCGGTCTGCTGGGCATCAATGTCGGCGGCATTCCCGGTGCCGAAAGCTCGGTGGGGTTTCTTGTCGCCTGTGGCCTGATATCTGCGCTGGCGCTGGGGCTGCTGGTACTTTTTCGCCGTTGGCGTTGGCTGTGATGTGTGACTCATCCGCTGGCTGCTGCGTCTAGCCGTGACATCCCGTGAGGTGCGCATGCACGATCCATTCGAAGAGTCTCTACGCGATTTGCTCAAGTCCTCGCCGTCCAGCCATGACGACGATGCTTGCCTGCACCGGGTTCTCAAGACCGCCAACCGCCAGGTCGGTGCTGGTGATCTGTTCAGCCTGATGGGGCACTGGGCGCAGGCCCTGATGATCGCCCTGAACAACGGTTCGGCGCATGTGGCGCCGGTATCGCGCCGTACCCAATCCTCTGCTTCTGCTGACAAGGCCGACTGAAATGGAACTCGATCCCTGGACCCAAAGCCTGATCTCCGCGATGACCGCCCTGTGGACCAAGGTGGCCGGATTCATTCCCAACCTGTTCGTCGCACTGGTGCTGGTGCTGCTCGGCTTCGTCGTCGCCAAGTTGCTCGACACGCTGCTGTCCAAGCTGCTCGGCAAGGTCGGACTGGATCGCCTGATGATGGGCACCGGCCTGACCAAGCTGCTGGCTCGCGTCGGTATTCACGCCTCGGTCTCGACGCTGATCGGCAAGATCGTCTACTGGTTCGTGCTGCTGATCTTCCTGGTTTCGGCTGCCGAATCGCTTGGCCTGCAACGCGTATCCGCCACTCTCGACGTGCTGGCGCTGTACCTGCCCAAGGTGTTCGGCGCGGCTCTGGTGCTGCTGGCTGGCGTGCTCCTGGCGCAACTGGTCAGCAGCCTGGTACGCGGTGCCGCCGAAGGTGTGGGGCTCGAATACGCCAACGGTCTGGGGCGCGTGGCGCAGGGGCTGGTGATCATCATCAGCATCTCGGTTGCCATTGGCCAACTGGAGGTCAAGACCGACCTGCTCAACAACGTCATCGCTATCGTGCTGATCTCCGTCGGTCTGGCGGTGGCGTTGGCACTGGGGCTGGGCAGCCGCGATATCGCCAGCCAGATCCTGGCCGGCATCTATGTGCGCGAGTTGTACCAGGTCGGGCAACAAGTACAGGTTGGTGAGGTCGAAGGCCAGATCGAAGAGATCGGCACAGTGAAAACCACCCTGTTGACCGATGCCGGTGAGCTGGTATCGGTAGCCAATCGAGTGATGCTCGAGCAACGCGTGAACAGTCGCTGACGCCAATCTGTTATTTTATGCAGCTGCCCGACAGGCGTGACCTGTCGGGCACTTTTCGTCCTGACCGTCGGCCCGACTCGTTTTGAACAAAGCTCAAGCCCTGCCCACGCGCTACGACCCCCGCGAGCTCACCGATGAAGAGCTGGTGGCGCGCGCCCACGACGAGCTGTTTCACATCACTCGTGCTTATGAAGAGTTGATGAGACGCTACCAGCGAACATTATTTAACGTTTGTGCGCGTTATCTGGGGAACGAAAGGGATGCTGACGATGTCTGTCAGGAGGTGATGCTCAAGGTTCTCTATGGCCTGAAGAGCTTTGAGGGTAAGTCCAAGTTCAAGACTTGGCTCTATAGCATCACCTACAACGAATGCATTACTCAGTATCGAAAAGAGCGGCGCAAGCGTCGATTGATTGACGCCTTGAGTTTGGATCCGCTCGAAGAAGCTTCCGACGAGAAGACACCCAAAGTCGAGGAGCGAGGCGGTTTGGATCGCTGGTTGGTGCACGTCAACCCGATAGACCGTGAAATTCTGGTGCTACGTTTTGTCGCAGAGCTCGAGTTTCAAGAGATTGCCGACATCATGCACATGGGCTTGAGCGCAACGAAAATGCGCTACAAGCGAGCATTGGATCGGTTGCGGGACAAATTTTCGGAAACTTCCG
>VFQQ010003659.1_pt1 | contig 14622 bp, 32 predicted proteins | sample 3512341 | NCBI WGS metagenome assembly VFQQ01 (sample SAMN10412373, study PRJNA504923) | tailings metagenome | isolation source: Relicate 2 Philex TSF1 revegetated site | place: Philippines: Tuba, Benguet | collected 2017-08-29 | reverse complement strand
CACACGTGTTGTTGTCCCGCACAAGCACGTGGCGGTCGCCGTTGCAAGCGCTGGCACTGCACCCCAGCCAAGCCCCCTCAACCTTTGCGTTGATGGGGAAGGGGTAGGGGCCTGGCGGGCGGAGAGGGGGATCAGAAGATGTCAGGCCTGCCGCAGGCTAGATAGCATGCCTGCATCCCGGCAGCTGCTCTGGTCAAGTAGCACAACGCTTCAGGCTGGTGCTGTGGACAGGACCCCGCCCCTGTGCACAGGCATAAAGCCCAGCATGCCACACCTGGGTCGCTCTCATCTCCGTACAGGTTGAAGCTGATCGCCCCTCTGGCAGGGAACTGCGCCCAACCGCCCTTGGCAGCGCTGCTGTCCACGTCATTCACCGGGATACCGCTGCGGGAAGGAGACAGGGTGTGTGCAGCAGGACCGGGCGTGTGTGCAGCGGCAAAGCGCGTGTGAGGTAAGCTGCGGTGCGGGGTCTGGGGCCGGTGCGCCCGGGTGGACCAGTTCTTGGTGCCCGCTGCCTACTTCACAAGCGATTTAAACCCGAAACCAACCCTTCCTCCTTCTCACTAGTAGATGAAGCCGCCACCACGCTGCTCGCCGCCCGAAAAGTCGGCGTGGAAGCGCGTGGTGGTGCCGATGGTTGCGATGACGTGGCTGCAAACGGTGTCGGATGGGGCGGGTCTATCAAGTGCACGCATTTGTCTCAAGGCACTGTCCGAAGGCAGCAGCCCAGAAGATAGCTGCCGCAGCTGTCGCTGCACTTGCATCCCACGTTGAGCGTCCCAGGCTGGCACAGTTGCATGCCGGGCACTCACCTGGAGCGTGCATAGACGGGCCAGGCGCTGATGTCCTGCCTCCAGGCGCTGCCAGGCGGGAACATCATGCAGCTGCCATCCGAGTTGCGCAGCGGGGCGGCCCCCACCAGCCCGCCGCCGACAAGCACCAGGGTGCACGCCACGAGCAGGGTGGCAGCCAAGCGCCGCACCAGCATGATGTGGCTCATGCGGTTGGGACGAAAATTCGTTTCCCTGCAGTCCCAGATTGTGGGGTGGAGGGTTTGTGGGCTGGCTGGGTGGGGAGGACGACAGCGGAAATGGGCGGCAGGTGGGCGGGAAGCCGCCGCTTGCAAGGGGCTCTTGGCGGCGGCAGCGGGCAGCGCTGTGGCGGGAGCCAGCTGGCCGCAGGCCTCACCTGAAACCTGCCAGGCGCGCCGCAGCCGGCGCGACGGCCGGTCGGGACACTTGCAGGTGGGACGACAGCGGGAGGGGCCGGGGGGGGGGGGGGGGGGGGGGGGGGGGGGGGGGGCTATTTGAGCTTCCCCAGGGATGATGAGCTGTAGCGGAGCGACTGAGTAGGGCAGCGAGTGTCTGCGGAGCATCCTGCAAGGCGGCATGTATCTGCCTGCTGGGGCGGCAGCGGCGGCAGCGCACTGCGCTGCGCAGTCTCTGCATTGGTAAGGCGGCGATCCTTCCAATGGCATGCTGCGCAGCAGCCCCATCCGCTTTCACATCATATACCAGAAGCTGGTGAAAAGGCTTCCAGTCTTGGCGCCAAGGCTGCATGCCTTGCCCTGTGTTTAGCACATGGGCCAGCCGCAAGGTAGCCTGCCTTTCTGATGGTGACTGCAGCTGATCAGCAGGTTTGGTAACTGCGAGGTGTTGAGCAGTCGACAGAGTAGTCGTGAAAGTTGACGGGAAGGCACGGGGGCGCAAAAAACATGCGCCGCTGGCTCCCTAGAGCGCCGTCGGGCAGCAGGCGGGCGTCGAGATGGCGGCAATGGCGGGGGAGCCAGCGTTTGCGGTGACGGTGGATGAACAACAGGTGAAAGATACAGCTGCAAACCTGTCTGTATATAACTGGGGCATACGTGAACAGCAAATAAGTCGGTTAAACGAGTGGCCTTCGCTAGCCGCCGCTTGGCTGACTTGGCGGCCTCCTTAAGCAAGCGCCCTTTCTGCTTGGATCACTTTCTGTTTCCTATGTGGAGCCTCTTCAGTCAGCCGCACCTGCAGCAACTTCAAAACATGCAGCCGCCTCACCCAGACGCCGTTCGGCAGACCGGCGAGCCCCCTACGCCGCCGCCGGCCGCTTCCGAGACTGAGCCGGCTTCAGCACGGGTGTCGGCGTTCGCCGCCGGCAGCGGCAAGGCCAGCGCTGGCGCCAGCGGCGGCCTGCCGCAGCTGACCGGGGCGAGTGGCGGAGACGGCCCGCCCAAGCTGCCCCCTCTGCAGGTGAGCTGACTACCTGAGAAGCGTTGCAATTTATTCCCGTCCTCAGGGCAGGGCTGGCAGGCAGGGCTGGGAGGCTGAAGGTGACGACAGGCGGCCGGCGCCGCCGTGCCCTCCCGCCTTCCGGCTGCCACTCAGAAGCCGCCGCCGATTCCCCCTCCAAACTGCCATCCTTCCCTTCGCCCCTGAATTTCTCCTCCTTTCAGGCCAGGAAATATCACAGGGTGGACGACGAGTGGGATGCAATCCAGGCGGCGGGCGAGGAGAGCCCACGCGCCGCGCTCGCCGACCAGTTCTCAGGTTTGCAAGGCAGGGGGTGCCACGGGGACAACCTTTTAAGGACGGGGCAGCAGGTGGATCAGCCAGACCCAGCATCTATGGAACGCCTTGGTCTGACAGCAAACCGGTTTCGGTCCCGCACCGCCGCCACGCCCTGCCTTGGACCACCGCACACCGCACCCCACCTCCCGCCCCCCTGCCCTGCAGCCATGCGCGCCGACAGCTCGGCGCTGAGCCGCCAGCAGACCGCAGGCCCCGCATACCTCGAGTTCCCGCTCTTCTACTGAGCAACCGGCGCAGAGCACAGCTGCGCTGTGCCGGCCGCCACTGCAGTGCGCACGGCAGCGCTGCGGCCGCAAGTGCTGTGTGGCGCCGCCACCCCTTTTGGCTCAGCCTAAGCCCCCGCTGCCCTGCAACAATGACGAGCCGCCTCCTTAGCTGGCATGCGCGTGCGAGAGAATGTCACGCCCCGATATCTACTGCGCGAATTCTCTCACCCTTGCACTGCTCTGATGACGCGTGGTTCTCTTTCCCACTTCTGAGAGAGAGACTGTGGGCGAGCGCCCAGCAGCTCGAGTGCTGACCTGAGTGCCCCAGTTTTGGCCGACGCCCCGCCGCACTCCCAGTTTTGCTGACGCTGAATCCCAGTTTTCCCACGCTCAAATCCTCTCCATCCCCAAGACCATGCACCCTCTGCTGGTGCCTCCATTACCTCCGCCATTCTTTTCAGATACACGCCATGCACGCAACCACCCACGCTCACCTGCCCCCCGCCACCCATCAACCACACGTGTGCCCGTCAATGTTTGCTCCCGTGACTAGTGTCCAGTGCTGTGTGTTAGCATGACCCCAGTGTTAGTGCATTTGATGTTGGACGTAGCGTGCCTGACGCGCGCAAGTTTCCGCACAGACTCGTCCTTGGTTGGCGTACACCCCGCCCTGCCCTGCCTGTAACCGACTGCCCTTGCAACAGTGCTTGCACCACAAGGAAATAACAAGGCTATCAGTGGGGCGCACAGAGCAGCAGGACGAGCAATGCGAAGCGGCTCAAAATGCAGGCGCGGGCTGCGAGGCACGGCCTGGCTGCTCAGCGCTGGCGCAGCTGAGCTGAAGCTACAGCTGGAGCTGGCTGGCGTGTGTGGCATATGCTGCAGCCTCAGTCTGCCTTGCCCTCAGCATCGAGGCCCCAGTCGTCGTCATCCAGGTCCACATCTGCAGAGCGGAAACAACAGGGAGAATCACTACGTCAGCACCATGTAGGCAGCACATCTGGTGGGGCCAGCTGAGGACTCGCCGACGGCCAGGCATGCATGCTGATGCAACAAGGCGGGTGCGCCTTGCGGAAACACACCACGTGTTCACAACAGAGCCTCAGTGCGGGCTGCATGCTCAGGCTACGCTCAGCACCCACCCGCGTCCGCCAGGTCAGCATCGTCCAGCCCCAGATCGTCTCCCATCAGCCCATCATCCTCCGCCAGAAGCGCCTCCTCCTCAGGAGTCAGCCCGCTGCCGCCCGCCGGCGCGACCGGCGGCGCCGCCGCAGGGGGCGGCGCGGCTGCTGCCGGAGGCGCGGGCGCGGCGGGCGGCGAGGGCGAGCCGCCAAAGCTGGGCGGCGCGGCGGCGGGCGCGTAGCCAAAGCCGCCGGGGGCGGCGGCAGCGGCTGCTGGCGGCGGCGGCGCAGCCGCAGGCGGCGGGCTGGTGCTGCCAAAGATGTCGTCTCCCTGGCTCTCATCGTGCATCAGCTCCGGCTGCCGCTCCTGGTGCACCTCCTCCTCATCACCCAGCCCCAGCAAATCGTCCATGCCAGCTGCCGCTGCAGCTGCCGGTGCCGCTGCTGCAGGCGGCGAGAAAGCGGCAGGCGGGGCGGCGGGCGGCGGCGCGGCCGCCAGCGGCGGCGCCGAGGGCGCGGCGGCGGGCGGGCCGTTGGCTGGCGGCGGTGAGAAGGCTGCGGGCGGGGGGCCGTTCAGCGTCAGCTCGCCAATACGCGCCAGGATGTCCTGCATGTGCTCGCCCTCCACCTCGGGGTACCTGCAAGAAGTGGTGTTGGGCAGCCGACAGCATTGCGGTTAGCCGCACGCGGCGGGGCGGCGGCGGTTCTGGGCCGTGTTGTGCTTGCATTGCAAGTAGGAAGCCTGCCCCAGTGCACCAGCAGGACGCCCTCAGGAGGATGTGCACCACACTGCCAGCGAATGAACAACCACACTTGCAAGCTTGTGCGCACCGGCTGGCGGGCACGGGGTGCGCGGCCTTCTGCCGCAGCCAGGCCTCCGCCTTCAGCGCCTCCTCGATGCCGGGGAAGAGGTTGGGGTACTCCTGCAGCATTGCAGATGGACGGCACAAGCCAGTGTAACATCAGGTGGCCACACCTGCGCCCTAAGCGGCTTGTGGGCTGGCCGCGGCAAGGGCGCCCTGCCGCAGCCAGTCTAGTCCTTCCAAGCGCACACAAACACGGGAGCTTTTGCCACCAGACTGCGACGAACCAGCGGCAGAAGCATGGCAGCAGCGCAGCATTTTGCGCACGTCTGGGTTGGCCAGGCTCTCGGCCGCTTTAGGGTTGATCTTTGCCAGGTCGCCTTGCCACAGCTTGACCACTTCGGTCATGCGGGAGGGGGCGTACGTGCGGGCAAAGAAGGCCGCCTCCGGGAGCCGCCCGCAGGAGATGAGCAGGTCGATGCACGCGTCCTGCACAGATAGCAGGGGAGTGTGAGACAGAAAAGGGTTACTGGCGGGCGAGGAAATCCCAGGCGATCGGCAAGTCGATCCACGTGTCCTTCATTGGTAGCAGCGAAGGAGAGTGGGAGAGCGCTTTGAGAAGGGCTAGGGACAAAGGAAGCGCTCCGGCAACCGGGTGCAGGTTATCAGGGCGGCCAGCGCCCCTGCCGCTGCTGCTGTCTGTGAGAAGCTGCATGTGCCGAGCTGCAACCAAGCAGCAGCTGCGCGGCTGCGGCTGTTCCAAGGCAGCTGAGCAATACACTATGTGGGTGTCCCACCCAGCTGCCTCACCAGGCGGCCCAGCAGGAAGTGGCAGATGAAGGCGATGTTCTGCTTGCCCGCCGCCTCTGCAGGGAAAGAAACGTGGAAGTGCTGGGCAGTGTCGGTGCACAGGCATGTGCAGCGGGCAGCCGGCGGAAGCTTGGTCCACCTGGGGCCAGCTGCGACCAGTCGGGCGGGACTATGCCTGCCGGCACAACCCAGACTGCAAGCAGGTCGGCAAGAAGCGCCCACCTGCCAGCATGGCGAGCTGGTCCATGCTGCTAGCTTACCATGCCCGCTCCCCAGCCAGCAGATTGCACAATTGCATGCATGTCGCAATAAAGCGCCCACCTGCCAGCGTGGCCAGCTGGTCCATGCCCGCCGCATCGCCGTGGCTGGAGTGCAGCAGCAGCAGGCCGCCCAGGTCCTTGGCGCGCGAGAAGCACTGCAGGGCAGATGTGGGCAGGTGTGGAAGGTGCAGGTCAGGTCAGGAGTGCAGCAGCAGCGGCGGCGGCAGGCCGTCCAGGGTTTTGGCGCGCGAGAAGCACCGCTGGGATTGGCATTTGTGGAAGGTGCAGGTCAGCTGAAGGCCGCCAGCGTAATAGGACGGCAGGCCATGGCCACATGTCAAGAAGCATGTCGAAGAATCAGCAAACACAGCCGTGACAGCAACAATATTCAACATTTCATCGCATGCTTGAGCAGCAATGACCAAGCCCCACCTGCTGCGCCAGGTCCAGCTTGCCGTTTGTAGTGGCAGTTTGAGACTTCCCACATGCTTGAGCAGCAAGGCAATCGATCAATCCCCATGGCCATCAAGCCCCACCTGCTGTGCCAGGTCCAGCTTGCCGTTTGCCAGCGCCAGCTCGCCCAGCTGGCGCCACTTGGACTCGTTGTCTGTCACAAGGAAGCGGCAGGGGATGCAATTAGAAAGGGATGCATCCGCAGGGCTGCCTTCCACCGGGCGCAGGGCTCGCCAACCGTGCGTGGCCACAATGCGTCTGCTGGGTGCTAAATTCCAGCTCAGACGTGCAAACAGCAACGGCTGATGCCAGTGTGCACTCACCCGTCTGCCCCGCCAGCTCCAGCGCTGTGCGTCCGAAACGTTCACTTGCAAATCGCCAAGCAAATCAAAGAATGGCTAGCAATCCTGCGCACCCGTCTGCCCCGCCAGCTCCAGTGCTGAGGGCGCTCGCCTCAAACGCACACTTCCCAGTGATACCGAACCGCCCCTTAATAAATCTCACCCGTCTGCCCCGCCAGCTCCAGCGCCAGCTCCAGCAGGCCCAGCCCCACCGCCAGCTCAAACTTGTAGTCTGCACGGGTGCACGGAGGAAGCACGTGGTGTATCGGCATGCCTGCCCAACTATGGCGTCCCAGTGCCAAGGGCAGTGCAACAAATGCGGGCTAAGCATGCAGTCCAGGCATTTCAGGGACAGGCTGGCAGGTCGCAGCCGAAGCACACATTGCGCACGCATGCCACTTCACAAAGCAGCTGCGTGAGGAAACCCAGTGCGCCGCACCTGGGTCGGTGGCCACCTGCAGCGCCTGGTCGGGCATGCCCTTGGCCTCCAGGAACTTGGCAATGCTGTTGTGCTGGTCCTGCAGGTGCAAAACAGTTTTTGCTAAGCAAATAGGATCACCATCCCAGTCCTGGAAGTGCACCAGAATGCCCCCAGCCGCCAAGCAGCCACACTGCCAACTGGAGAGCATGTCCATCCCAATCGCCCTCCGCTTGCCTGGGGAATGGTCTCCAGCACGTCTGCTGCCGTCTCCAGGTCACCGCGCAGCACCAGCGTCTTGTACTCGACCACCGACAGCAGCAGCGTGTAGGGCACGACCTGCGGTTGGGAGCAGCAGTGAAATACAGTTGGGCATGCAGCTGAGCCGAGCGGGCAGTGCATGTCTGCAGCACGCTCTCCCACCCGGCAAGCTAACTTGGAGCAGTGGCTGTTGGACGGCTTTAAGCCACTGACCGATAGGCTTGCAAGCACAGCTTAATGGCATTTGATAGCGTAAAACACCCACCGAGAAGTCCTTGTCCATGAGGTAGACCTTGCAATTGACACCAACTGATGAGCAATTCAGTTAAGCCAGCCTCCTGCACCCACCGAGAAGTCCTTGTCCATGAGGTAGACCTTGGACTGGCTGGCCAGGTATCCCAGCAGGTACATCGGCCTGCAAACGTGAGGGCAGAAATGGCCATGTTTTGTTTCTAGAGCAGTATTGCAATAGAACATTGTTGCAGGAGATGGATCGCCAGGTAGCCCAGCAGGTACATCGGCCTGCATAAGTGGGACCAAACACGTTTGCAAGATGGTATGTGGCTGGCATTGTGGAAGGCACACACCAACTCGGCAACATAGCTTGGGGCAGGGGACACGGGCCAGGCCGACCTCCGCTTGTAGACAGCATGCAATGGCGCTGTCAAGCAGAACATCAAGTGAGCGCACCGGTCCAGGTGGTAGAGCGTGGTCACCTCGCCGCCCACTCAGCAAGCTTGTGCGCACAACTCATTTGCCATAACAAGCCTGCACAGTCCAAAAACGACTGGATAAAATGCAAACACACCGGTCCAGGTGGTAGAGCGTGGTCACCTCGCCGCCCACGCAGTAGTTGAGGCGCCACGCGGCGTTGTTGTAGATGAAGCAGTCGCCAACCTGCGCATTGCACAGCCGGGCAGATTTGAGATATGGCGGGGCGAAAGGAAGCATTCCACATGAGGCGCCAGGCCGCGTTGTTGTAGATGAAGCAGTCGCCAACCTGTCAGGGATAAGAACATGCGCGGGAAGCAGGCCAGTTGGATTAGTGCCAACTGAGGCTGACGCAATGACAGCAGTGCAGGCAGCAGTCCCATGCTCAGACCACGGTGTTCAAGTTCAGCCCTGATTGACATCTGCTCACCCAGATGCCGGTGCGGATCTTCTCAGGAATCTCCGCCTGCAGCTCGAAGGCCTCCTCCACGCCGTCCTCGTCCAGCTCCTGCAGTTGATTGTCAGGAACAAACGATGAATGATTAGGTGCGAATTGGCCTGCAGCTCGAAGGCCTCCTCCACGCCGTCCTCGTCCAGCTCCTGCAAAATGACCAAAGTCGTGTGCGACACATTGAGCAGTCAGTTCGAAAGCGTCAGAATCCAGCCCGATGCAGCGCGAAGGCCTCCACCCTGTCCTATGTCCAGCCAAGGCTCGCCTGCCCAGAGGAGAGGGCTGCCACTGCCGCATTGCGGTCGTACTCCAGCAGATAGGACAACCAGCCAAGGTCGATCGACAAACCAATCATTTACTGCCTCACCTGCCCAGAGGAGAGCGCCGCCTCGGCCGCATCCCGGTCGTACTCCAGCAGATAGAAGGAGGACTCGGCAGCGATGGCCACCAGGGAGCCGCCCTCGCTCCAGTGCACGCCCCGCGCCGCCACGTCGATGCGGCGCACCACCTGAATATGGGGAAGCAGAGGGGCCGATGCAGCACAGCCGAGACACACACGCCCTTGCCATCAGCGACCCATTCCCACCTGGTATCAGACCCACCCTGCTGGCTGCCCAGCTGTGCAGCGCGACACCACACTGCCTAGGTGCACATGAGCGGAAGCTGGCCACAGCTCTTCCAGCCAACTTCAACAGCCCCGGCCCACCTTTCCGGTGGCCCAGTCGTAGAAGACGATGAAGTCCTGCGCCCGCACGCCCAGCAGCTGGCCGCCGTGGATGGCCTCCGCCGCGAAGCCGGTGCGGATGGTGAGGGCCTCCTTGAAGTTGCGGTGGATCTTGACTGCAGGAGTACGGCAATAGACCAAGCAGGGCAAGCAGTGAGTGAAGCAGGCTGGTGAGCCACAATGCAGCCAGCACACGCCGCTGCGATACCCATGCGCAATCCAGCCAAGCAGCCAGCATGCAACGACCTGGCTGCACACAACACACCCCCAGCGCTCACTCGTGTTGCTGCTCTCCCGTACGGCATACACGTTGGAGTCGTCGCCCCACACAAACTCCAGCGCCTGCGAACAAGGGCAGTCGGCAGGTAAATAGTCGGGTCGGTTCAATTATGAGGCAACCAAAAGCCCACGTCGCCCCACACAAACTCCAGCGCCTGCGAGCCAGTGGTGTGGTTGGCAGTGGACACGTGGGTATCGGCACTGCCGCCTTTGTGGTTGGGGGCAAGGGGCACGTGCGAAGAGGGAGGGCATGTGCTCGGGAGACTACAGCATGCCTTGCGTAGCCGTGCAGCCAGCCACACATGCACCATGGCCCTCTACGTGCGCCGGGGCAGCCCAATCTCTGTTTGGCACAAACTGTGGTACTGCTGGCACACCCAGGGGCGCACCTGGCCGAAGGACTTGTTGCGCCAGGCCAGGGCGGTGTAAATCACGTACTCGCCGTCGCCACACACCTGCGGAAGTGAGCAATGAGAGTCGCATCAGAGGAGTGTGTACTGGCTAGGGCACAACGTAAGCCATGGCAGGGCAAGTGGGTGGGGGGCTTGCGGCCGCGCCAGCATCCCAGCCCTTCACCGCATCCGCAGGCCCTCTAGACCTGGCGCACAGCGAGGCGATCAAACCTGACACGATCAGCAGCCCGAAGCTAGGCCAGGCTCACCGTGACGAAGCGGCCGTTGGGCGAGTGCTGCAGGGACTGCGGGTAGATGTCGCTGGACCCCAGGTCCTTCACCGCCAGCGGCAGCCGCTCGCCGTCGGTCTGAAGCAAGGAACAAAGAGTAGGGAGGATTGTCTGCGGTAGAGCCGACAGCGCGCTGTAGCCGCTGCAGTAAATTCCATGCAGCAGGGCATGCCACGCAATCCCAGCCGCAGGCGGCAAGCAGTCAATTCCAGTCACACACGGCCCCACATCAAGAGCGGCAGCGCACCTCCTCCGCGTCTCCCAGGCTCTTCACATTTTCCGGGTGCGGCAGCGGATCGCCAGACAAAGCCAGCCACCAACCGCCCCGCAACAAGCAGAATCGCACCTCCTCCGCGTCTCCCAGGCTCTTCACGTTCACCGTCTGCACCTCGTTGTGCCGCGCCCAGATGATCTTGCCTGCAGTTGGAGGGGCAGGAGCGGACACGCATCAGATAGGTGCTGCCGGAGGGGCAGGGGCTACAGACGTCGGACTGCTGGTCCGCAGCACACGCCGCTTCTGCAGCAGTGCGGCTTGTGGCCTGTCTGGCGCGGCTTTGCAGATGGCAGCAGACAACTCAAAGCAGAACCCCCAAATTCGCACCGCTGGCGTCCATGGGAGCGACCGGCTCCTCGCGGCCCAAAGACAATAGCTTTTGCGCACTTCACAACAAGTATGCAGCACCAGTGCTCACCGCTGGCGTCCATGGAAGCGACCGGCTCCTCGCGGCCCATCTTGACCATCACGCAGCCCTCGTCGTAGCTGCAGGGTGGATGTGAAAGTGGGGTATGCTAGTTGGTGTGGGGACGAAATGGGAGCTGACTTGGGCTTGACCATCACGCAGCCCTCGTCGTAGCTGCTGATGGATCGCAAGCATGGACAGGAGCCTGGGTTGATGTTGTGGTGTGCAGGCGCAAACCAAGCCAAGATCAGCACAATTCCTGCAGGTCCTCACCCGATGGCCACCGAGTTGGAGCCCTTGACAATATGCTCTGGGTTAAAGAAGCGCGCACAAAAACCGTGCACAAATAGCTTCGGAAGCACCAGCTGCCCCTCTCACCCGATGGCCACCGAGTTGGAGCCCTTGACGTAGCCCACCGCCCACACGCGCTCCATGCCGTAGTTGAGCGTGTTCTCCAGCCGGTAGCTGCAGTGGAGATATACAGTGAACAGCAATAATGAGTTGGTTGCACGGGGGATGCAAACAGAATGAACGCAGTAGTTGAGCGAGTTCTCCAGCTAGTAGCTGTGAGGAACAAAAGACAGTAAGGCGTTGGTACACTTGGCTGCATAGCGAGGCTGCCTAACCAACTGGCCGCATCCATCTATATGTGCTCAGCAGGGGCTGCTGCAGGCACGCACGGCGAGCTGCATGCCGCATGAATCATCTTCAGCGCGCATGAGGCACGCCCTGCACGGCCGGCGCCTTGCAGATCACACCAAGACACCCAGCTCACGTGGTGGAGTGCCACAGCTTGACGGTGCCATCCTCGGAGCCAGTCAGGATCAGCGGCAGCTCGGGGTGGAAGCACACGGTGGCGATGTTGTGGGCGTGGCCGTCCAGCGTCTGCAGTGATGCACAATAGACGGTGTGGGTGGTGCCAGTAAGGCCTGGCCAGTTGTGAAGGGCGGACTGGTTTGGATGGACGCACAGTGCAGGCATTGCAGGCCAAAACCTGCAGCTGAAGGGAGCCGTGCGGGAATGCACCCCAGCGCACCTGGATGCAGGCCTTGGTCTGGTAGTCCCACACCTTCACCAGTCTGTCGTCGGCACCGGACACGAGGTAGGGGCGGTCGCCGCCTGCGCAGTGAGAAACAAACAGAGCCAGCTGGTTCAATGTGATGTGGAAACTAGGGCAGCACGTCGCCTGCCGGCCAGCAGTGCCGGGCGCATTCACACTGACAACAGGACCTTCCACATGGACCATTTGAAGCGCCTGTAGGTTGACAAACAAGGCAACTGACCCGAGTAGTAGTCCACGCAGTTCACGCCCTTCTCGTGCCCCTCCAGCGTCATGTTGGGGGTGGGGTTGCCCAGGCTCCACACCTGCGAGCAAGCAGGGCCAAAGTACCCAACGCTTTGAATACCATGCGGCTGATTCCGTGCATGCGTGGCCACACTAGCTGCAGCACATGCCATCTGCCCACACCGTGGTGCCGTCCAGCACCTGACAGTAAAGTACATCGTTCCAACTCATTCCAAACCCACTAGATTGCCAACCGAATCCCCACCTTGATGGTGCGGTCCAGCGAGGCGGAGGCAAAGGTGTTGGTGTCCTTGGGGTTGAACACCAGCTGCGGCAGGGGAACAGCAGGTTGGCAAAGGCGGCTGTCTTTCAGCGCCACCCTGCACAAGTGTGGCTGACACGCGGGCAGCCACTGCGCATTGGGACGCAAGTGCGATAAGCAAAACACGCAACCGAGTAGCGGGAAATCCAGGAGACAGCGAAACAGACGCACCAGCGCAGTGCCAGCAAAGCACCCACCTGCATGACGTAGTGCGAGTGGCCCTCAAAGATCTGGGTGCACGCCCAGCCCTGCAGGCAGCGGCGGCCGGGGAGGGAGACAAAGGACGCGGCACGTGTCAGCTAGGTGCCCAAGTTGCACTCGAAATGGCTGGTCCAGGCTGCCGCAAACTGCGGGAGCGCCAAACGCCATAACGCTGATGGAATGCCTCCATGTGAACCCACCCACTTTGCCATCCTCCCACTCACCTTGTCCCAGTCCCACAGCTTGATCAGCATGTCGTCGGAGCAGGTGAGGATGTAGGGCAGCGTGGGGTGCACCGCAATGTGCCTGCGCAGCGATTACGGTGCGGGGGTGGGTCTCCAGAGGGCACAGGAGCAGTGCATCTGAATGCACGCAGGCAGGGGCGCAGTGGCATGCAGCAGTGCCGCTGCACGCAAGCATCTTAACGCCACACGCTACACGCACACCGCAGAAAGTCGGGCAGCAGCACAAGAGGCTTGCAACACGCACCGGATGTAGTCGGTGTGCGCCTCAAACTGCTTGACCTTGTCCTGCACTCAATCGACAGAAGGTGGAGCGGTGAGCACAATGCAGGCACAACAGAAGAGACCAGCAGGCGTCCGAGCGGGCATGGTGTCGCCCCCTGGCTGGGGCCACTTGCAACGAGTCCTTGCTCCTGCCACTTGCAAGCAGGCAGCGCTCAAGCAAGCAGCCCCATCATCGCACCATGGTGTTGTAGTTGTAGACGCGCACGTACATGTCATCAGCACCGCACACCACCCACTGCAGGGCAGCCAGAGGGGCAGCCAGCCAGGTTAAGAAGGCTGCAATCCAACGACTATGACAGTGCATGCACGGCAGCCGGGAAAAGCAGCGGGTTGGGCTGGCGCCAACCAATTGCTGCAGCGCCGCCGGCAGCGATCATGGCCGCCGGCTTGTGAGGCGCCCCTCTCAAGCTGGCTGCCTCCCCTCCAGCCCTCCTGCTGCTGCTTCCCAGCGCCCCAGCGGCGGCAGGCTCGGACCTGCTTGCGGGGCACAAACTTGGCGGTGCGGACCGGCAGGTCGGTCACTTCAAACGACTTGACCAGCGACTGCGGCAGCGACAGGAGCAGTGCAGAGGTGCGATGTGGGTGCAGAGGGACAGGGTCTGCAGGGAGCCTGGCATGCGATGGCCACAACCCAGCATGCGGCCTGCTCGCCAACCGACCCGCCCAACCGCCAGTCCACCGCCCCAGCCGCTGCCTCCGCCCAGGCAGCACCTGCTCGGCATAGTTCCAGATGTACACGTGGCCGTTGTACAGCGACGCCAGGATCCTGTAGGATTGTGCACGGTAATGAGCATTTGCCATAATTGCTGCCAGCCTTGCCCAGGGAGCGTGGCAGGGAGCAGCAGGCCGGCAAGCAGCGGCAGCGGCAGCCCCACCCAGCGGCGCGCACCAAGGCTCAGTGGGGTGCAGCTCCACGCTCTTCACGCGGTCTGACCGCTGCGAGAAGACTTTCTGCAAGGGGCAACGCAGGCAGGAGGCAGTGCAGGGCAGCGCAGGCGTTGGTGGCAGCACGGCTGGCTGCTACCCGCCAGCACTGGCGGCGGCGCGGCGCAACCCAGGCGGTCGGCGGGGGCCGGCATCGCCGCTGATCGCGGCTGGATCACTGCATCGGCGCCCCACCTTGATGTCCAGCCGCAGCGGCTGCAGGCAGGGGGAAGCGGGGGGCGGGGCGGGCCGGTTGAGGGCTGGCGGGCCATGGATCGGGCTGCAAAGCGATCCGGGTATTGCCCCTGGCAGCCTGCGCACCATGGCTGCGACCGCCGCTGCGCCACCAGTTCACGAGCGGTCTCCGCTTGCTGTGTGCAAGCCCTGCGGCGTCCAGCGCACTGCCGCGCTGCTCCAAGCAATACAGGAGCTCCAGATCGGGCGCTGGGAGGGGCCGGCCGCGCTTGAGTTGCCCATGCAGGGCACAGCAGGCTTCCTTCCTCTAAGCGGCCTTAGCGATGCTGGGGCTGCCACTCCCACCTCCTCCCCCCCCCCCCCCCCCCCCCCCCCCCCCCCCCCCCCCCCCCCCCCCCCCC
>VFQQ010003658.1_pt1 | contig 14624 bp, 24 predicted proteins | sample 3512341 | NCBI WGS metagenome assembly VFQQ01 (sample SAMN10412373, study PRJNA504923) | tailings metagenome | isolation source: Relicate 2 Philex TSF1 revegetated site | place: Philippines: Tuba, Benguet | collected 2017-08-29 | reverse complement strand
GGCACGGCCGTTTTTGTGTGTGTGTGTGTTGGCCGCAGCATGGGCAGCTTTGGGCATGCAGCATGTTGAGCTTTCCTGCCAGTGCTCGCCAGCACAGTGATCCTTGCCGCTGCTGAAGCCGCCGCGCCCTGCTGCGCCCGCCCTGCTGTGCAGCATGGAGGCCGCTAAGGCCGAGCTGCTGACTGCGCTGGACGAGGCGGAGCGCCAGAGCGGCGGCGAGCTGTCCGGCAGCAACGACAAGGGCTGGGAGGTGCGGGGCAGGGGCAGGGGCAGGGAGGGGGGATGCAAGGGGGGCTGTTGCCATGGCAGGTAGGGGGTTTGAGTGCGTTGTTGTGGGCAGGCACGCTGCGGTTGCTGCTGTGCGTGGGGTCCGCTCCTTCCAACAACACAACCTGCTCGTCCCCGTGCAGATCCTGACCCGCAAGCTGGGCGAGATTGAGAAGAAGTACGGGCTGGCGGACAAGAGCAAGGTGCGGTTCTCCTGTTGCCACTGATTTCCTGCTTCCAGTAACAGTCTAGTGGCGATTGGCACTGCGCTGTTTGGGCAGCGGGTGTGCCTGCAGTTGGCCCGCCTTGCATTGCCCTTGCGCTGGCCGCCGAACTGTTGCTGCTGCCGCTGCTGGTTTGCACTGCAGGTGCGGGACGAGGCCATCTTTGAGATGTACAAGTCGCACATCCACCAGCTGCGGGACACGGTGAGGGCATGCATACACCTGTGCAGTGCGCCGGAGGAGTGCATGAGCCAAAGTGCAAGTCGTCTCGAGCCTTTGTGTTTGCGTGCCTGCCAGTGCAGCTGCCTGCCAGCACCAGCAGCCTGCACTGATTGCTGCTTCCTGCGTGTCCACTTGTGCTTGCCACGTGGCTGTGTTGCCACCACCTGACCGTGTTGCCCCCCCCGCTCCCCCTCCTCAACCTGGCCAGGTGGTGGCCGACATCAACAAGGCGCGGGACGAGGATGTGGCAGACATCCAGCCAAACCTGGCCGCCCTCAAGCCCAAGCTCACGTGAGGCGCCCGCAGCCTCGCACCGCGCCAGAGTGCGGCGGCTGCTTATCCCGGAAGCGCAAGCGAGAGCACGCGCCTGGGGCATGTGACACCCACGCTCGGCAGGCTGCCGGCCACGGTCGGCAGCCCGGGCCCGCCCATTGGGGATGCGGGCGGGAAGCACCCTTTTTACCGCTGCGGTGCGGCGGCAGGCGGCGCGCAGGGCGGCTGCAACCCAGAGCTGCCCAGCCGAACATTGCGCAGGCCTGAGGCCAGCCGGCAGGGCAGCCCGGTGGCAGCCGCACTTCAGATCTCAGAGCGGGGCCGCCTGTCGCCGCTGCCGCTTTTTCTGCTCCACATGTTGCCACAGAACGATAGCTGCTGCTGGCGAGGCAGACGCCTCGGCAGCCTGTAACACGCCAGAATGAAGAGGCAGAGGAGGTGGTGGGGCACGGCAGGGAGGCACGTGCCAGCAAGTTGTGGGGGGAAATAGGGGCAGGCAGAGTAAGCGGGAGCGAGAGCGCAGACAGAGCAAGCAGGAAGGTCACGAAGCGATTGAACAAGAAGGGCAGTGCTGACAGGGTGGGAGGACGCGATGTGAGGCAGGCCCTCATCGCTCGTCGTCCTCGTCTCGGAAGCGGCTGGGCTGGTCGTCGTGCCCCCTGCCGCCAGCCTGGTGGTAGCCGCCCATGGCTCCATAGCTCATCTCCTCTGACAAGCTGGCCATCATGGCCTGCCGCGCCTGCGGTGCAGTGCAGGGCAGCGCACGAGGTACGGTGAGCGGCAGGGCAGGGGGAGAGGGTGGCAGGGGGCGGCAAGGTGGCAGGATGTAGCATCAATGTGTGCAGGCAGGAAGGCAGGCAGCAGGCACAGCACCGTCGGCGCCAGCAATAGCAGCACAGAGCCAGCGGGCCCGCACTTGCCTCCATCTCCTTCTGCAGGATGCTGCCGTAGCCGCCGCGCCCCGAGTCAAAGTCCATGCGGTACTCGTCGCGCACCTGCGGGTGGGGCAGAAGTTAGCCTGGTGTCAATTGTGGGGTGGCAGAGATGGGCGAAGCAGGCACCCGCCGTCAGGCACCAGATGCATCAAGCGTCAACACAGGGCAAGCCTGCCGTCGTGTGCGCCCCGCCGCCCGCACCTGCCCGCCGCTGCGGCCGCGCCCAAACTGCCTGCCCTCTACAAAGCCCCAGTCAAAGTCAACGCGGATGGGCCGGTCGTCCAGCACCGTGCCGTTGATGTACTGCGGGGAGAGAAGGTAACGTATTGAGGGAGGTGAAGCAGGGCAGGGGCCTGTTAAGGTATGTGGAGCAGGGGAGAGCGACGCCGCCCTGCATCGCATGCACGCCGCCGCCCAGCACAGCAGCGCCTCGGCCCCCTTCCTCCTCCTTCCCCTTGAGTGCTGCTTGCCTTGACGCAATCCTCTGTGTCCTCTCGTGTGTAGTAGACCACGAAGCAGAAGCCGCAGGGCGTGAGCTTGTGCTTGTCCAGCCCCATCACGATGCGCTTGATGTCGCCCACCTTGGAGAAGACCTGGGCGGAGTGAGCAAGAGAGTAAGACGTTTAGAAGAAAGTGGGGGGCGAGGACGGCAAGCAAGGTGAGGCTTGGCAGGTGGCTTTGTCTGGCATGGAGTTGGCCATCATTTAATGTCCACCAACAGGTAAAGCACAAACAGCGAGAGGGCGAGAGGCTGCCAGCCGTGCGTGCAACGCAGTTGCTTCAAGACGCACAGACTACCGCAGTCGATAAAGACACTCTGCTTGGTCCTGCGACCCCCATCCCCCTGCTGCCCGCAGCTCTCCCCCTGCCTAACAGGTTCCCCACCCACCTCGAAGATCTGGTCCTCTGTGGTGTAGAAGGACAGGTTGCCCACATACACGGTCGTGCTGTTGTGCAGGCACTCCTCAAACGCCTGCTGCGTGCCGTTGAACCGGCGGTCCTTGTACTGCGAGATCGCCGGGTTCAGCTGCTTGAGCAGCGCCGCCATGGCGGCGGGAGGGCAGCGCGCCCTGCAGGGCAGGGCAGAGGGGGCGATGGCGGGCGGTAAGCAAGCGGCGGCGACAAGCAGGCGGCGGCGGCAGCAGTGCAGTGCAAGCATTCCCAGGCGGCGCCGCGGCTCTCAGTTTGCTCAGACTGGTGTCCCTTTCGCATCAGCTCACCTGCTGCCGGCTGCAGGCTCTGAAAGAGGGAGAGCAGGCTGCCAGCGGTGTGGGTGGTGCACGAATGGCGGCCGACGGCAGTGCAATCGACTGTATGGGAGCCACAGTGAATGCTGCTGCCCTGCTGTTGCCGCCCTCCTCATGTCGTGCGAGAGCGCCAAGATGCAGGTTGTCCTTCTTCAACGCGGGCTGCCCCTCCTACATTCTGGCCAGAGTAGCGCGATGCAGCTGATCTGGGGCTAGCTCGAGCGTAGCAGTCGAAATGGCGACGGACCGAGACGGGTGCGCGCGTGTCTCTTGCTTCCGCCGCTTTCGGGCTGCTGGACCTGATGTGGCGTGATGCTAGTGGAGATCAGGATCGTGACGAGGCCTGCTGAGCTGCTCATTCTGTTCCGTCGCCGCCGCCGCCCGCTAGCCCGCCCTCTTTTCGTCCTTGCGTCATTATTGCTTGCCCCCTGCTGCTTGCTCTCATGCTCATTGCTTCCTCATTGTCCCTACCACAGGGATCAGCCGTTGCTGGCAGCAGACCGCGGCGAAGGCAGCAGCGGCCTTGAGGCAGCAGAGGAGCAGGCGGCGGTGGCGGGGTCGTCAGAGGGCGGCGAGGAAGCCACGCTGGCCGGCAGCCCAGCAGCACAGTCCATTCCCGGCTCCTCGCCGTGCCTGCCTCCAGAGCGCAGCGCCCTCAGCAGACAAGTGAGGCGGGCTGCTGCCTGGCTGGCCATGCTGGAAAGCCGGAGAGCAAGGGCCTGCAATTTGTGAACATGCAACCATTGGTGACCTGTGCCAGCAGTCGGTTGCTGTCACGCTGCCCACCACCTGCCGCACCCCTGCCCCGCCCGCAGGCCAGCCTGACGGGCCTGCCCCCGCTGCCGCCGCCCAAGGGCCGCTCCACGTTTGTGGTCAAGACGGCGGGCTGGTTCATCACCACCCTGCTGCTGGGCATCCTTGCAGTGGGTGGCCTCGTGCTGCTGGCCTTTGGGCCGCCCCCTGCGGGCGCCGCCCCGGCTGCACGCACCGGTTCTGCGCTGGCCATGCTGCCGGCTGCAGGCAATGCCAGCCAGCGCCTGGTGGTGTACAGCGGCCTCGGGCAGACGGGTTTCTTGTTCAAGGATGTGCACACGTTCGACCTGAAGTCGGAGTGGCGAAAAATAAAGAGCAAGGACCTGGAGGTGGCGGCGCCGCCACCTTGGCAGCTACAGCCGCACCCACCACCCCAGCAGCGGCAGCAGCAGCAGGAGCAGCAGCAGGCTGGGCAGCAGCAGCAGCAGCAGGCTGGGCAGCAGCAGGCTGGGCAGCAGCAGGCTGGGCAGCAGCAGGCTAGACAGCAGCAAGCGCCGCCCAGGTGGCGTGCCGCGCTGTGCTGGGGCCGCCGCAAGCCCACGCCCGACCCGCCGCAGCCGTGCCCACGGTGGAAGGCTGCCTCGGTGCAGCTGGACGGCGGGCTGGGGCTGCTGGTGCAGGGCGGCGACTCGCCCACTAAGGAGGGGCCCCTGTTCCGCAACGACACCTGGCTGCTGCGCTTCCCGGACCTGCGCTGGCAGCAGGCCGGCGTGAGCGGTGGCGGTGGCGAGCAGCAGCCGGGGCCCAGCGCCCGCAGAAGCCACAGCTTGGTGTCGTACCAGGTGGGCCCCTCCCAATGTGTTGTGCTTCATGTGGCCATGCCCTCCTGCTGCTGCCGAGTCAGGCGGTGCTCAGTGTGTCACAAAGCTACCTGCTGTGCCTCTTGCCATGCTGCACCGACATTGGTTGATTGGTCATCTGTGCGCTCTGCAGGACGCGGAGGGCCGCCAGCTGCTGCTGCTGTTTGGAGGGCGGCGCGAGGACGGCCTGCTGCTGAATGACGTGTGGCAGGGCGCAGTGGAGGCGTCCAGCGGCAATGTCAGCATTGCATGGACGCTGCTGAGTGACCCGCAGGCGGGCGTGGGCCAAGGTGAAGATGCCAGCCACCTCTGGTTGTCCAGGGGTTGGCTGCCCACTTGCTTGCGCTTGGTTGCATGCTGCTCTGGCCGGAGCCTGGGCCACCAGCATGTGATGCGTGCAGAGTGTGCCGTTGCACGGCTCAGCCCTGCACCAAGTGACACGCAACCCAACCACACAATCGCTGCCCTGTTGCTGCATCCTCATCATGCAGGCCCGGCACCGCTGCCACGGAGGGGGCACGTGGCGGTGATGTGGAGCAGCCCAGAGGGCCCGAAAATGATTGTGCACGGCGGCCGCAGCGAGGTGGGCACAATTGGAGCGAGGTGGTGCTTGTTGGACGAGCGTACGAGCCAACCAACCTGCTGCAACTTCTCCCAATGCTGCCACTCCACAACTCAGCCCTCCCCTTTCCCAACTGCAGGTGTATGGCAGCTTTGCAGATGTCTGGAGCTTTGACACAAACAGCTCCAGGTGGCAGCCGCTGCCGCCCACCACAGCGGTGCAGCCCGCCCCGCGCGACCATCACGGGGGCGCCCTCTGGGCCGGGCGGCTGTTCATCTTCGGCGGCCGCTTTGGTGCGCTGCATGGCATGGATGCAGCTGCTGACTGGGCACAGAACGGGCAGGATGGCGCGCTGGCGCTGTACGCCTGGAGCGTGTCCTGCCCTGCTAATCATGGGCAGCCAGCACATGAACCCTCCTTGTATTGCCTCTTTGTTTCGCAGGCACGGTGGAAGAGGCATTGCGCCCCATCGGCGACCGCTGGTGAGCCAGCTGCTATAGGTCGCCACGTAGCTTTAACTGGGGATGTGTTTATCCAAGTCAGATTGTGAAAAGTTGCAAGTGCCCTCGGTGCCCTGCCACATCCCTGCAGGCTGTTTGACCTGCAGTCGCGGCAATGGCGCCAGCTGCCCGTGCGCGGCATGTCCCCCTTGCCACGCTTCCTGTTTGGGTATACGCAGTACACGCCCACCAGCGGCAGCGCCGACCGATTCGTGCTGTTTGGGGGCCAGACAGGTGCACTGGCAGCTGCAACAGCTGGCGTGACTAGCTGCCAGGGGTTGGTTGGCAGGTGGCAGTGGCATGGCGGTGCTTGATGCAAGCAATGAGCGGTGGGCATCCGCTGACGGCCCATCGCCAATGCTCAAATCTCGCACTCATCAACTACCATTTCCTGCAGGGGCGGGCTGCAAGCTGAATGATGTCTGGCAGCTGTCCCTGGACAGCAACCTATGGCAGCAGCTGTCACAGCCCTACTTCACCTCCAAGCGCTGCGAGCGACTGTTTGGCTGAGGATGATGCTGAGCTGTATGTGGTGCTGCCGTCAGCCGCAACATGCACTTCTATTCTGTCGTTGTTGAGTGATGTTGTCTGTTTGGTATAGCGAGTGGTTTGAGCGGCGCAGTATTTTGTTGTACAGTGAATGACAGTATCTTTGTTCGTACCCTCGTCCATGCTCACACCTGAATGCTCCTGTTTCACATTGAGTGTGCCCCTCGCGAGAAATGCGAGCAATGTAGAGATCCATCGTAATGTTATCAATGCGTGCGGGCATGGTAAGAAAAGAGCTGCTGAAAAGGGCAAGTGTGGTGCGACAGCGGCATGCATGCAATGGGGGCGCCGGCCGGGGGCCGCAGCCAGGGCCCCGCCAGGCGCCCAAAGCGAAAAGAGCAAAAGCGTAGCGTTGCAACATGAAAGCCACGGGGGTGAAAAGCGAGAGGGCAGCACGGGAAAAGCACGAAAGCGGTGGGTGGCAGTGAGTCATGCATTGGTTGAGGGTGGAGAGGCGGGTGGGGAGTATCAATCCAAGCTGCGCTCGAACGCAGCAGCAGCCCAGGCAGCCGAGCCTGAAGGAGGGCACCGCGCATGAGCCTGCACCAGGCGGAGCCCTTGCCTGGCAGGAGCAAGAGCTGGCACGTGGCCAACTCCCAACCGATAGGCTGCGCTGGGCTGGTCAGGTGTGTGGGCGGGCCGGGCCGTCGGGCGGCGGCCGCATGCCCTGGCAGGGCGGGTGTGCGCCCTTCCTTACACCTGCAGCTTCTTGCGAGTGAAGCGCACGCGGCAGGGCTTGGGCATGATGACCTGCAGCAGGGGCGCAGGATGGTGGGGAGGGGCAATTGAGCTGGCTGCGTGCATGCCTTACGGGCTGCATGTAGGCGCTATGCAGCAGCTTGCACCGCACAGCAGCCCAGCATGCGGCGCTGCGGCTGCCATCGAGCATACACGCCAGGTCATGTAAGGAGAGCAACCGCAGCAGGCAAGCCCCTTGCAGCACAGCTGGAAGTCCCTTGCAGTGCGGCGCACCATGGATGTGTAGTTGGGCTCGGGCACCGGGTCCAGCAGCTCAAAGTCAAAGTTGCGCAGCAGCACGCTCCAGATCGTCTTGATCTGCAGGTAGGCAAAGTTCTGGCCCTGCAGAGTAGGGGGGGGGGGGGGGGGGGGGCGACAGGGCGGATGTTAGGCACGGCAGAGGGGGAGGGTGGGTGTTGAGGACAGCAGAGTGGCCAGACAGCCGGGGTGCACTGGGAGGGGTGCAGCCTCACACCCATCGAGGCTGTAATGTGACCCCGCACTGCGGCACACCCTGCCTGGCACCCAGGCAGCCCGTGCCGCTCACCATGCAGCCGTGGCGGCCGCCGCCAAAGCCGATGTAGGAGAAGGGGACGGGCTTGTCCTCCTCGCGCGGCTGCAGTGCAAGAGGGGAGCAAAAAAAGGCGGAGGGTGGGTAAGACAACGAGCCGGGCACGCATTCTTGCAGTGGCAAGCAGCTGGCGCAGAAGCTGCACACAGAGAAGGGGCGCATGCCCGGCAGACGCTGGACCTTGGCAGCCGAGCAACATGCGCAGGTGCATCCAGCCATGAGCGCTGGGCCGCAGCCACTGACCGGCATGAAGCGGTCGGGCTCGTATGCGTCGGCGTTGTTGAAGATGTGCGGCAGGCGGTGCGAGAAGGTGGGGGAGGCGGCCACGATGTGGCCCTGCAAGGGAGCGGCAGGGAAGGGACCGGGTGGCGTGAGCAAGGGCAGGGACAAGATGAGCGTGGGCAGCTGACTTGTGTGCATGCCCCACAGGCCGCGCTGCCAGGTCAGCTGCGGCCGCCTGTTGTCCGTGCCCGCACCCCACCCCAGGACACTGCGCACCTTGGGCACCGTGTACGTCTTGCCCTGGGAGGTGGTGACCTTGAAGGCCTCCTTGGCGTAGCGCATCACCAGCAGCAGCGGCGGGTTCATGCGCAGCGCCTCCTGCGGGCGGGCAGTAATGGGAAAGAGGGAGGCAGGGGCGGCATTATATGAGCCCAGGCACAGGCGCGCCAGTTGGGCAGCTGCAACACAGCCCCTGCTGATCACTAGGGCCACCGGACTGCAACCAACGAGTGTTCCACGCAGCCCACCACCAACCGCACCGCACCTGGATGTTGAGGTGCAGGGTGTCCATGGAGTTGAGCACGTCCATGTCCAGCTTGTCGCCGTGCTCGCGCATCACGCGCCGCTGCTCCTCCTGGGCAGCCTGCAGCAGGACATAGTGAGGAGGGGAGGCAGGCAGCAGGGGCCGAGAGACGGTTAGGGGAAGTGGGCAGAGGGTGCAAGCAGCAGGGGCAATGCCATCCACAAGCAGCCTGAAGGAGGCACAGCCGCGTAGACAAAACGGCACCCCACCTCCCCCACTCCCACTGCTGCGCCCTGCAATCGACGACTGTGCAACCCACAACCGTCTGCAGGTGCAGCGGGGCGCGCGCACCTCAAACCACTTGCGGTTGGACAGCATGCGGTAGCCGGTCCAGGAGGAGGTGACGGAGGAGGTGTGCTGCCCCGCAAACAGGATGGCGATCAGCAGGCCCGTGATTTCGCTGTCATTGGTGGCGCGACCGCCGTACACGTTCTTGTACCGGCTGTCAATCAGCACCTGCGGCCGGGTGCAGGGGTGTGATTGAGTGGGTGCTTGCGTGCGTGCGTGTGCAGGTGGGTGGGGTGTAATACTCACGTGCACGCACGTCAGTGAGGCTCAAATGCAGGGATGGCTGCCCTGACAACCACACAGCTGCCGGCTGCAGGTCAGCAGCTGGCCAGCGATGTGGTCTGTACAGCCCAGCGCAGGGCAGCGCACCTGCAGCATGTCGTCCTCCTTGGCGTTGTTGGCGCGGCGCGCGGCGATGATCTGCGAACAGCCGACAAATCGCACGTGTCAGCAAACAGCTGGCAGGGCAGGCTGTGCAAACCTCGCTTGACTCTGCAACCAGCAGGGACAAGTGCCACGCATGCTAGCGCTGGCCCACAGTCAGCAGCAAGTGCATGCAGCAACAGAGCAAGCTGCGCGTGCCTTGGCAAAGATGGCACGCAGCGCCTCGCGGGCGGCGTCACGCTTGCGGTGGAACTCGGTGGGCAGGTCTGCGGGAGGGGTTGGGAAGAGGAGTGGGCAGGAGGCAGCCATCAGGCACTGGCTCGGCTGCGCGCTGGCCAACCACATGCAAGCTCATGGCGTCACCCACCACACGGCTCAGCGGCAGGCCCTGCCAGGACAAGGCCTGGGGAGTCAGCACATCACACAGCAAGCTGCGGCCGCCCCTCGGCTCACAGGGGAAGAGGACGGAGATGGGGCGCATGCCGTCGTCCAGGTCGTGGTACAGGTCGGCCACCTCCTTGAACATGCTCTCGCGCACCTCGCGGCCTGGGGCGGGAGGCGGGCAGGGAGTGTGCAGCAGTTGATGGGAGGCGGGCAGGGAGTGTGTAGCGGTTGATGCGCAGCTGGATGGACAGCTGGGTCAGGGCCAGAGCAGCACACTCTGCTGTGGTGGTGTAAATGCTTGGCACGTGGCCCCCCACACACGGCGATAAATGGCCAACGTTGCGCAGCGAGCACCGAGGGCCCAGGAAGCAGCAGTGGCGGCAGCAGCAGCAGCAGCAGCAGCAGCAGCAGCAGCAGCAGCAGCAGCAGCAGCAGGCCCCCCGCTTTCACAATCAGCCCCCACTCGCCCGCCCCCCGCCCCCCTCACCCAGCAGCGTGCGGGACGCGGTGAGGATGACGAGGTCGGAGAAGGTCTGCATGAGGTCCACCACCCCGGTGTCCCCCCACTTGGCAAAATACTCCTCCGCCTCCTGCAGCAGCAGCAGCAGATGGGGAGCAGCAGCAACAGCACGGCAGCGTCAACAGCGGCAGCATGTCGGCCCTGACTCCCACCCACGGCAGAGGTACCCACCCTTGCTGCCTGCCCAGCCTGCTGCCCAGCTGGGCAGCTCCCCCTGGCCACCCAGCACAGCACTCAAACCCGCGTCGCTGTCCACTCCGCCTGCCCCGCCGCCTGGGCACGCGCCTGCTTGAAGGCGGGCACGTAGGTGCGCAGCTTGGCGGTGCGCAGCGCGTCGGCCACAAAGCGGAACTGCTCGGAGCGCACGCGCTGGTCCACATCATACACCACACCCTTGCCAAAGGTGGGCACGTTGAAGTTGTAGACCTGGAGGCAGGGCGGGGGAGGGTTGGGAGCGGGTGAGGGTGGGCACATGGCAGGTGGCGCTGCAAGTGTTCGGCTGCAGCAGCGGCGGACTGAGGGCACTGCAGCAGCATGGCTTGGCCTGCTTCTGCTTCCCCCCGCCCCTGCCACCCTGCAGGCGGCACCCTCCCGTGCTCCCCGCCCTGCTGCGCACCTCGGTCTGGCTCATCTTGTCGTCGGTGGCGTTGAAGAAGTGGGGGGAGGCGTGGGGGCCGATCACAAAGGTCATGTTCTTGTGCGCCAGCGGGATGGTGAACACCTCGCCGTGCTTCTTGTACATCTCCTCCATCAGCGGCAGCGGACCCTGCAGGGAGGCGAGGGCAGCGCGTGTCTGAGGGCTGGTTCGGGCCCGCGGCTGCCCACACCTGGCCAACCGGCCGGCAGCAGGGCACGGCAACCGACCCCAGCCGCAGCTGGCGGCGGCGGCGGCAGGGAGGCCAACCAGCGCGGCGCCATCGGCTGCCCCGCACCTTGGAAAATTTCAGCAGGCCGCCGATGAAGGGGATGCCCTCCTCCACGGGCGGCGCCGAGCCGCGCAGCACAGTGTGCTTGAGCAGGCGCAGGCACACGGCCAGCACGAGGGTGGATCCCACTGCCACGGCCACCTGGGCGGCCAGGGGCAGGGCCTGGATGGCCGCCACCACTGCCTGCAGGTGGTCAGCCATCGTGTTGATGGGCAGCAACCCCAAGCGACTGGCTACGATCAGGCTGGGCCCCGGGGGGTTGGATCGATGCAATGCGCGGTGCTGCAAGCGCTGGAGCGCCCAAGCCAATCAAATGCTGCGGGGGACACGCAGCCCACTGCCAGCGCAGCAAGGGCACTGCTGCACCTGCACTGCCGCGTCCTCCCCACACCGATCAGCAATTCGTCGCCGCTTGTAGGGGCCCTTGCTCGCCATGTCCATAACCAACACGTCCTTCCCCGCCGCTGGTGCGTGCCTGGGGTGGTCAGATGCGAGCCTGAATTGCCCTGGGATCGGCTCCAGGAACTGGGAAGTTCCAGCCCTGCAAACGAGGCGTCACTGCCGCCGCCGCCGCCGCCGCCGCCGCCGCCGCCGCCGGGAACCCTCCTTCCCAGCCCACCACCACTCTCACTCTGCCACAGCCTACCCCTGTGCCCCGTGCCCGCAGCCTGCGTGTTCCAGTGCAGCAGCTGCCGCGCAGTGCTGAGCGACAGCCAGGAGTTTGTGTGCACGTTTGTGGCGCCCGATGGCGCCAAGTGCATCTGCCTGCGAGGTGCGGGGGCTGCATGCGGCGGGTGGGCGGCGGTTGGGACGGCCAGCAACCAGGCAAGGGCGTGCGAGCCAACAGGCGGACCACAACGGCTGCAGGCACCGCGTCGCAGGCTGTTAAGCCCCCCTCCTGCCTCCAGCTGCTGTCATGGGTGCACCGCTGCGGCCCACTTGCTTGCTCCCACTCTGCTCTGCCCTCCAGGCCTGAGCGAGGCCCGTGTCGACCGCATCCCACACAACACGTTTGCTGGCGGGGCAGCTAGCACCAGTGCGGCAGCACGCAACGGCAGCGAGCGCAGCACACACTTCACGGTGTGCTGCGCCGCCTGCGGTGCTGCGGTGGGCCGCCTCTACACCGAAGTCCCCGCAGCCCTGGCCATCGTTTACAACCTGTTCTGCCTGGAGGCCGATCGCTGCCTCAGCTATGAGCTGGGCAGTGCAGAGCTGCGGGCGCCTGGCAGCAGTGCCGCCGCCCAGCAGCAGCAGCAGCAGCAGAAACGTGCTGCAGGCACGGCAGCGGCGGCAGGCGGTGCAGGGGCGCCAGGCGTGGACGCTAGCCTGGTGCTGGACCTGCTGCAGCGGATAGAGAACTTGGAGGCCAGCCTGTGCACGGTGAGCCACTGCAGCGGGGGCCTCAAGAGTGCCGCTGCCAGGGGTATTGCCCGTGTGTGCATGTGGGGCATGCGGGAGCGTACCAGCCGCTTCTTGCACTGCACAGGCTGCTGCACAAACGGGTCAACAGCTGCTTTGCGCTCATCCGACCATCCTGTGCCCTGCCTCCCCTTCTCCTGCAGCTGCAAGGCATGCAGGTCCTGCACGACACGCAGCTGCGCAGGCTGCCGGGCTACCAAGGCGAAGCGGTGCTCTCGGCGGCGGTGGCGGGCGGCGGGGCGTGAAAGGCGCCTGGCCTTTGACCGCGCTACAAATGCGTTGGTACACTGTACGACTTGATCGATCACACTTGCAAGCGATTCGCGACTACAAGGTTCCTCATCCTCGCAACCCCATCGGCCAAGATAGAGCGGCCATCGGCCTCCCTGGCGCAGCTTCTTGCGTGCTGGTTGCTCTTTGATCACCAAGAGACAGTCAGCCATGCAGATCTCCGCCTGCAACCGGGCGGCAGCCGTGGGCTCTGCCGCACCCAGCACTGCTGGGGGCCGGCGCAGCGCTGTGGTGCTCGCACAGGCTCGGTAAGTCGCTGACGGGTGGACGGGCCAACCTGCTGCAGGCGCAACCCCAGCCGCTCCCAGCCAGGCGGCTATTGCGCTGCAAGCAGCGAGATGTGCTCGCTCACACGCTTGTGGGACCCAACGTGCTCGCAGGGAGGGCCAGAGCGGCGCTCTGCAGACGCTGGGCCGCCAGGCGGCGGCGGTAAGTGCCCGCCGCTCTTGCCTGCTGCGAGGGTGCAAGGCCCCCTTCTGACTCTGCCTGCTTGCTGGCGCATTGCAGCTTGCTTGGGCTATTATGCAGGATCTAAAAGCATTTCGGTACAATGATTTACCCGCTTTGTTACCCTTGCAGAGCGTTCTGTCGGCGGTGTTCATTGCGGGCAATGTGATGCCCGCCTTTGCCGCCGCCGCGCCCTCGGCACAGCAGGGTGAGGGCGCATGGCAGCTGTGATTTGCATGTTGTTGTGTCAGCTCAGGCTCGCCATCTGCACGCTGCATTGCCATCTGTGCCAACTGCCACCCTGCCTGCCCCTGGCTGCCACAGGTGCGCTGCTGGACGAGCTGCTGGCGTCCCAGCCCACCAAGGTGTGGGGTGTGGGCCAGCACTTGCATATCAACTTGTAGCGCAGCCTGTGCATCTGGCGTGCACCCCACAACTGCATCCGCCGCCTGCTCGTTCACCCGCACTTTTGCTTGTACCGGCGCTCTGTTGCCAGGTGCTCAAGGCGTCCGGCAAGGCTGAGGTGCCCAGCTACCAGGAGGCCCGCAAGCTGGCGGCCGCTCCCAAGCCCGCCGACAAGAAGAAGGAGGAGAAGAAGAAGGCGGCTCCCGCCAAGAAGAAGGAGGAGAAGAAGGCGGCGCCCAAGAAGGGCAGCAGCAGCAGCAGCCCCACCTTCAAGCTGGACGGCAAGGTCGGCTCCGGCACCCAGGTGAGGGGCAAGGGGAATGGAGGCAGGGGTGGTGCACTGTGCACAGTGCGGTGGGCTGCATGATGCCGGTCCAAATAGCCTGCAACATGGCGAGCAGGTGGCAGCGGCCGGGGCGGTACCACTCCGCCCAGCTTGCGCAGCACGTGTGGTTCGCGGTGGCCTGCAAAGCTGCCTCAAAACCTGCAGGGCGACCGTGCATGCCTCAGCAATGTCTGCTGGCGCCCTGACTTCCCAATGTACGCAGGGCGTGGTGCCTGAGGGGCTGCAGCTGGCCCCCAAGCCCGCCTCGGGCGCCAAGGCCGCCCCCGCGCCGCCCGCCCCCAAGCCTGCCGCCAAGAAGGCCGAGGCACCCAAGCCCAAGCCTGCGCCCAAGCCGGCTGCACCCAAGCCGGCTGCACCCAAGCCGGCGCCCGCTGCCGCCAAGAAGGCTGACACCAGGAGCGAGACTGCCGCCAAGGCTGCGGCCGCGGCAGCTGCTGCCGCTGCCGCCGCTGCTGCGTTCAACGCGACCCAGGCGGCGCCTGCTGCCCCCGTGGTGCCAACCCCCGCACCCCGGCCACTGTTTGGCGCCCCCGCCACCACGCCGCTGGTGTCTGCCCCCGCGGCGCCGGCCGTGGCTGGCGGCGCAGCGGCGGCCGGTGGCTTTAGCCCCGAGGCGCAGGCCGGCACTGTGGCCATTGCTGAGCTGCTGGCGGTGGCTGCTGCCACCAGCGTGGTGGGCGGCATCCTGAGCAACAAGGGCGCCAAGCC
>VFQQ010003657.1_pt1 | contig 14625 bp, 18 predicted proteins | sample 3512341 | NCBI WGS metagenome assembly VFQQ01 (sample SAMN10412373, study PRJNA504923) | tailings metagenome | isolation source: Relicate 2 Philex TSF1 revegetated site | place: Philippines: Tuba, Benguet | collected 2017-08-29 | reverse complement strand
CCTGTCCCCCGAGAACGATGACAGGAGGCCCAGATGCCGAAAATATCGAAGGCAAAAATTCTTATTCTCGCGACCGATGGATACGAGCAATCCGAGCTCGAGATCCCGCTCGCAAAGCTCAAGGAAGCCGGCGCGCTGGTTCACGTGGTTGCACCGAAACAGCGCAAGGACAAGAAGGAGATCCGCGGCTGGAAGGACAAGGATTGGGGTAGCGCCGTTCCCGTCGACCGCGAGCTCACAGACGCATCCGAAGGCTTTTACGACGCGCTCGTTCTGCCCGGCGGCCAGATGAACCCCGACACGCTGCGCGGCATCCCGGAAGCCATGGACCTGATCAAGGCGTTTGTGATCTCCGGCAAGCCTGTCGCCGCCATCTGCCATGCGCCCTGGCTGCTAATCGAGGCAAACGCCATACGCGGCCGCAAGGCGACATCTTACAAGACGATGAAAACCGACCTGGTCAACGCCGGCGCCGATTGGCGCGACGAAGCTGTCGTCGCCGATCAAGGCCTGATCACAAGCCGGAACCCAGGTGACGTCGATGCCTTTGTCGCCAAGATCATCGAGGAGGTCGAGGAAGGAAAGCACGACCGCGCCGAACTCGCGGCATAGCCGCTGAGTGGCAGATCGGAGGAACAACGCGCCGGGCCTGCGACTAAAGGATTGAGAAACGCCGGAGCGAATCTCGTTCGCGCGCCACGGCCGGAACGCGCAAAGATTACCCGCGCGGAAACCGGACATGCGAAGCCGCAATGGCGTCGGCCAGGGTCTGATAGTCCTCGCAGGACACGCCGCAGTGTTTCTCGATTTCACGCAGCTGCTCGCGCGCCTTGGCCAACTCGCCAAGTGAGAGAAATGCTTCGCCCATGTACTCGCGCGTTTTCGTATCGCCCGGATTGATCTCGAGCGCCTTTTGATAATAGGGCATCGCCGCATCGACATCGCCAAGCTTACGTGTGGCGAACCCGGTTACGCGAAGGATGCGCGGATCGTCCTTGTTCTGCGCTTGAGACGCCACCGCGATCGCAGCGTGGTAGTCGCCGTTCTTCGCACTCCAATACGCGGACTCGTAAATCTGATCGTCGCTGAGCGGTCCGTTTTGGGGCGCACAGGCCGGCTTGTCCTTGTTGGACGGGTCCGCGCAATCGAGCTTCGGACGTGGGGAAGGTTCATCCATCGCAGCAAAGCTCGCGTGAGGCGCAATGAGAACACCGATCGTGAGAGCCAGGCCAAGGGCCGAGCCCGACAACAAGCGTGACATGTGTTGCATCTCCTGAAAGTGGAACGTTCGTGGCGCGTATCCAAAGCGAGCCGCCACAGAGGCCTGTCCCTTTGCGCGAGATACGCGACAAGGGCTGTTCCATTGGGAGCAGCGGCAAGAAATTCGCCTTCCGGGAAAGAAACACTGCCCAAAAGTTCAATACTGCGTACCGCGAGTTGCCGTCAGAGTGCGCCGACGGAGCATGCGCCCCTGAGCGTCATGCCTCGCAATCATATACGCGAGAAAAATCGCGATATTTCCGGGGGAAAACGACAATGGGACCAATTAGTCCTGAGATGACACTTGCCTTGGTGGTCGCCGCCGCGATCGCTGTGATGCTGATCGCATTGCTGGGACGTCGCTCGCAAAAGAGCAAGGCCGCAGACACGCCCCCTGCGACAACAACCGCACAAGCTGCACCGCCGCCATCGGCTCCAGCAACGCGGGCCGCAACTCCGGCACCTGAGCAAGCCTCCGCCCAGCAGTCTTACGCCGCGATCGCAGCAGTACAGGCGCCAACAAGAGCAACTGCATCCGCTGCACCGTCACCCGCGCGTATCGATTATACCGGCGAGCCCACGACCGTAGCGGCCGATGCCTCGTACGCCGCCATCGCCGTCGCCAACGCTGCGAGAGCCCGCTGACGACGGCAATTTTCAACTGACATCATCAGCTCGCAGCGCGCGCGGCCTGTTTGCCGAACGCGCTCAACTCATCGAACTCAGCATCGCTGAGCGTGATCGCAGCAGCAGCCACGTTCTCTTCGAGATGCTTGACCTTGCCCGTCCCCGGGATGGGCAGCATGACGGGACTCCGCTTTAGGAGCCAAGCAAGCGCGACTTGGCTCGGCGAAGAGCCGTGCTTCTTCGCAATGGCGTCGAGAACCGATCCCGGCCGCGCGAGCGTACCGGACGCAAGCGGATACCAGGGAATGAAGCCAATCCCCTGCTCCTCGCAATAGTCGAGCACATCCTCACTGCTGCGGTCGGCGAGGTTGTAGAGATTTTGCACGGTCGCGACTTTGAACACCTTCTGCGCCGCCTTGATCTCGGCAACGCTGACTTGGCTCAGCCCGATGTGCGTGACCAAGCCCTCGCTCTGCAGCGCTCTGACCGCCTCGAACTGCTCGCCCTGCGGCACCTTCGGATCGATGCGATGGAGTTGCCAGAGATCGATCTGCTCGACGCCGAGCCGCCGGGCGCTGAGGATGGCCTGCTGTTTGAGATACTCCGGCCGCCCGACCGGAATCCACTGACTCGGGCCGGTCCGCACGAGTCCGCCCTTCGTGGCTACGACAATGTTCTTGTAGGGATACAGAGCCTCGCGGATCAGGCGTTCGCTGACCTCCGGTCCGTAGCTGTCGGCCGTATCGATGAAGTCGATCCCAAGCTCCGGAAGACGCTTCAAGGTGCGCAAGGCTTCGGATCGATCCGCCGGCTCACCCCAAATCCCATCGCCGGTAATACGCATCGCACCGAAACCGAGCCGACGCACGGTAAGGTCGCCGCCAATCGAAAACTGTCCGGAGAGTTCCGCCGAGAGCTTCGTCATTGTGAGGGATTCCCAGATTTTATATGCCGTCTCGGCATCTAGGCAGGCATACCCCGTTTAGCAAGGGAAGCCCGCCCAACAGGCTCAAACCTTACGATCCCTTTCCGCGTTCTTACTCTTGCGTAAGCGCGGGTCCGGCTGCTTGTGCGGCCAATAGTCCGCCGCCAGATGCATTTCATCCCACCGTGGCGAGACGCGTATTTGAGTTGCGTCTCAAGCGCCGGAACACACTCCCCGTGCCGTTACGGCGGCCTGCTCGTCACGTCGAGATGCCCGAGACCAGTTCGGGCGAAATTGCGTCGAGTACGAAGGAGTAGATTGATGAACAGCGCAATGAAGAAGCTGACAGTTGGATGCGTTTCAGCAATGGTGCTGGGCGCCACAGCCCTTTCAGCCAATGCCTTCTATACGGGTTACGCCAATGGCGATCCGGGCAATTGGGACTTCTGGGAAGAGCAGCAAGGCGGCCCTAAGCCCCAAGCGAAAGCCCCAGCAGCTCCGACCCATGCCGTGCTGGAAGGCCAGAGCTGCAGCCAGCTTCACCACAAGGCCATTGAAACCGGAAAGGCCTCTTGGTGGCATCGCTATCACGCCTGCATGAACGGCTAGTGATTACCGAAAAAAGTCAGCATTCGTCATGAAGCGAATGCTGACTTTGACTATAGCGGCTGAGACGTCGTGACCCTGCGTGAAGAGCCTAGGCGCGGAGTGGCGAAGCGCGCGCGGGATCCCCAAACGTCCGTTTAAGAAGCGCATCGAGCGAGACCGGTCCGGGTCCGGCCACGGCGAGCCATCCGAAAAGCGCCATGTACGCGATCTCCTCGAAACCCAGCAGCGTTTCGAGCGAATTCACTTGATCGAGCTTGGCCGCGAGAATGGCAACGATCATCACGATCACCAGCGGCGTTGCCGCCAACCGGGTGAAGAGACCGAGGAGAAGCAGCAGCCCCCCAACGAACTCAACGCCGGATACGAATGGCGTCATGAACTCGGGATACGGAATTCCCCACTCCGTGAAGTTCTGGATCATCTGCGGGAGGTTGTTGAGCTTGGCCCATCCGGACCACATGAAGACCCACCCGACAACGACCCTCGCGAAGAGGGGCGGCAACCAGCTGAATACGGACGAGAGCCGCTCCGGCACTTCGATCAACCAATTTACCATTGCTCGCATGGGATACCTCGCTGTGACAGACCGGTTTGCGCATCCTGAAGACGCGGTGCCTTGCATACGGACAGGTTCACATGAAGTTTCAGCATGCGTGGGAGTTCCGGCAGCATTTCAGTAGAAAAGTGCGCGTCGCACTCAGAAGCGTGCGCGAAATGCAACCAGAAGCCGCCTCAGGGCTTTATAGTGACGCGGGCGTCCCATCGGGAGATCGCTGATGCTGAGCCTCATCCGCTTCGCAGTGATGCTGCAGAAGCTCTATCCGTTCTGGTACAACGGACCGAAGATACGCGAAAAACAAGAACAGAGCTTCCGCGCGCTGCTTTCTCATGCAGCCGAACACTCCCCCTTCTATCGCCGCCGCCTCGCCGGATTCAATCTCGAAACCTGCACGCTCTCCGAGCTTCCGATCCTGACGAAGTCGGAAATGATGGCGAACTACGATGACCTGGTCACTGACCGCCGTCTCAAGAAGGCCGACCTGTCCGCCTTTGTCGATGACAAGCAGAACCTCGGCAAACTCTACCTCGGCCAATACGGAGTAAGCCATACGTCCGGCAGCCAGGGCCAGCCGGCGCTCATCGTTCAGGATCGCGAAGCCTTGAACCTCGTATTCGCCGTGCAGTTCGCACGCGGCGCCAAGCTCAAGCGCCGCTTTCTCCCGCACCTGGGACGCCTGTTCAAACCGGCTCGCATGGCCGTGCTCACAATCGCCCCCGGCTTTTATCCGAGCGCCGCTGCCTTTGCGTACATGCCCAAAGTTATCTCTCCGGGCTTCAGGGTCCTGCATCTCACGGTCTCGGAACCGATGGCGAAGAACATTCGCAAGCTCGAGAACTTCCGTCCCGATTACATCACCGGCTATGCGAGTGCCCTCGAAGCCTTCGGACGCGAGGAGGCGGAAGGCCGCATGCATCTTCGCAAGCTGGGGTGTCTGAAGCAGATCACCAACGTCGCCGAGCCCTTGTCCGATGAAGCGGCACAGCGATTGGAGGAAGTTTTCGGCGCGCACGTCGCCGACGAGTATGCCATGGGCGAATGTCTGGTACTCTCTTCCGGCTGCTTCACGGGGCGCGGGGCGCACGTCAATGCAGATCTCGCCATCCTCGAGGTGGTCGACGAGCAGAACCGCCCCGTACAGCCAGGCATCGAGGGGAGCAAGGTTCTGCTCACGAACCTTTACAATTACGTGCAGCCGATCATTCGCTACGAGGTGGACGATCGCGTCACGATGAGCGATGTGCCGTGCTCATGTGGCAGCCCATTTCCTCGCATCGCGAGGATCAGCGGCCGCAGCAAAGATCTTCTCTGGATCGAAGAGGGTGGCATACGCCGCGAGATCCCCTACTACGTGTTCCTGGCTCCGCTCCACCACGTGCTCGACCTGGCCGAGCACCAGATTGTCCAGACTGGGCCGAGAAGCTTCGTCATCCGCGCCGTGCCCCTGTCCGGAAAGCAACTTTCGACGGACTACATTCGTCGTTTGGTGATGGAGCACGTGCGGTCGGAGGGACTGGAAAACACGATCGACATCTCGATTGAAATCGTGCCGGACATCCCGCGCGGTCCGTCCGGAAAGGTCTCGCGCGTGAAGAACGAATACGCATTGATGGTGCATTGAGCGCGATGTTGATAGACTAAGCGCCTCGCCCCGCTCGGGTTATGAAATCGGACGCCGTATGCTCGAGTCGTCATATTCGCTCGTCACGCTGGTTCTCACCTTCCTGATCGGTTTTGCCCTCGGCCGCATAACGGCCGCCGTGACTGATCCCCATCGGAGGGAAGCGGCTCGGCAACGCCGCATGTCGTCGACCGTCACTGCCGAGGACAATGTCCTGCGCCTCGCGCCGGAAACACACGCCGAGATCGAGCAGCTTCTCTTGAGCGGCCAGAAGATCGAGGCCATCCGCGTTTGTCGGGCGGCCCTCAATCTCGGACTCAAGGAAGCAAAAGATACGGTCGACCGCATCGACGAAAGCCTGTCGCGCGGCGCGCGCGTTTGAAAATTTGGCAGTTGCCCTCCAGCGCGCCTCGCGGCGCACCATTGTCTGCAATCAAACCAATCAGTCGAATGGCCCCGGTTTTCCTGAACAAGTTGACAGGAACGCGCCGTTCTTTCGCCACCACGCCACACATAAAACAATCCCACATGCCGAGGGCTCACACGTGAAGGAGAAACCGATGAGACTGAAATCCCTGGCCGCGACCGCTGCCATCGCTGCTGCCGTATCGCTTGCCCCTCAGGTGGCATCGGCCGCAACCGCATTGCCGGTCGGCGCAGCGCACCAGTCGGCCAACGCGGATGCCTCGATGCTTCAGGAAGTCGGCCAACGCCACTGGCATCGTCATCGCCACTGGCATCGCCCCTACGCCGGCAGGTGTTGGAAATGGCGCAACATCTGCGCCGACCGTTGGGGCTGGGGCACCTGGCAGCAGCGTCGCTGCCTGCGTAACCACGGCTGCTAGTCGTCCGGCTCTTGAGAGCAACGCGCAGTCGCGGCTCCCACGCCGCGACTGCCTCTTTTTCGCCTGCCGGTATCCGAAGCCTACTTACTGCACCATCACTTTCTGACCATCCGGCCCCTTGGCCTCTCCACCAGCCAGATCTCCGCAGCTCTCGCCGAGATACTTCCCGTTCTGAGTGATCGTGCGCTTCACTGCCACCGTTTGCCCGTTGTGATCGCCGGACGTTGTGCTCTCGATCGTCACGGCCAGCGTTGTCTGAAAATCACCGGACATTTCCGTGCGGCTTGTGACGTGACGGCTGCTGAACTGGCAGGACATGTCCACCACCGTTTTGTCGCCGTCGCGCTTGATCTCGTATTTGGAGCATTGCTTCGCATGCTCCTCCTTGCTGGCCGCGGCCGTACTGCGCTCCATGTCGGCGTCCACGCACATGGTGATGGTCTGGTCCTTCGGACCGAGCCCCTCGTCCATCGTGGTGTGAAGCTCCCACAGTCCTGCCTTTCGTTCTGGCAATTTAGCCTCGTCCGCAACAGCCACGCCCCCAACCAGCAAAGCAAGAGACCAAACACTCGCGGCAACACAACGAATGCGGATCGCCATTTTTCCTCTCCTAGATAAATGTTATATTGTTTCAAACGCGCACAGTACGTTCGCGCGGCGCCCGCGCAAGCCCTAAATCGGGAGACAGGCGGACCCAATTCGTGCCGGCTGGTCTTCGAGTGGAGCTGCCGCGATGCGATGCGCGAGATTGGTCCCCAGGGCACCAAGTTGCCGGGGCTCATCGCCGAAAAAACTCCAAATCAATCAAACGAGTAGGTTGTAGGCGCCCTTGAAAAGCCTTGTCCGGCCCATAAGTAGTTCGCGGGCTGGGTCTTTCAGGGAGACAAACCCTGTGTTGCCCCGGAACCACCGTAAAGTTTATCGGCGATGCTAAGAGTGTTTTGAGAGGGCTGACTGATACTGGCGCCGTTTTTTGTGCCGGAGAGGCGCCGTTGGGGAGGCTTCAAGTGACACGTACACGTAGTGCTCTCGTTTCTGCTGCCGTTCTCACTATGACTGCTGCCATCAGTCCCGTTCGTGCGGCGGACCCGACCTTTGCGGCACTGGACGGTGCTTGGTCCGGATCGGGCAGCGTACGCCTCGAGAACGGCAAGAGCGAACGTCTCAAGTGCAAAGGTTATTACAACGCCAAAGCCGGATCGACGCTCGGCATGGCCATCAATTGCGGGAACGCCACGTTCAAGATCAATATGCGCGCCAATCTCAGGAGCGCCGGCGGCAGCATTTCCGGAACCTGGGAAGAGCGCGAGTTCAATCAGACGGGCAACGTCAGCGGCAAGCAGACGGAGAGCGGCTTCCAGCTGAAATTCACCGGCGCTCTCTCCGGCTCCATGAACGTGTCGATGACAGGCACCAAGCAGACCGTATCCATTTCCACCGGCGGCCCGGGCTTCACGGGCGTCAACCTGCAGTTCGCAAAGAGCAGCTGACGGGCAAGGAGAGACACTCGATGACACGACCGCGCAAGGTTTCCGCTTCCCTGGCTTTGGCACTCGTTGTTGCGTCGGCCCCGGTGTTGACGAGCTTCGAGGCTGAGGCCGGCTGGCGGCGGGCGCCCGAGCGCGATGTCGCCGTGGCCGTCAGCCGTTTTGGGAATGGGACGGTGTCGGGCCCCGTGCGCACCACGAGCACCGGTTACGAGGTCCGTCTTCCAGGCGGCACCTGGATGCCGTGCCGTCGAAGCTGCAGCGAAACGCTGCGCGTGGAGACCGTCGATATCTTCGACAACGACGGCAGCCCGACGGGATATGGCACCGCTATGAACGAGTGCGGCATCTTCGGATGTTTGGAGCTGCGCTACCCGCGTTGATCCGCGGCATCGGCACCCTTCACGTCAGGAACGGATTGGTCTGGCGCTCGGCGCCGATCGTGCTCGTAGGCCCGTGCCCGCAGATGAAAGTGTAGTCGTCCCCGATGGGAAGCAGCTTGGTCGTGATCGCGTTGATGAGCGACTCATGATTGCCATACGGGAAATCGGTCCGCCCGATCGACCCGCGGAACAGCACGTCCCCCATCAAGATCAGCTTATGCAGATGATTGACCAGCACCACTGAGCCCGGCGAATGCCCCGGACAGTGCAGCACATCGAACTCATGTCCGGCGATGGTGACGGTGTCGCCCTCTTCCAGCCAGCGGCCCGGCGTGACGGGGCGTGCGGGGATACCGTAGGCTGCGCCCTGCTTTTCGAGGTTGTCGAGCAGGAACTTGTCGGAAGGATGCGGTCCCTCGATCTCGACGCCAAGCTTCTCCTTGAGTTCCGCCGCGCCGCCCGCATGGTCGATATGGCCGTGTGTGATCACGATCTTTTCGATCTTGATGCCAAGCTCCTCGATGGCCTTCTGAACCTCGTCGAGATCCCCGCCCGGATCGACAACGGCCCCAACCATCGTTTGCCCGTCCCACAACAGGGTGCAGTTTTGCTGAAACGGGGTGACAGGCACGATCGCTGCCCGCAGGCCTTTGGATTGTTCTGCAGATTTCGTCATGTACGAGGGGCCACCTTTTTTTGCATCGGACCTCCATAAAGCGCTTCCGGAAAAGTGGGAACCGCAAATCCGCGCTTCAACGCCCCGTTGAAACCATACCGCTTGTGTCCCGGACCCTGCTGACGGAGCTATCGCCAACGTGTAGGGTCCGCCCACGGGCGTTGGGGAAAGAGCCTAAAAGCATGCAACTGAGAGAAATGCGGTTTGCCAAAATCGACGGCACCGAAGTTCTGGTCGAGGTAAAATCCGAAACAGAAGCCAGAGCGGCGATAAAAGAGCTGAAGCACAAAAAGAAGGAGCTGGCGCTCCTGAAAAAGCGAATCGCCAAGCAGGAGATCCGCGCGCGCCGGACGATTGAACGGGCGGAAGAAGCCGCCGATCGAGAGGCGCGCCGCCGCGGCCTTTTTGCAACCTTGAGACGGGTCTCCCGGGCATTCGGCAAGCGCGAAGCGCTACCGAACATCGATGAAATCGAGCGGAATCTCGAGAATACCGATGAGATTATTCACAATATCGATAGTTGCATCATTCAGCTCGAAGGCCGTCTATTGGGCTGATGACAAAGCCCCAGAGCCCGCGATGCCACACCCGCCCCAAAAAGACCGCTCTCAGGAATAAGCTAGCGGAGGTTGCGTTGTATTCCATAGTCGCGGAAGGGGGGCCGTGATGGATGAAATCCAGTCGCGGATGATTCAGCTTCTACCGCGCCTGCGCAGGTTTGCACTTGCACTGACAGGCGACAAAGACAAGGCGGATGATCTCGTACAGGACACGTGCGAGCGTGCCCTCGCGCATCTGGATCAATGGAAACCCGGAACGAGTCTCGATAGTTGGATGTATCGTATTGCACAAAACATTTGGGTCGATCACCACCGGGGCCGCAAAGCGCAGGGTGACCAGCGGCATCTCGATGAAATCGAGGACGTGGTCGGTATCGACGGCCGCAACGTCACCGAAAGCCGCTTGACGCTGGCGGCCGTCACGGAAGGCATTTCTCGCTTGCCGGCGGACCAGCAGGTGCTTGTCGCCATGGTCTGCGTCGAAGGTATTTCCTACAAAGAAGCTGCCGGCATTCTCGGCATCCCAATTGGCACTGTCATGAGTAGGCTCTCTCGCGCGCGTCAAGCTCTCTACACCGCGCTGATCGAGACCCCCATGGCCGCGCCCGTCCCTCTTCGCGCAACCAGCCGGGAGCGTTAGATGATTGCCGTCCCCGATGAAATGTTGATGGCGTATGCCGACGGCGAGTTATCGCCGGAGGAATCGCAAGCCCTTGAGACGATGCTGAACCACGACGTGCATCTACGCGCACGTCTTGAACCCTTCGTCGAGACCCGCACGCGCCTCGCGTCCGCCTTCGAGCACACACTGCACGAACCCATCCCCGATCGCCTGATCGCAGCGATCGCCCGCGCGCCCGTTCAATCCCAGAGCGCACCAACCTCTACGCCGTCGTTGGCCGAGCGTCTCCGCGCCGCAATCGATGCTATCGAAACCGCCCTGTTTCCAAACGGCTTCAATCCGGCGTTAGCGGCAAGCGCCGCTGCACTTGTTGCCATAGGCGCCGGCGCCGGTTGGCTGGCTGGCCATCGAGCACCTGCGCATCCCGGATTGATCGAGGTCGCTCGCCTCGACGACGGCCGGCTCGTCGCGTCCGGCGCACTGGCCCAGGTCCTTGAGCTCAAGCCGAGCGGAGCAACCGATACCGGCGCCAACGGCGAAACCATAGTCCCCGTCCTGTCCTTCCGGAATAAGGACGAGGGCGTGTGCCGCGAGTATCGCGTCGCCGGCCTGTCTTCCCAATCGGACTTTGCCGGCGTCGCGTGTCGCACGGCTGAAGGAACGTGGCGCGTCGCGCTCCATGTTGAAACGCAGAAGCAGTCTGCGGGCGGCCCGTCCTATCAGACGGCCTCCGGTGCCAGCGTGCCGGCCGTCGAAGCGGCAGTCGATGCGCTGATCACCGGCGACGCCTTCGGCAAGGAAGACGAATTGAAGTTTCTGAAAGAGGGCTGGCCCACGCCGTCCGGCGCGGCGAACCCGCAGTAAGTGCGCTAGACCATGATCGCTTCGGACCCTAGTCGCCACGATCGCCGCGCCGCCTATCAGGCGCGGCGTGAATCGGCGGCGCGGGAAAAGTCCGAAGCGTGCATCATCGGTCTCATCAAAGACCTGGAGCGTGATTTCGATTCAATCAGAAACAATCACGCTCTACGGCGCGAAACCGGCACCGGCCTTGATGAAGGTTGTCTGCGTGGACCACGGCCCGTGATCGCCTGATCCGCTCGCGACCGAGTTTCCGCGACCCGTGCATTGCTGCGGCGCCAACGCCAACCCCGCCCCATAAATGGGATCCTGGCCCGGCGGTCCGAGATCGCGCGTCGGAAGTTTCTGCAATGTGCTGGACTTTGTGCCACCCGCGGGCGGGCCATCCCCGACCCGCGTGGCGAGGATCGCGGTGACGAACGGCGCGGCGAAAGACGTTCCGGTCCGATATCCCTGCTTCGCATCAGGCAGCGCCGTGAGAATGTCCACGCCCGGCGCAGATACGTCGATGTACGTTCCGCGATTGGCGCTGCGGTAATTCTCGCCGTTCCTGTTGACGGCCGTGACGGCGATCACGTTCGGATAGGCAGCCGGATAGCTCGGCGACGCCGTCGGCCCCATGTTGCCGGCAGCGGCGGTGAAGATGATGCCCTTCTTGCTCATGCGCTCAATGGCGCGAGCGAACGCGGGATCTTGCGGACCCGAAAAGCTCATATTGATGATGTCGACGTCCATCTGTTCGAGCCAATCGAGCGCTGCAAGAAGACGAACCGTATCCGTCGAGGCGTTGCCCGCCGCGTCACTCCGGAACGCGGTAGCGAGAAGGAACGTCGCATCGGGAACCAGCCCCGGTGTACCGCTGTGCGGATTGCCTGCCAGCACCGACAACACCGCCGTTCCGTGCCAGTCGTAGGGTGAAGGCCTCTCCCCATCCAGGAACTCGCCCTGGACAGCGTTGAGATTTTTGAAAGCCGGGTGGCTGATATCGAACGATGTGTCGATGACACCGATCCGCACATCTTTCGTGCAAGGGCTCAGCGTCTCTTTCCACTTGATCAGGTGGCTACCGAAGCACGTGTTGTCAGGGCACGGCTGCGATGAAGCAGGAGCCACCTTGCGACGGTCTAGACCTGGCAGCGCCGCAGCGCTCTCCGTCTCTCCCAGAGAGCCGATGAAGATGTTGTAGGCATAGTTGGGCGTGACGGAGAGGAACGGCATCACCTTGTGCAGTTCGCGCTCAGCTTCGTCGCGTCCGATCCCCGGGGCGCTGAGACGCTGCACCTTTTTTCCGGATCCCGGCAGAACGGTCGTCGGACCGACGGCGAATCCGTGCGATTTGGCCGTCTCGATATCGACGGGCGAAAGCTCGTTGACGATGAGCTCCTCTTCGCGCTCTTCGTTGAACTGCTTCGCCGGAAGCTCCGCACCCCTGTCTGCGCCCGGGTAGGACCTGGTTCTCCGCGCCTCCGCAGCGGCCGCACGTTCGCCCCTGCTGCGCCGTGCATCGTCTTTCGCAACCTTGCCGGGCTCGACCGCCGCGCCGCCCTGTTGCGCGGGAGCTTCGGTCCCGTCTGTTGCATCGTCACCGCGCGCCTTTTCGGAGATGTCCTTGAGCGCGTTCCGTCCCATCCCCAGATGCGACGCCTGATCCTGGAACCCGTCGAGCCATTTCACACGACGCGATGTCCCATCGTCTGCGGCAGGCTCGTCCTTGGTAACCGCGACCGGCACGATCTTAGGCTTGTCTTTGCCGTCACCAGACGCTTGACCGTCACGCTGGCCAGGCAGGTTGCGATCTGGCCCAGGCTGATCCTTGCCCTGCTCGGCCCACTTGCGGATGCGCTCCTCGCGAGCCTGATCCTTCTGCCGCAAGGCTTCCTGATCCCGTTGAGCGCGTAGGCGCATTCGCTCGATTGCGCGCACGCGCCGTTCCACGTCGTTCAAGCCCGGATCGAAGTCCCCATCATCAAGATCGGCGACATCCTCATCGACGGTCTGGTCCACGTCGCGGCGCTTGCCGGGCGCGTCGTCTTTGTTGTCCCGGTCATCATCCCGGTTTTGAAGGTTAGCCCGCCGGTTCGAATCCTTGTTTTGACCCCAAGGGTTGTCGTCCCTGTCGCGCTGAGCGTCGCGCATGGAGCGATCCTGCTGCTGGCGCGCCATTCGCTCGGCCTCTCTTTGGGCCTGCTCGGCGGCACGCTGCGCCTTCTGCAGCTCGCGCTGCTGCTCCTCGCGCTGCCGCGCCATCTCCCGTTCGAAGCTTTGGAAATAGTTGTTGCGGTTCTTATTGCGATTTTTCTTCGCGAGAACGTCGGATGCACCGACCGATACCGCCAGGACGGCCACCAGCACGAGTTGGAGAACCCTGCCCACATGCGCCGCCGTAAGAAGCTTCCCCCGGACAGACATCATGGATGCCCGCCCAACAACCGTAGCAATACGCATCTTGAAGAAACCCCGACGCACACGCCCCCGCTGAGGATTGTGACGGGAAGCGATGGCCAAGGGAAGAAGCTCGTCATGTGTTGTCCACATCTCACTGAAGACAGCGAGGTCGCGCTCAAGCACACTGACGTTCTGCGACCAACCCCCGAAGCAGAATGGAGTGCGGAGATCAGAAGCCAAACCGGAGTCGGAATTGAGGCAAAGATAAATTTTTAGACATTTTTGCAGCAATGCTGCGGCTGCACGCCCACTTATGCGCAGAGTTGCCAAAACGGAGAGGCACGCGAGCGAGACCGACGGCACGATGACAAAAGAAAGGCGGGAGCCTGAAAAGGTTCCCGCCGAAATTCAACCCATTCTCCGGCACGAAGCGGAAATGTTCGCCCGTTTTAAGCAGCAGCGATATTCTCGTCGCCAGGATTGCGCAGCACATAACCGCGTCCCCAGACCGTTTCGATATAATGCTGGCCGCCGGTCGCGACCTGAAGCTTTTTGCGAAGCTTGCAGATAAACACGTCGATAATCTTGAGCTCAGGCTCGTCCATGCCGCCGTAGAGATGATTGAGGAACATCTCTTTCGTAAGAGTCGTGCCCTTACGAAGCGAAAGCAACTCGAGCATCTGGTACTCTTTGCCGGTGAGGTGGACGCGCTGCCCGTTGACCTCGACCGTCTTGGTATCGAGATTGACCCGGAGATCACCAGTCTCGATAACCGACTGTGCGTGTCCTTTCGAACGACGCACGATGGCGTGAATTCGTGCGACGAGCTCGTCCTTGTGGAACGGCTTCGTCATGTAGTCGTCGGCGCCAAAGCCGAGACCCCGAACCTTGTCTTCGATCTGGGCAAGGCCAGAAAGAATGAGGATGGGTGTCTGAACCTTCGCCACGCGAAGCATCTTCAGAACCTCGTAACCGCTCATATCCGGCAGATTGAGATCCAGAAGGATGATGTCGTAGTCGTAGAGTTTGCCGAGGTCCACGCCCTCCTCGCCGAGGTCGGTCGTGTAGCAATTAAAACCCTCGGACTGAAGCATCAGTTCGATGCTTTGCGCAGTTGCGCTATCGTCCTCAATGAGAAGGACCCGCATGCTAATTTCCTCTTCCTTGCCCCATCACAAGGCGCGCCGCCCAAGTCTTAAAAGAAC
>VFQQ010003656.1_pt1 | contig 14626 bp, 13 predicted proteins | sample 3512341 | NCBI WGS metagenome assembly VFQQ01 (sample SAMN10412373, study PRJNA504923) | tailings metagenome | isolation source: Relicate 2 Philex TSF1 revegetated site | place: Philippines: Tuba, Benguet | collected 2017-08-29 | reverse complement strand
AGTTCGTCCCGCTCGCCATTCTGACCCCGGTCGCCGGTTGGGCCGCCGACCGCTTCGAACGGCGGAGCGTCGCGATCTTTTCGAACCTGATCGACCTGCTGATCGCGGCCGCGCTCGGCTGGTTCACCTGGACGGACGCGCTGACCCTGCCGCTGCTGTTCGGCCTCGCCGCGCTCCACGGCGTGGCGCGCGTCTTTTCGGGTCCGGCGATGAGCGCAATCGCGCCCAATATCGTGCCGCCCGCCGTGCTGCCGCGCGCGATCGCGATGAGCAGCATCGCCTGGCAGTCGGCGTCGGTGATCGGCCCCGCCGCCGGCGGCCTGATCTATGCCGCCCACCCCGCCGCGGTCTATGTTTTCGCCGCGGCCCTGCTGGCGCTGTCGGCCTTTACGCTCAGCCGCGTCCGCCGCGTCCAGCCGCCGCCCGCCGAAGTGCGCCGCCATCCGGTGCGCGAAATGGTCGACGGGTTGCAGTTCGTCTGGACCGAGCGCTTCCTGCTCGGCACGATCACGCTCGACCTTTTTGCGGTGTTGCTCGCCGGGGCGACGGCGATGTTCCCGGTGTTCGCGCGCGACATCCTGGATGCCGGTCCCGAGGGCGCGGGGCTGATGCGCGCCGCGGTTGCCTTTGGTTCGGTCGCGGTCGCGGTCGGTCTCGCGATCCGCCCGATCGAACGCAACGTCGGGGTCAAGATGCTGTGGGCGGTCGCGGTGTTCGGCGCCACGACCGTCGCCTTCGGTTATTCGACCAGCCTCCTCCTGTCGCTCGCCCTGCTCGTCGTGATGGGCGCCGCCGACATGTTCTCGGTCTTCGTGCGCGGTACGCTCATCCAGCTCAACACCCCCGACCATATGCGCGGCCGGGTCAGCGCCGCATCGGGGCTCGCCATCTCGGCATCGAACGAGCTTGGCGAGATGCGCGCCGGCGCCATGGCCGCGGCGCTGGGTCCGGTCGGCGCGGTGGTGATCGGCGGCGCCGGCGCGATCGGCGTGACGGCGCTTTGGGCTTGGCTGTTTCCGGAGCTTCGCCGCGCGCGCACCTTCGAATCGCAGTTCCGGCAGGGCCGCTGAACATTTCGTCGCAACCGGTCCACCATTGATCGCAGGCCTATTGTCAATCAATTAAGTTGATTTATATCGGATGCACCCGTCACCGCGGTTCTCTCTGTCCTCTGAGTGGAGCAACCGTCATGCAACGCAGCATATTCCGTCACAAAATTCTGACCATCCCCGGCCTCTACAACAGCGGCCCGACCCATTGGCAAAGCCTTTGGGAACATAAGTTTCCGCTCAGCGAGCGCGTCGACCTTGGCCTTTGGGACAAACCCGACCGCGACCAATGGGTCGATCGGATCGCGGCCGCCGTTGCCGCCGAACCCGAACCGGTGCTCGTCGCCGCGCACAGCCTGGGCTGCCACGCCTTTGCCCACTGGTTCAGCGGCGCCAGCGCGGTATCGCGCACACATATCGCGGGCGCCTTGCTGGTCGCTCCCCCGGACCTGTCGCGTTTGCGCCAGAATCACGAGGTCGCCGGTTTCGGCTCGGCACCGTCCTTCTCCAGCCGCGTCCCGATGATCGTCGTCGCCAGCGACAATGATCCTTACGCCAAATCCGCGCATGTCTGGCATCTGTCGCGAAAATGGGATGCGCGCTTCGTCAACGCCGGTCCGTTCGGCCATATCAACGCCGACTCGCGGATCGGGGACTGGGCTTATGGACAGTATCTGCTCGCCTCGTTACAACCCGCGCCGACGCCGGCCCTGGCGGACGAGGCCCGCTGGCTCCGCGCCGGTGACTGGCCAAATCGCGTCCGCCGCGACCCGCGGTTCGAATTCAACGAAAGAGCGCACCGATCATGAAAGCCAATTCGATCCTCGATACCATCGGCAACACGCCGCATATCCGCATGGGCAAGCTGTTTCCGGACGCCGAAGTCTGGGTCAAGTCGGAACGCAGCAATCCCGGGGGATCGATCAAGGATCGCATTGGCCTCGCGATGATCGAGGCGGCCGAGCGCGACGGCAGCCTGCAGACGGGCGGCACCATCGTCGAGCCGACGTCGGGCAATACCGGCATCGGCCTCGCGATGGCCGCCGCGGTCAAGGGCTACAAGCTCGTCCTCGTCATGCCCGAATCGATGTCGCTCGAACGCCGCCGGTTGATGCTCGCCTATGGCGCGACCTTTGACCTGACGCCGCGCGAGAAGGGGATGAAGGGCGCGATCGAACGCGCGATCGAGCTCGTCGAAACCACCCCCGGCGCGTGGATGCCGCAGCAGTTTGAAAATGAAGCCAATGTCGACGTCCATGTCCGCACGACCGGGCCCGAAATTCTGGCCGACTTCAAGGACACCCCGATCGACATCCTCATCACCGGCGTCGGCACCGGCGGCCACATCACCGGCTGCGCGCAGTTCCTCAAGGCACATTGGCCGAACCTGAAAGTCTTTGCGGTCGAGCCCGAGGCATCGCCGGTTATCTCAGGCGGCCAGCCCGCGCCGCACCCGATCCAGGGCATCGGCGCCGGCTTCATCCCGCGCAACCTCCACACCGACCTGCTCGACGGGGTGATCAAGGTCGATGCCGCCGACGCCAAAAACTATGCGCGCCGCGCCGCGACCGAAGAAGGCATGCTCGTCGGCATCTCGTCGGGCGCCACCCTCGCCGCGATCGCGCAGAAGCTCGCCGAATTGCCCGCGGGCAGCCGCGTGCTCGGCTTCAACTACGACACCGGCGAGCGTTATCTGTCGGTCCCCGATTTCCTCCCGGAGATCTGAGGCGGGACCATGCGCCCCGACGGCGATCAAACGGCGTTGCCGACAAGGCGCGACTGGACCGGCTGGCTGTTCGTGCTGCTGGCTGCGCTCGCCGTCGGGCTCGTGCTCTACGCCAGCGACCGCAGCGCCGATCGCACGCTTGCCGCGCGACCGCATCCCGTCGCGCCGCCCCCCGACGTCGTCCCCGACGTGCTGCCGATGGAGTTCGCCCCGGTGCCAGAGGACGACGCCCGCGCCGCCAATGCGCGCATCGCGCTGATCACCAAGGGCTTCGTCGCCCCGCGCCCGTTCATCTATGCTGGAAACGGCGATGCCAAGGCGCGAGCGCGCGACTGCCTCGCCGCGGCGATGCTCTACGAAGCCGGCGATGACGACAAGGGTCAGCAGGCGGTCGGCCAGGTTGTCATCAACCGCGCCCGCCATCCGGCCTTCCCCAAATCGATCTGCGGCGTGGTGTTCCAGGGGTCCGAACGCGTCACCGGCTGCCAGTTCACCTTCACCTGCGACGGCGCGTTGAACCGCCGTTATTCGGACGCGGCGTGGCAGCGGGCGCGCAACAACGCCGATCTGATGCTGTCGGGCGGCACCTACCCGCCGGTCGGGCTCGCGACCCACTACCACACCGACTGGGTGCGTCCCTATTGGAGCGACAGTCTCGAAAAGATCGCGATCGTCGATACCCATTTGTTCTTCCGCTGGCCGGGCTTTTGGGGAACGCCCGGCGCCTTCCGCGGCGCGGTTTCGGGCGGCGACGGCCCGGTGGCCAAGCTCGCTGCCATTTCGCCGCTGCACGCCGTGGCGCTCGGACTGCCGACCGAACTCGCAACCGGCGTCGATGCGAATGCCGCGGTCGGCGAGGCGCGTGTCGTTGCCGGCGCGGGCGAGGCGGCGGGCCGCGACACCATCTACACCCAGCTCGACCGCCGCGCCGCGCCCGAAAGCTTCGTCACCACCGCGCTGAGGCTGTGCGGCGACAAGCCCTATTGCAAGTTCATGGGCTGGACCAACCCCGTACTGAAACCCGACAGCGACGCAATGAGCGACACCCAGCGCGCCGCAATGACCTTTTCCTACCTGCGCGACGACAAGGCGGGGTTTGAAAAGGCGCTGTGGAATTGCAGTGAGTACAAGCGCGACGATGTGCGCCAGTGCATGAAGCGGTAGGTGGCAGTGTAAGGCGCCATGTCGGCGTTGGCGTGGATTTCTGACTCGTCGCCCCCGCGCAGGCGGGGGCCGCCATCGGCCTTTTTCGGCGTCGCCGCGTAAACCGACAGCGGCCCCCGCCTGCGCGGGGGCGACGGCTAGTTCTGGTCGAAAGCCGCCCCCTTTACTCCCCTACGGCCGGATCAGATACTTCTCGCCCGTCCGCTTGGCATTATACGCATGCGCGACATCCAGCGACAGCGCGTCGGTCAGCGAAATTTCGTGGCTGTAATGGCTCTTGAACGTCGTCGTCAGTTCATCGACCACGCGCTTGCGCAACCGCATATTGGTTTCCATCCCCGCCTTTTGCAGGAAGGGCGTCAGCAGGAAGCCCGAAAGCGACCAGGTTAGCCCAAAAGCGCGGTTCAGGATCGTCGGCCCCAGATCGAGCGCGCCGTAAATATAGACCTGTTTGAACGTGTCTGACCCATAACGGCTGTATGTCGTCATCCGCTTCACTGCGGCGACTTCCATCGCGGAAAGAATCTGGCCCGCGAGCTTACCGCCGCCGATCGCATCGAAGCCGATTGTCGCGCCGGTCGCAACGATTGCGGCGACCAGCTGGTCGATGAAATCATCAGCGCTGCTGTTGACGATATGCGTCGCGCCAATGCCTTTCAGGATATCGACCTGGGCGTCGCTGCGCACGATATTGACCAGCGGAATGCCGTCCTTCGCGCAAATTTTGACCAGCATCTGGCCCAGGTTCGACGCCGCCGCGGTGTGGACGATCGCGTTATGCCCTTCATTCTTCATCGTTTCGGTGAACGCCAGGCTAGTCAGCGGATTGACGAAGCATGATGCCCCGTCCTTGGGGTCGGTGCCGTCGGGCAGCACCATGCACATCTGCGCGGGCAGGCAGCGATACTCGGCATAGATTTCGCCGCCGATCAGCGCGACGGTCTTGCCCAGCAGCGCCTGCGCCTCGGGCGAATCGCCCGCCGCCACGACGGTGCCGCAGCCTTCGTTCCCGATCGCCAGCGCCTCGCCGATGCGGCCCGTCATCGCGCGCATTCCGGCAGGGGGAATATCGGCGGTGATCACCGGCAGGCCGTCGCGCGTCGAGGCGCGCGCGGTCGACATATCGGCGCCGCCGAACAACAGGCCCAGGTCCGACGGGTTGATCGGGGTGGCGAGGATCTTGACCAGCACTTCGTGCGATTGCGGCGTCGGCATCGGCCGCCGTTCGAGCGACACCTCCAGCTCGCCCTCGGGCTTCACCAGGGTCAGCATGGTCAGGTTGGTGTCAGGCAGGTCGGTCATGGCGGGTCTCCCGTGTTCGGTTTCTCGATGAAACGGAAGTAGGGCGCCAGAATGACACTGGCAATCGCCGGTTGCGAAAAATGCGACCGGAATAGCGAAACATGCTGCGCGATCCCATTAAGTCAACCGAACCGAGACCCCTCCATCGGCGATCATCGGGCTTCCCGTCATGAAACTCGACCGGTGCGACAACAGAAACAGCGCCGCTTGGGCGATCTCGATGGCAACCGCCATCCGCTTCATTGGATGCAATCCGGCGATAAATTCCTGCGCGACAGGATCGTTTTCGCCTCCCATTGGCGTGATCGTGCCGCCGGGCAACAGCGCATTGACCCTAATACCCTCTGCGGCATGGTCCGATGCCAGCGACCGGGTAAAGCCGATCAGCCCCGCCTTGGACGCCGCGTAGGCCCCCATGCCGGGCAGGCCGCCGTTGCTGAAGCCCACGAACGACGAGGTGAAAACGATCGAGCCGCGGCCACGCGCCCTCATCGCCGGTATCTGGGCCTTCGCGGCCAGAAAGGCTGCCGTCAGATTGACCGAAATCACGTTGGTCCAGTTGCCGATGGTCATATCGGGGACAGGCTGCATTTCGCCGACGATGCCAGCATTGTTGAACGCGCCGTCCAGTCCGCCGAACGCCTCTCCGGCCAGATCGACAAGCGCCCCGGCGTATCCCTCATCCTGCACGTCGCCGGCGAGGAACACCGCCCGCCCATCGGTTTGGCGGATCGAATGTGCAAGGGCCTCGAGTTCGGTGTCGCGGCGCGCACCCAGCACCACATTCGCTCCTTCCGATGCAAACAGCTTCGCCGCCGCCGCGCCGATCCCGCTGCTCGCGCCGGTGATGATGATGGTCTTGCCTTCCAGCTCCATGACGTGCCTTTCCTGACATTGGTCATGGCCGTTTATCGACGCGGCGCGGGGCGTAGCGACCCGATTCTTGCGCTCAAATCACCTATTTACATAAACAGGGCCGCGACGCCCGGCGTCATGACGCGGGCGAATATTCTGCGGCGAGATCCAGCACCTCTTTGGCGAGCTCCTTGCGGCAAATCAGCAAATCGGGCAAATAGGTATCCGCGCAATTATAGCGGATCGCCGATCCATCGACGCGGCTGACGTGCAGCCCCGCCGCCTGTGCAACGGCAACCGGCGCGCAATTGTCCCACTCATATTGCCCGCCGGTGTGCAGATAAATGTCGGCCTCGCCGCGCACGACAGCCATCGCCTTCGCGCCCGCCGATCCCATCGCGAGCAGCTCGGCGCCGAGCAGTTCGGCCACAAACACCGCCTCGGCCGCAGGACGCGTCCGGCTGACGAGCATTTTCGGCGGCTGGTTCGCGGGTCGGAGCGGCATCGGCGCACCCGATGTCAGCGTGATCCTCAGCCCCGGCAGCGCGACCGCGCCAACAATGGCAACGCCATCGATCGCCAGCGCAACATGCACCGCCCAGTCGTCGCGCCCCTCGCCATATTCGCGCGTGCCGTCGAGCGGATCGATGATCCACACCCGGTTGTACGCCAGCCGCGCCGCGCTATCCTTCTCCTCTTCGGACAAGATCGCATCATCGGGGCGCGCTGCGCGCAATTCGCGGCACAGCATCGCGTTGGCGGCTTCGTCGCCCGCCTGCCCCAGCGCCTTGCCCTCCAGCCCCTCCGCCCGCAGCGCGAGCAGGATCACGCCCGCCGCCGTGGCGAGCCGTTCGGCCAGCTGCTCGTCACTTTCGGTCATCTCAGCCAAGCAGCCGGTCGATGATCAGGTCAGCCGCTTCCTCGGGAGACATCGCCGTCGTGTCGATGCGGATCTCGGGAGCCTCGGGTGCCTCATACGGGCTGTCGATGCCGGTGAAATTCTTGAGCTGCCCGGCGCGCGCCTTTTTATACAGGCCCTTCACATCGCGGCGCTCGGCTTCGGCGAGCGGCGTATCGATAAATATCTCGATAAACTCGCCTTCGGGCAGCATCGACCGCACCATATCGCGCTCGACGCGGAACGGCGAGATAAAGGCGGCGATGACGATCAGCCCGGCGTCGGTCATCAGCTTCGCAACCTCACCAACGCGGCGGATATTCTCGATCCGGTCGGCCTCGGTAAAGCCCAGGTCGCGGTTCAGCCCATGGCGGACATTGTCGCCGTCGAGCAAAAAGCTGTGACGGTTCATCCGGTGCAGCTTCTTCTCGACCAGATTGGCGATCGTTGATTTGCCCGATCCCGACAGCCCGGTGAACCACAACAGCGCGGGGCGCTGGTTTTTCAGGTTCGCGCGCATATCGCGGTCGACGTCGGTCGCCTGCCAATGGACATTCTGCGCGCGGCGGAGGCTGAAGTGCAGCATCCCCGCGGCGACCGTCGCATTGGTCAGCTTGTCGATCAGGATGAAGCCGCCCATCACCTTGTTTGGGCTTGTGCGATTGTCGGCATAGGCCTCGAACACGATCGGCTTGTCGGTCGACAGCTCGACCACGCCAATGCCGTTCAGTTCGAGTGTCTTCGCCGCCAGATGGTCGAGCGTGTTGACGTTGATCTCATACTTCGGTTGCTGGATCGTCGCCGACACCGTCTGGGTCGCGAGCTTGAGCCAATAGGCGCGCCCCGCGATCATCGCCTCGTCGGCCATCCACACCAACGTCGCCTCGAACTGGTCGGCGGCCTCGGGCGGTGCATCGGCGGCAGCGATCACATCACCGCGCGAGCAATCGACCTCGTCGGAAAGTGTCACCGTCACCGACTGGCCTGCAACGGCTTCGTCAAGGTCGCCATCCAGTGTCACGATGCGGTCAACCGTCGTCGTTTTGCCGCTTGGCAGGATGCGCACCGCGTCACCCGGCTTAACGGTGCCGCTCGCGATCTGGCCCGAGAAGCCGCGGAAGTCGAGATTGGGGCGGTTGACCCACTGCACCGGCAGGCGGAACGGTTTCGCCTCATTGGCCGCGGCGGCAATCTCGACATTTTCAAGATGCTCGATCAGCGCCGGTCCCTTGAACCATGGCATATTGTCCGAAAGCGCGGTGATATTGTCGCCCTTGAACCCCGAGATCGGGATCGCGGTGAAGTTTGTGATGCCGATCTCGCTCGCAAAGGCGCGGTAGCTCAGCAAGATGCGCTCGAACACGGCCTTGTCATACCCGACAAGGTCCATCTTGTTCACCGCCAGCACAATATGCTTGATGCCGATCAGATGCGCGAGAAAGCTGTGTCGCCTCGTTTGCGTCAACACACCCTTGCGTGCGTCGATCAGAATGACGGCGAGGTCGGCGGTCGAGGCGCCGGTGACCATGTTGCGCGTATATTGCTCGTGCCCCGGCGTGTCCGCGACGATGAACTTGCGCTTCTCGGTGGTGAAAAACCGATAGGCGACGTCGATCGTGATCCCCTGCTCGCGCTCGGCGGCAAGGCCGTCGACGAGCAGCGCAAAATCGATCTCCTGCCCCTGCGTGCCGACGCGCTTGCTGTCGGCTTCGAGCGCCGCGAGCTGATCCTCGAAGATCATCTTGCTGTCGTAGAGCAGCCGTCCGATCAGCGTCGATTTGCCGTCATCGACCGACCCGCAGGTGATGAAACGCAGCAGCGACTTCTGCTGATGTTGCGCGAGATAGGCGTCGATATCCTCGGCGATCAGAGCGTCGGTGACGTAGATGGGGTCGGTCATTTAGAAATACCCCTCCTGCTTCTTCTTCTCCATCGACGCATCGCCGCCATCCTTATCGATGATGCGGCCCTGCCGTTCGCTAGTTGTCGTTAGCAGCATCTCCTGAATGACCTCGCTTAGCGTCGATGCCTTGCTCTCGACCGCGCCGGTCAGCGGGTAACATCCGAGCGTGCGAAAGCGCACCGAACGCTCAACGGGCGTTTCACCGGGCAGCAAGGGGAAGCGATCGTCATCGACCATCAGCAGCAACCCATCGCGCTCCACCGTCGGCCTCGGCGCGGCGAAATAGAGCGGCACGATCGGGATATTTTCGCGCGCAATATATTGCCAGATGTCGAGCTCAGTCCAGTTCGAGATCGGGAAGACGCGGATGCTTTCACCCTTCGCTTTCCGGGCATTGTAGAGGTGCCACAGCTCGGGCCGCTGCTTCTTCGGATCCCAGCCATGCGTCGCGGTGCGGAACGAGAAAATGCGCTCCTTCGCCCGGCTTTTTTCCTCATCTCGCCGCGCACCGCCAAAGGCGACGTCGAAGCCGTGAAGGTCGAGCGCCTGCTTAAGCCCCTCGGTCTTCCACATGTCTGTGTGCAGCGGACCATGGTCGAACGGATTGATCCCGCGCGCCTTCGCCTCGGGGTTCTGATAGACGATCAGGTCCATGCCGCTCTCGGCCGCCATGCGGTCGCGCAGCTCGTACATTGCCCGGAATTTCCACGTCGTGTCGACATGCAGCAGCGGGAACGGCGGCGGCGAGGGATAGAAGGCCTTGCGCGCCAGATGCAGCATCACGGCGCTGTCCTTGCCCACACTATACAGCATCACCGGCTTGGCGGCGTCGGCCATCACTTCGCGCATGATATGAATGCTCTCGGCCTCGAGCCGGTCGAGATGGGTCAGCGTATCTGTCATGCCCCGCCCTTGCCGCCGCGGCGTGTCGCGATCAAGCTGTATGGCCTTTTGCCCATGCAAGCCAGACTTGCAAGGCGCGGGGTCATGCGGCGGCGTCGACCCGGGTCCGGCGCCATTCGGCGGCGATGGCGGTCACCGTGTCGCGGGCATGGGCCAGCCGCGGATCGACGTCGGGCAATGCCGCCCACGCCGGATCGACGATCAAGCCCAGTTCGCGCCGGAAATCATAACCCGCGACCTTGAGCGGAACGATCCCCTCGATCGCCAGCGACACCGGCGCGGTGGTGATACCGATCCCGGCGGCGACCATGCGCAGACACCGTTCATCGCTCTCGCTGCGCAGGGCAAAGCGCGGGCGCACGCCGTGCCGCGTGAAGAAGCGGCTGGTGGCATCCAGAAATTCGCACGATCGGCGCGCGATCATCGTTTCGGCGGCGAGTTCCTCGGGGCCAACCTCGATCCGCCCCGCGAGCGGGTGATCGGCGGCGATGAACATGGCCAACGGCTCTTCGTACAATGGCATCACTTGATCGCCGCGCTCGCCCGAGCGTAGCGGGACCAGCGCCAGGTTGATGCGTCCGCTGCCCAGCGCTGCGCGGAGTTCGGATTCGCTGTTTTCGATCAGTTCGATAGCGAAGCTTGGTCGCAGCGCCGTGACGATTGCCTGCAAAAACTCCCCTGAAACCGATCGGATCACGCCCAGCTTGAGTTCGGTCGCCTGCCGGTCGTCTTCGCGACCGAAATCGTCGGCGGCGCGAAACCCGCGCTCCAGATCGCGAGCAATGGGCAAGAAGCGCCCGCCAGCTTCGGTCAGCCGGATCTGACGGCGATTGCGGATGAACAGCGGGGTGCCGACCAGTTTTTCGAGCTCGGCAATCCCGCTCGACAGCGCCGGTTGCGTAACCCTTATCCGCGCTGCCGCTTGGGTAAAACTGCCCGCATCGACGACGGCGAGAAACTGGCGGACATGGGCGCGCTTAATCATAGATTTTACTTATGCTAAAACCCGTATCGTTTCAATTTCCATATGATCATCTTTTGGGGCAGTATCGCGCCCAGTCCCGCCCTCGATCGATAGGTCCATCCATGCGCGCAACCCCCGACTTCGATTTCGCGCTCGGCGAAACCGCCGACATGATCCGCGACACCACCGCCCGCTTCGCCGACGAACAGATCGCGCCGCTCGCCGCAAAAGCCGACGCGGAAGACTGGTTCCCGCGCGACGAACTATGGACGCAGATGGGCGATCTGGGTCTTCACGGCATCACCGTCGAGGAAGAGTTCGGCGGCCTTGGCCTCGGTTATCTCGAGCATGTAATCGCCGTCGAAGAAGTCAGCCGCGCCAGCGCCGCGATCGGCCTCAGCTACGGCGCACATTCGAACCTTTGCGTCAACCAGATCCGCCGCTGGGGCAATGCCGCGCAAAAGGCAAAATATCTGCCCAAGCTGATCAGCGGCGAGCATGTCGGCAGCCTCGCCATGTCCGAAGCGGGTGCGGGCAGCGACGTCGTTTCGATGAAGCTGAAGGCCGACCGGGTGCAGGGCGGCTATGTTCTCAACGGCACCAAGTTCTGGATCACCAACGCGACCTGCGCCGACACGCTGGTCGTCTATGCCAAGACCTCGCCCGAGGCGGGATCGCGCGGTATCACCGCCTTTCTGATCGAAAAGAACATGCAGGGGTTCAGCATCGGGCAAAAGATCGACAAGCTCGGGATGCGCGGCAGCCCGACCGCCGAGCTGGTGTTCACCGATTGCGAAGTGTCCGAAGAACAGGTGATGGGCCCCGAAAATGGCGGCGTCGGCGTGCTGATGTCGGGACTTGATTATGAGCGCGTCGTGCTCGCGGGGCTTCAGCTCGGCATCATGCAGGCGTGCCTCGACACCGTCATTCCCTATGTCCGCGACCGCAAACAGTTCGGCAAACCGATCGGGTCGTTCCAACTGATGCAAGCGAAGGTCGCCGACATGTATGTCGCGCTCCAGTCGGCGCGTTCCTATGTCTATAACGTCGCCAAAGCGTGCGACGCGGGACAGACGACGCGCTTCGACGCCGCTGGCGCGATCCTGCTCGCGAGCGAGAATGCGGTGAAGGTCGCGGGCGAAGCGATCCAAGCATTGGGCGGCGCGGGCTATACCAAGGACTGGCCGGTCGAACGCTATTGGCGCGATGCCAAGCTGCTCGACATCGGCGCGGGGACGAACGAAATCCGCCGCATGCTGATCGGCCGCGAACTGATCGGCGCCGGCGCGTGATCTGGCTCTGGCTGTCGGCGGCTTTCATGGCGACGACGGCCTTGGTGCATGGCGCGCTGGGCGAGAAAAGATTGATCCAGCCGCTGCTCGCGCTCGATCAGGGGATTATGGCGGTCGATCTGGCGCGCAAGGTGTTTCGCTTTGCCTGGCATGCAATGTCGCTGCTGATGCTGGTGTCGGCGGCGACCGTTATCTGGCCCGGTACGCCGCGCGCGTTGATCCTGCTGGTCGGTGGGGTATGGACCGCAGTGGGATTGTTCGACGCCGTCTATACGCGCGGACGTCACATCGGCTGGCCGATCCTGACCGCATCAGGCGTGTTCGCGATCTTGGGCGCGGCGGCGTGAACGACACGCTGCTCACCGCCCTTCAGTACTACGGCGCAGGCGCCTCGACGCTCGCGGCGCTGATCGTGTCGCTGAACCTCGGTCGCCGCCGCACAGGCTGGGCCTTTGTCATCTTTGTCACCAGCAGCATCGCACTGATCGCATGGGGCTTTTTGCAGCCCGACAGCGAGGGTATCGGCTGGCAGAATATCGCGCTGCTGATCATCAACGCGATCGGCGTCTATCGTTACCTGATCCTGAAAGATAAACCGGGCAATCCGGACGACAAACGGGGAGAGACTTTACAGTGAGCGCACCGGTTCTTGGTACCAATGTCGATCCCGACAGCGACGAGTTTCGTACCCGCGCCGCGCACAATCGCGCGCTGAAGGACGAACTGTACGCGCGCGTCGCCGAGGCGGCGCTTGGCGGCAACGAAAAGTCGCGCGAGCGGCACACCAGCCGCGGCAAGCTGCTGCCGCGCGAACGCGTCGAGCGGTTGCTCGATCCGGGCTCGCCATTCCTCGAAATCGGCCAGCTGGCAGCGAACGACCTTTACGACGGCGAGGTCCCGGGCGCGGGGCTGATCTGCGGCATCGGGCGCGTATCGGGGCGCCAGTGCATGATCGTGTGCAATGATGCGACGGTGAAGGGCGGCACCTACTATCCACTGACCGTGAAAAAGCACCTGCGCGCGCAGGAAATCGCGCTCGAAAACCGCCTGCCCTGCATCTACCTTGTCGACAGCGGCGGTGCCAACCTGCCGCATCAAGATCAGGTGTTTCCCGACCGCGACCATTTCGGGCGGATCTTTTTCAACCAGGCGAATATGTCGGCGCGGCGCATTCCGCAGATTGCGTGCGTGATGGGCAGTTGCACCGCAGGCGGCGCCTATGTCCCCGCGATGAGCGATGAAACCGTCATCGTTCGCAATCAGGGCACGATCTTCCTCGCCGGCCCGCCGCTGGTCAAAGCTGCAACGGGCGAAGAAATCAGCGCCGAGGATCTGGGCGGTGGCGACCTGCATGCGCGCAAGTCGGGGGTCGTCGACCATCTGGCCGAGAATGACGAACATGCGCTGACCATCGTGCGCGACATCGTCAGCCATCTGGGCGCCGACACCGGCTTCGACGTCGCGCTGAAAGACCCGCGTCCGCCCAAATATGATCCCGAGCAGCTCTACGGCGTCGTCCCTGACGACGTCCGCGCGCCCTATGACGTGCACGAGGTGATTGCGCGCATCGTCGACGGCAGCGAATTTCATGAATTCAAGGCCAATTATGGCAGCACTTTGGTGTGCGGCTTTGCGCATATCTGGGGCATCCCCGTCGCGATCCTCGCCAACAACGGCGTGCTGTTCAGCGAAAGCGCGGTCAAGGGCGCGCATTTCATCGAACTGGCGCAGCAACGCCGCATCCCCCTGCTCTTCCTCCAGAACATCAGCGGCTTCATGGTCGGCGGCAAATATGAAGCCGAGGGGATCGCCAAACATGGCGCCAAGCTGGTCACCGCGGTCGCGACTGCGACGGTGCCCAAGGTCACGGTGCTGATCGGCGGCAGTTTCGGTGCGGGCAATTACGGCATGTGCGGCCGCGCCTATAGCCCACGCTTCCTGTTCACCTGGCCCAATGCGCGGATCAGCGTGATGGGCGGAGAACAGGCGGCAAGCGTGCTGGCGACGGTCCACCGCGACGCCGACAAATGGACGCCCGAGGAAGCCGAAGCCTTCAAGGCGCCGATCCGCCAGAAATATGAGGACGAAGGCAACCCCTATCATGCCACCGCGCGCCTGTGGGACGACGGCATCATCGACCCCGCCCAGACGCGCGACGTGCTGGGGCTGGCGTTTGCGGCTACGCTGAACGCCCCGGTCGATGACCGCGGGTTCGGCGTGTTCAGGATGTGAGGCCAAGGTGTATGCCGTACATGCAGTCTGCCACCGATAAGGCAATCCAATGATAAACGCCGTTTTTTGGGCGCTCGCTTTGCAGATGGATACTGCGCTGGCGTCACCGACGCTCCCCGCCGCAGCACCACCCGGCAGCGATAGCTCTCCGGAAGAACAGTTCGGATTGGACGTTCGTAATCTCTTTGAACTCGTCGCACGCCCCGACCCGCGCTACGACGCGTTTGTATCTTTCGACGATCGCAGCCGGGTAATCATATTGCGCACGCGCGGCGGCGGCTTGGCGCGCGTTGTTGAGGCAGCCGGGGATCAGGGGTCTCGCGCACTGACAGAGACCT
>VFQQ010003655.1_pt1 | contig 14628 bp, 26 predicted proteins | sample 3512341 | NCBI WGS metagenome assembly VFQQ01 (sample SAMN10412373, study PRJNA504923) | tailings metagenome | isolation source: Relicate 2 Philex TSF1 revegetated site | place: Philippines: Tuba, Benguet | collected 2017-08-29 | reverse complement strand
GAAGGCAGATTAAAGTGGTGGCAACTTTGAGCCGGTTGATTGCTATTTTTGATTCCAATCGAATGCCGTTGTTGCTGTTACAGCGGCAACAGCTCCGACCGCCAACGGTCTGCCGTCTGGTGCCCGCGGCGTTGCTTGCAGAGATCGGCAGCATCCGCGCAAAGCCACGAGGCGGTGATCGAAGGAGTAGGGCGGCGAGGAGAGCTGTCCGGCTTGCTACTTGTAGTAGCTTTTGTTGCGATGAAAAGCGTTGGCTAACCGCAGACCGGGCAAGTCGTGCGCCAGAGGGGCAGTACCGTGGGGCGCCCTCTTACCCGCTTTGTGCGCACATCCCGGGTAAAGGCTGCATTACCCGCACTTGTAGGAGGGGTAAGGATACCACCCAGCTGTTTTGAGGGTAGGGGACTGATTACCCTTTCAAGATGGTAGAAAATTAAGGAGGTAAACTGAGCCTAATCCACTAGTGCATGCGCAGGCGATCAGCGCGCGCTGACATGGGTGCCAGGCTGCCGACGGCACCAGCTGCCGCCAGCCTGGCGCGTCCCCAAGTGTGCAGCAGTGAGCATCAATGCTAGCATGCTGATCCCGGAGGGAGTACCTGGAACACCAGCCACCCACCTTTTGTGCGTCGCCCATCTGCTGCTCCAGCCCCGCCCGACCACCATTCCATTTTTCCTCAACAAGCTTCCCAGCAGCCGCCCACCTTTTGTGCGTCGCCCATCTGCTGCGCCAGCCCCGCCCAGTCGCCCTCCCGGCTCGCCAGCACAGCAGCCACCAGTTTGCCTTCCAGCTCGGCATGCTCGTGGTTGGAGTGCTGTAAATCAGGAGACGGAGTGGAAGCAGCAAATTGCGGTGAGTCTGCGCTCCAAATAGCTCCAGCAGCAGTGAGGCTATCACCACCCTGCATGACATGCCCGCGCCTGTCGGCATGCCGACTGCGCCGGTGCAACGTAACTTCATCGCACTGTGGCAACCTAACATGCCATGCACCGCTGATCACCACGCATGCCATGGCATGTGGCATGCATGGCATGTGTCATGCATAGCCCGTGGCTTCCGAAACATTGCAGCACACCGCAGCGCACCTAGGTGAAGGAGTGCCCCTCCTTGCCCAGCTTGCACTCCATGAAGGGGTACAGCACCGCCTCCTCCGCCTGCAAACGTAGGCGCGCTGAGTGAATTGCAGCAGATGCATGCACCTCCTCCGCCTGTGGGTATAAACCCACATTTTGTTCCACACATTCTGAGCTGTGGTCAGACACTGGAAAGGCACAGCCCGCCCAGCTAAGCAGCAGCAGCAGCAGCAGCAGCAGAGCAGCAGCAGCAGAGCAGCCGCGGAAAAGCACCCGGCTCACCCAATCATGGCCGTCACGTTGCGGTGGTCCGACACAACCGCATCGATGATGGTTGGGTCCTGAGAGGCAAGAATATGCGCACAGTTCAGTCTGTTGTCGATGCTTGAAAGCGCAGCCGCCAGCCGCAGGGGGGAAGGGAGCCGTCCGAGCGGCGATGCGGCGCACAGCTGCATCCAAGGGTGCTCCCCTGCGCTTCCCTCGCTCTTGCCGCCTGCCCCACATGGCCTGGCCCGCCCCTTCACACCTGTAGTGCCCTGGCGGCCATGCTGTAGGTCTCGCACCGGCGGCGCTGGGTGGGGCGCCCAGCGGCAAACAGCAGCCTGCCGGCGCTGGGGGCGGCCAGGCACGCTCTCTTGGCGCGCAGCAGGCAGCGGGCTTGCATGGGAGCCGGTGAAGAATGCGCAGGACGGAAACAAGGGTGGTAGTTAGCGGCGGCGGGGCGCATACAAGGTGGCCTTCCGCCCGCACCGCTGGCATGGGCGGCTGACGGTGCACATTCATCTGCCGTGGCAAGGGCATAGAAAGCAGAATGGCTCGATCCATCACGCATATTGTGCAGATATCTGGGTGGGTGTTTGCTGCACACATGCCGCAGTCAGTGCAGGCTGATTCCAGCGGGAGCGGTGGGGCCCGGTTGAGCGCCCGCGGTGCGCTGCCTGCTCCCCTCCTCCTCTGCCATGGCACAGCAGACATTAGCGCCTTCACAGACAGTCGAAATGCCATCATGTGCAGGCTGAGGACGATGGCGTATCATGCACACACAGGAGGTGAGATGCAGCGGCAGCTCGAGGCGCCCGTGCGGCCCCGCCGCGGCGGCGCCGCCACCCACCAGCCAGCGGGCACCCGGCGCCCCTGCCCCTTTGCCCACCGCAATTGTGGCGACTTGCAATGCCCGCGCAGCGTTGTTTGGGCTGCTGAGAAGCGCTGGTGAGCATGATGCAATGGGCCTGCTGCGTGGCCGGGGCGCTGGTGCACGGAGGCTGTGGCCCGCACCGATCGCAGTTCTCCTGCTTCAGTGTGGTCAGTGTAGCGTTTCAGAGACCCGCAGCCATGCACCTGCAGCACTCTGCGCCGCCGCGGCCGGTGGCTGCGGCGAGGAAAGCGACGGTGGCCTCCTCATCGGCGCAGGGCGGCCGGGCAGCGCCGCTGCGGCGGCAAAGGAGGGCAGCAGGTCGGTCAGCCGCCGATTTCAACTTGCCGCTCGTGCACTGCCCAGCCCTGCGCCGGCTGCCCGCGCCTCTCACCCAGCCGAATTGCGCCGGAGCAGCGCCGATCCGGGCTGGGGCCGGTCCCTGCGGGCGTGCTGCCGCCGCCGGCGAGCTGTTGCTTGGCGCCCCCTGCGGGCCCGCACGCACGGGTGCCGCCTCCCTTTCCTCACCCTCCCCACCCCTCCCTGATGCCTGCGTTTCAGATCGCCCGGGCGTCAAGTACGACCTGGTGCTCAGCAGCGGCTTCCTGGCGTTTGCCAACCACTGCGGCTTCCTGCAGGCCGGTGCGTCGAGCAGCGCCCCCCAGGCTCTGCTGCGCAGCCGTTCGATGTTGCTGCCCAAACGTTGCTGCCCAGCCGCACCCGACCATGTCCTGCCCACCCAACCCACCCGGCTGCAGTGGAGGATGTGGGCCTGCCGGTCAACGGCGTCATGGGCACCTCTGCTGGCGCGCTGATCGGCTCGATGTACGCCGCTGGCTACAGCCCGCGCGAGGTGGGTGCTGCTGCTCGCAAGCGTGAATCGCTGCAGGTCAACGCTCGAACCGTTTTTTGCCACCAGCTAGTCCGTCTGCAGTCATCTGCCGCCTGCTGACTGTTGCGGGTTTACAAAATGTGCATGCAACTCAAGCCACGCATGCCGCCCTCCCCTCGCAAAAATGTGCAGATTGTGGCGGAGTTTGCGCGGCACGCGCCCATTGAGCGGCTGCGCTGCCACGGCCGGCCCTGGGAGGGCCTGCTGTCCATGGAGGTGAGCAGTTGAATAAAGAGCGTCAAACCATCAAGCAGCAAGCTGTTCAGCTGGGAATGGCAACGCCCCTGCTTGCGTGAGCTTGCTGGAATGGACAGGCTTGGTGGAGTGGTCGAGAATGTGGTGCGCAACATATGCACCGGCCCGCCCTCGTGCAGCGGCACAACGTCCCTTGTTGGTGATTTCTTCGTTTCCCACCCCTTTTTGACTGCCGCAGCCGCTGATCCGGGAGCTGCACAGCCTGCTGCCGCCCTCCTTCTCGGCACTGCAGCAGGGTGAGCAGGCGCTGAATCAGTCGGCCCGTGCTTGCTCGGCTGCCTGTCTGCTGGTGCTGAGCGTGCTGCTGTGCCCAGTTGCTGCACCCAGCAGTCAGCCTGGACGTCGTTGCGGCTAGAGCTGACGCCGCGCCTGCACCCTTCTTACCACCCTGCCGCCTCACTCCGCCTGTCCACTGCACTGTCCTGCCCTGCAGATTTTGCGTGCGGCGTAGTGGCGGCAGACGGGCGGCACGTGCTGCTGGACCGCGGCAGCCTGCCAGACGCAGTCACCGCCTCGGCAGCCATCCCTGTGGTGTTCCACCCGGTGCCAATCCCCGGGCGGCCAGAGGGGCCCTTTATCGATGGCGGCATCAAGTGCCGCATCGGGCTGGACCTGTGGCGGCAGCACCGCTATGGCGCAGACGCCTCAGCGGCGGCGCCGGCAGTGGTGCATCTGATCGGCCGCTCCTCCCCCTTCAGCGGCAACGACAGCACCGCCGGCCTGGGTGCGTAGAGTAGGGGACGGACGGGCTAGGTGTTGCTACACATGCATGTGCACATTGCCCCATGAGCTGCAGGCTGTGGGGCAAGCATGGCTGGCGGTACGGTACTGGCCTGTGCGGATGCGTTGGAAACCGCAGCATTGACTTTGCTGCATCGTGTGCTGATTTGCCTCACAGGCATGCCTGCCACTGCACGTGCGCAATTTCCCTGATCGTTGCTGCCTCCCGCCTGCGCCCTGTCACTGCTGCAGTGCGCCAGAACGCTGTGGTGGTCAAGTCGCCCAAGGCGGGCGTGTCCTTCTGGAGGTGAGGGCCTCATTGTCCTACTCGTGTTGGTGTGCAGCGCAGTGACTGCGCATTTGTCACGGCTGCCAATGCCAGGATGTCTCCTGCAAGGGCCGGCTCAGTATGTATCCGGAGCAGGCTTGGTCACTGCCCAGCAACCCTGGCAACTACTCACCAGTCGTTGCTGCCATTTGTTGTGCTTGCAGCTATGGCGATTACGAGGCGCAGTTTGAGGCGGCGCGGCAGCGTGCCCTGCCCGTGCTGCGGCAGCTGCTGGAGAGCCAGGGTGTGGAGTCCGACAGCGGCGAGGGCAGCCTGGGCAGCAGCAGCAATGGCGCGGTGCCAGCGCCTCCTGGGCTTGTGCAGCAGCATGGCGGCGTGGCGGCGGCCCGCCAGCCGTAGGCGGCTGTAGCTTGCCCAGCCCGCGAATGCTATGTGCGAAGCTTGAATACACGTGTATCATACCTCTCAGCTAGTGTGCGTATCTCTTCCCGGAGGCGGCAAATTCGTATGATTGATCACGCAAACCTGCATTTTCTCGCCCCGCACTCAACCCTGCAGCTCCTGCCATTCCTGCACTGCTTTCTCGTCCCGCTGCACACCCCTGCTCTCTCCCTGCCTGCCAAGCTTGGCCCCCGCTGCTGTAGCAGCTGATCTATTATGTTTGCAAACCGCTCTGTTACACGAGCCTGATTGCCCGCAGTTCCAGGGAGGGCAAGGGGATGGCGCCAGCGCTTGGCAGCGATGCGATGACCGGGCGGAGAGATGCAGATGGCCAGGGTTGCTCTACCTGGTTTTTGCACTGCTGGCTCACCTTCAGTTCTCCTTCTGTCCAGGCAGCCTGTGCTCCCTTTCACAGCGCCTTGAGCCGACTGGTGAGTGGCAGCTGGCCGCTGCCGCGAGCAAGCGCATACCACACGCCTTGGACAGCCATCAGAAGCACACAGCATGTCGCAAGCAGCCAGGCGCTACTCGTCATCCAGCGCCCCGCCGCCGCTCAGCACTGCCGCCGCCGCTCCACTGCAGCGCTTCACTTTGCAACCCCCCTGCCTACTCGCAGCAGCGCCGTGCGCCATGTCTGCCGAGCGGGCGATTGAGAAGCTGCGCAAGAAGCAGCAGCAGCTGCCTGCCGATGAAACGGGCCCTGAGTTGGCTGACATGCTGGCTGTGCTGGAGGGCATTCGGCAGGCTGAGGCGGAACTGCGTGAGGCGGCAGAGGGTGCCCCGCCGCGGCAGTCGCACTGGGGCATGGACGGCGCGGATCAGAGCCCCTTGCTGTTCAAGGTGGGACAAACAGGTTGCAGCCACGCCTGACATACCCCCAGGCAAAAGCTGTTCATCTGAACTCGCTTTGCAGACAGCTGTTTGCCTGCGTCTCGCCAATGGGGAAGCAATAGCAGCCGCAAGGGTTGACGGTACCGCGCTCTGTTGGCCCCTTGCAGGGCCTGCTACGCCTGACGCGCGCTATGCTGTCAGGGCAGAGCATGCCGCTAGTGGTGCAGATCCCGGCCGCATTCAACGGGCTCCTGATGAAGCATTCTTTGTCGGTAAGAAGGCCTACAGTGGGCTTACAGGGCTGTAGTGGTGATGCAGTAGCTCACTGCAGTGCACATGCTTCGACTGTGGGGCGCCAGCTACAAGTTACGCTCATTCCCAGCTCTGCTGTGCACTGCACAACTTGCGTCCGCCACCCCGCTTCCCCACCCCTGCACCCCGCAAGCAGCCCTTTGCCGAGCCGACTGGCGGCAGCGCTGCCCCCGTGTGCCTGCCTGGCGACGGCCCCGGCCCGCCGCTGATTGGCAGCATCACCTTTTTTCAGATGCTGGTCTGCGCCCTGCTGATGTCCTCGCTCCAAGAGGACAGCACGCCGCACCCGGCCAAAATGGAGGTGGCGCAGGAGCTGGCAACACTCGCTCTAGAGGCAGCTTGGCCAAGTGCATCCGATGCAGGGCGCCGAGCCGTGGAGCAGCACCTTGGTAGCCGCTGCTGGCTGCCAGACCTGAGCCCTCCGGCTGTGGCGGCAGACACGAGCGATGTGGTCAGCATGGGCGGTGCGCCGCTGAGCCCTACGGCCGCCACCCTGCAACGTGACCTGCAGCGGCACGCACCTGAGGTCAGCCTGGTTGAGCTGCGCTGCCTACTGCTGCTGCTCCGCGTCAGTTACAGCAGGCCTGCTTCTGAACTTGCCACGGCAGCCCAGCGCGCTGAGCGTGAGATGCAGGTACTGGTGGACGGGCAGCAGGCGCTGGCAAGCAGTGCCACTGCAGGCAGCCTGCTGGCGCGGTTCAGCTGCATGGTTGCAAGCAGCGCGGTCCTTGCGGCTCTGAGCGTTCAGGAGCCGGCAGTAGGTGGGCAGGGCGCCGCCATGAATGAGCGATTGATGGAAGCCATGCGCATTGCGGAGGAAGCGCTGCAGAGCTGCCTGGCTGCCAAGCGTGAGTGGCATGCCGCCGCGTGCGCTGGTGCATGCGGTCTGCATGCTGGCTAGCGGCAGAGTGCAACCACCTGCCGATGCCTGTCCCAGCGCCCCACGCTGCAAACCGGCAGCCTCGGCAATGCTTGGTCTGATGATGTTGCGCTTGTCATGAATCCGTGTGCTCCCAGGCTCCCCAAGCGGCCCCTGGGCCCTTGCAGGCTGGATGGCAGCCCACGAATTGGCCCGGCTGCTATCTTCCCTGTACTCCTCATCTGCTCAGACCTTCCCCGGCCGCGGCACGCCACGCGTGGATGCACTAGCAGACCTGCTGCACGAAGCCGATCGTCTGCTAGGCATTGCGCGCAGCTGCCTGCCGCACCTCAAGCTCTGGCTGCCCAAGCTGCAGATGCAGGCGCACAATCACTACCAGCTGAGCTTTGAGAGGAGCCTGGCTGAGGCGAAGCAAGGTGGGAAGCCGTGGGATGCCATGCATCCGCCGCATGTAGACTGGAGTGGCTGCTGGCAGGCTACATTGGTGGCAAACTAAAGCATGGCACGCTGCTGCGCAACTCAGCTGCCAGCTGTGCACCGAGCAGTGTGCCTGCTGCCGCTGCGTCCCATGCAGGCCTTCCACTGCGGCCGGACAGCAGGCCTGACCCACGCCTTGTGGAGACGGAGGTCTTTGCTGCCGCCAGCCGCTGCGCGCAGTGCGGCGAGTGCGCCCAGCACCTGAGGAAATGCTCCCGCTGCAAGGTGGGTGTCAATTAGGTTCTTTGTTCTGGGCCCCTGCGTGGCATGCCGTTGTGGAATGCTGGCCTGGAGTGGTGGGCATGCCGTGCTGCACAGTAGGTCGCCGGAAGTGCTGCATCCAGAAGCGGCTGCACACCGAGCAACACTGCGCTCCTCCGCGGAGCCCAGCTACTCGGGGCAGTGAAAAATGCTGAGCAACGCAACTCTCCTCAGCTACCACCATGTGCACCCAGCTCCTGCAGGCCGTGGCATACTGCTCACGAGAGTGTCAAGCCAAGCATTGGAAGGCAGGACACAAGGCGGTCTGCAGCAGCCTGGCGGGCCAGGGCGGCTAGCTAGGCAAAGGCTAGCCAGCCAAGGCAGCCGGGAGCAGCTGGGCCGTGGGCGGCGGCTGTGGCGGCAGCACGGTTGGCGGGCCAGGTGGCTGAAGACACAAGCTGTGAAGTTTGCAGTCGGTCGTGCATTGTGACCTTGAGAACACAAGCAGCTCCATCGATGCAATTCCCTGGCCGGCACTCACAAGCTCGACAAGGCTTCTGTCATGCGTAGGCGCCGCCCCCGTGGCGGCGGGTGGCGGTGGCGCTCAAGAGGCGCTGTCGCGCCTGCCGCATCGTGATCGTCGCTCGACACATCACACGTTTGTTACAGCCGCCGGCCGATAAACCCCGCTCTCGCAGCGATGGCGGGCGACGGGGCGGAGAAGCGGAAAGCGGAGGATGGCGACGCCCAGGAGGCCGCCAAGCGGCCCAGGGTAGAGGGCAGCAACGGCGGGGCGCCGGCAGCAGCTGCCCCCGCCAAAAAGCTGGGCATAGACCTGGAGAAGCTGCAGAAGGCCAAGGCGGCGCTGCAGAAGCAGAAGGAGCTGGCGGAGAGGCTCAAGAAGGCGGGGATCACGGTGCGCGGGGCTGCGCCTGCAGGCCCGCGGGCAGCGGCGGTGGCGGCGGGCGAGCGGCGCCAACTGCGAGTGCTTGTATGCATTCCTGAAGCGCTGCACCCGACTGTTTTGCACTACTCCCACCATGTTCACCCTGCTGCAGCTAGGTGCCAAGCCAGGACCAGCAGCGGCAGCACCCCGGCCACCAGCGGCGGTGCCCGGCGCGGCGGCGGCGGCGGCGGCGGCGGCAGCAGCGGCGGTGCCGGGTGCAGCAGCTGGCGCGGCCGCTGGGCAGCCCAGTGCGCCCAAGCTGGCCACCAAGCTGCCGCCGCCGCTCATTCTAGACGAGCAGGGGCGAGAAGTGGATGCCACTGGCAAGCCCATTGAGCGGCCGGTGGTTCAGGCGCCCGGCCCGCAGCAGCAGGAGCAGCAGCAGAAGGAGCCGGAGGAGGACGCAGCAGAGAAGTGAGTGCCAAGAAACTATAGCTATGGCTGCAATTGGGTTCTGCTGGGGGAGTGTTGCTGCCTGCTGGGCATCTCTCACGCTGCCCAGCTGCCGGCCCTGCCGATCTAGGGGGGCGTTGCCCAGGCTAGCTGCCGCCCTGCCGAGCCCAGCTGCTTCGTTTCGATGCTTAGCATTTCTTTGCACCTGCTGCCCTATGCAGGTTCTTCGACCCGGGACTGGGCAACCGCGCGCTGCGCCGCATGCAGCGCCGCCCCCGCTCCAACTTCCAGGTGGGGATCCGTCTGTGCCAGCAAGAAAGACTGCCGGGGGCCTTGTTGTGCTGCACCCTGCACATCGCCACTCCCGCAGGAAATGCGCTGCTGCCACAGAGCCTCGCTGCTGTTGCCGTTTTGCTGCAGCGCCAACCCTTTTCAACATGTGCTTTGTCACCGATTTGTATATGCAGTTTGTGGAGGAGGGCAAGCTGCAGAAGCAGGCAGAGATTGGGCGGCTGAGGGTGAGCTGCCGCTCGGTTCTGCACTGTTCGGTGCTGCCGTTGCCGGCTGCCGCTGTTGTTCTGCCGCCGCCAACTGCTACTGCCGTGCTGCGTTGTGGGCTGCTGCTGAAGCCCGCCGTTTGTCTGCCATTGCCACCCTGCGTTCAGGCCAAGTATGGCGACGAAGCAGCCAAGCAGATTGCGGCGCGGCGGCAGCGCGAGGCGGAGCTGGCAGCAGGCGGAGAGGATGCAAACCTCATTCCGCTGGGAGTGCGGGTGAGAAAAGCGAGCTCGTTCTTGGCATGCTGGAATTGTTGGTGATGGCGGCGGGTGGGGAGTATGCAAACCTTTCCCACTGGGAGTGCGGGTGAGGCAGGGCAGGGAAGATGTTTATTTGGGTGTTTTTGTGTAGTTTCCATGTTCAGCGATGTGGTGAACCTGGTAACTGGCAGGCCTGCAGACGACATGATTTGGTTTCACCTGCCGCCTCACCGTGCAGGTCGAGGGCGGCGCCAAGCCGGCGGCAGCGCTGGAGCCTGTTCCCTGCAACTAACGCTTTGCACTTGCTGCAGCAGCACAACTTTGTGCGTTCTGCCCCCTTCATCCCCGCAGGCAGAGGGCGGCGCGAAACCGGCGGCAGCTCTGGAGCCCATTCCTGCTGTGGAGTGGTGGGACGCTCGCATTCTGGTGGACAAGAGCAGCTATGGCGGGGTGGTGGATGGCGAGCCGGCACAGGTGGGTGATCTGACTCTTTATCTGCAGCTGCGGGATGGCAGGATTGCTTAAATGCGATGGAGCACCCGGTGATTGAGCTGTCCTGTTGTCTACCTACCCTCTTTGCCTGCACTTCCTCTTTTGCTTGCAGCTGCGGGAGGGGCGCATCACTTTCTATGTGGAGCACCCGGTGCTGATTGAGCCGCCCGCCGAGGCGCCGCCCCCGCCGCCGCAGCCGCTCAAGCTGACCAAGCGGGTGCGTGTTGAATGCGAACTTACTGCATGAAGTTGTTGATTTGCAAGGTTCTGAAAGTTCTGAAATGGAAAGCGGGGGCCTGCAAACGCCGCTGAAGCTGGCCCAGCGGGTGCGTTGCATGGATTGCTGGTAGCTGTGTTCTTCTGCACAGCTCTGAAAAGTGCAAGTGTTGCCCAGCCTGATGGACAGCAAACGCTGCTAACTTTGTCCCTATGTCCTACCATCCTTGCAACAGGAGCTGAAGAAGCTTCGCACGCAGCGGCGCGTGGCACGCGAGAAGGAGAAGCAGGAGCTGGTGGGTTGGTTTTAAGACGTCTTGAAAGATACTCAGATCGCTGTTTGATAGAAGCGGGAGGTGGGGTTTTGCCTGGAGGAGAAGTTGCTCAAAGTGGAGCTTATGTTTGCCCATGCATCTGTTGCGGCTGGTTCGCCTTGTGCGACAAAGGCGCATGCGCAGGCTTAATGGTGCTTGCAGCCGATCCATGACACGGACCAGCCGCAGCCACTCTCGGCACCGCGCTGTCGTTTGCCTCTTCATTTACTATGCCCTTGATGGCATGGTGTATGCAACCTAAATTTATTTTTGGATTCCTTTATTCTTGGCTTGCAGATCCGCCAGGGCCTGCTGGAGCCGCCCAAGCCCAAGGTCAAGATCTCCAACCTCATGCGCGTGCTGGGGGCAGAGGCGACGGCAGGTGCGAAACGAACGGTTACAGCCTGGTATCTGTGTTGCGCCACTCTCCAACCTCGTGCGCGCCCTGGGAGTGGAGGTCGCAGCCGGCGGGTGCCATGCTGCAGAGTTGTGTGCTTATTGGTGCAGGCAGGGCACCGCGTGCAAGCCCATCAGGCGCACTGGCCATGGCGTGGTTGAGGTCACTCAGGGCGTTGGGTCTGATGCCAACCCCTCATCTCACCTGCAGACCCAACGGCCATTAAGGTGGAGGTACGCAAGCAGACGGCACAGCATAACACCCACTGCCCCTCTCGCCTATCCACTTCTCACGAAGCTGGACTTGCGTTCCTGCTTCCCCTGCAGATCCCACGGCCATTGAGGCGGAGGTGCGCAAGCAGATGGCGGAGCGGCAGGCGGCGCACGAGGACCGCAACCTCGCCCGCATGCTCACGCCCGCAGAGCGCAGGTGGGCTAAATCAGTGGCTGCTTTTGCTGGCTGTGTTGAGCAGTGCTGTGTTGACCGCAGCCTTCACCGCCTGCGCATGCCCGCTGAGCAATACAAAGTTTAGATGCACGCACATCGGATTGCATCACGAATGCCAGGACAGGCCGTGCCTCGTTTGATCAATTGCTGTTTTTCCTGCTGACCCGCAGGGACAAGAAGCTGAAGAAGCTGATTGGCGAGGACGACGGCACGCAGAAACACGTGGCGCTGTACAAGGTGCGTACTGTGTGTGCAGTTGGTTCAGATTGGATGGGGTCTGGTTTTTGGTGCAACATGGCGTGATGCTTGCAAAAGCACATGGTGGTGTTTCTGTATTCGCTGGAGGCCTGCACCATGTCATTTTTGAGTTAAACATGACTTTGCAAACACTGGCCCACCTCCTAAGCAGGTCGGCGACCTGTCCGCGCCCCAGCTGCGCTTCAAGGTGGATGTGAACGCCTCCCTAAATTAACACATCTTTTGCTGTTGTTTAACCTCAAACCACCATTGCCCTAATCTCAACCCCACAGGTCGGCGACCTGTCCGCGCCCCAGCTGCGCTTCAAGGTGGACGTGAACGCGCGCGAGAACCACATGAGCGGCGCCAGCCTGGCGCTGTCTGGCACCTTTGCGCTGGTGGTGGTCGAGGGGACGGAGAAGACGCTGCGCAGGTGTGCATGCAAAGGACAGCTGTTTCGTGTTGCAGTGCTGGGGCTAGGGACGTTTGTACGCACCTTTGTGCTTGGTGGTGGTGGAAGGCCCCGAGAAGACGCTGCGCAGGTGTGCACGATGTTTTCTGTTCTGTTATCTGGTTTCTGTGTGGGATAGCTGTCCTGCTATGCATCGATCAATAGTCGGGTCAGGACACATGCAAGCCACATGCCCTAAAACTGCTGCACATGCACCATTGCCCTTGCCCCCTGGTGTTTGCAACTGGGACACACACTTTTGTCACCAAAATGCGCTCGCCCCATGTGCTGTTTTCACGCCCTTGCAGGTACGAGAAGCTCATGCTGCGGCGCATCAACTGGAATGCAAATGTGCCCTGTTAATTCACATGCATCTCTGCTATTTATTGCCTTGCAGGTACGAGAAGCTCATGCTGCGGCGCATCGACTGGAATGCGGGTCGTGAGGAGGAAGAGGAGGAGGAGGCGGAGGAGGGCAAGCCGCCGCGGCCGCCCAACTACTGCCACCTCGTCTGGCAGGTGCGTGTATTGCGTGTATTTCCAGCAGGGCGCAGTTTTATGCGTGACTTCCTGCTTCTACAACAATGCATGCCTGCCCCACAATGCCTGAAACAGGTCAGGCTAGTGCATTGTCTGGTTGCCCAACCGCCTCTATGCGTTTCAACCACTTTTGCAGGGCGTGGTCAAGGAGGCCGTCTTCCGCAAGTTTTACAGCGAGACGGTGCACAGCGAGGCGGCGGCCCGCACTTTCCTGCGGGTGCGTGGGCTGTATTGCTGCTAGTCAAAGCTGCGCCTGCTGCCGCGCGGCGGCGCCCTTGCAGTCTGGGCTTGTGACCACTTCTACAAGCCCTCCCTGCCCCACCGACTCACGTCCGCCTGACTGCCTTGAAACAAACTGGCTGCCACACGCTCCCTTGGTGAATGCTCCCTTGGTGAACGGCCATGGAGGGGACCTTTGCTGGGAGCTCTTTTTGCTTCCCTTGGGCACTTGAACTAACTGCCCCATCAACTGCCTTCCCCTGCTTGTTTGCAGGACCACGGTGTGGAGCACTACTGGGAGCTGTGCCAGGCCTTCCAGCCAGAGTGACGCGCTGCCCTGCGCTGCCATGCACAGCGGGCCCAGCAGGCGCATCAGGTGCAGCAGACGGGCCGTCGGCAGTGCCCAGCCGCGCAGCCTGCACACTGCGGATGTTGTGCCGCAGCCAGCAGCCCGTGCAGCAGGCAGGGAGGGGCAGCTCGGTATTGGAGCCATGCGCATGCTCTGTTGGAAAGCCAGGCTGCCCTGTAACAGTTGCAAAGCAGGCCACACTTCAAGCAGGGAGGGCAAGTTACTGTGCACTCGAAGCAGAGGGCCTGTGTGGTGTGGCTTGCATGCTGGCTCAACTGAATGTGTGTGCCGCTGTCCTGTTGCAACCCAACCTTACAATGGGGGCCCCAAGTTGCCCAACTGTTTGCAATGCTGTGCTGTACATACACATAAATAAAAATATATCCAAACGACTGTGGGCAAGGCACTGGAGGCACCATTCACAGCAGCGGCCGCAGCGCCCAGCCCCTTTGGCCCGATCAACTACCATCCCGTCAAACTGCCGCCAAAGCTGCATTGCCCCTACTGCCGGCCATCCTCCGCCTGCCACCAGCTGCGCCGCCTGTCTGGCATGCACCTGCCTGGCGGCCCCTACTGCTGGCCGTCCTCCGCCGCCGGCCACTCATCCCACTCCACGCCCGTCAGTCCGGTTGCACTCCCGTGGTAACCATCGTGGTTCCAGTGCTGCGCAGCGCTGTCCAGTACAAGCTGCACGTGTGGCAGGCTGAGGGCCAGGTGGATGGCCTCTGTGGGGTGGATCTGCACGCCGCGCAGGTCCTGCAATGGAGTTGAGAAGGGTAAAACTATTGTTGCAACGATGCTGGTTCGCTTCTGTGAGGTGGATCTGCACGCCGCGCAGGTCCTGCAGAGGCGGCCAGAAGGGTAGTAGATACGAAAGTACTGTGTAAGCAAGTTGCCTGACCCCTTGCACTAGCCTCGCCGGGGCGGTCGGATTGCATCAAATCAAAAGGGGCGAGCGCTGCTCACACATTGCAAGACGGAACAAACAGCACAACTCACCAGCACTTGCAAGAAGGACACCATCTCTAGGGTTTGCACATCCTGGGCAGTCAGCACCAGGTCTGGGTTGCCCGCCAGGCTCAGCGTGCGCAGCAGCGGCGCGCTGAGCACGGCGGCGTCCGGGAAGTGCTGCAGGCTACAGCAAGTCAGGTCCAGGTGCTCCACAACTGCGAAGCGGCGACAGCGGGATGGCTGCTGCTTGTCAGGCTGTGCAAATGGTCAGCCACGCACGCAAGCGGCTGCGCCAGCAGAAGCAGCAGAGGCGGTGGCTGCGGCGGAATGGCGGCTGCACCAGCAGCAGCGGCAGCAGCACCAGCAGCAGCAGCAGCAGCAGCAGCAGCAGCAGCAGCAGCAGCAGCAGCAGCAGC
>VFQQ010003654.1_pt1 | contig 14629 bp, 15 predicted proteins | sample 3512341 | NCBI WGS metagenome assembly VFQQ01 (sample SAMN10412373, study PRJNA504923) | tailings metagenome | isolation source: Relicate 2 Philex TSF1 revegetated site | place: Philippines: Tuba, Benguet | collected 2017-08-29 | reverse complement strand
GTCGATCGCGGTTTGCGGCACGACGCGCGCGCCGGTCGCGGTCTGGTCGGCGAAAAAGCGCCCCGCGGCGCTGTGGACGCACCCGCTGCCGACCTCATCGCGGCCGAGCAGCACCGCCGTCAGCGGCCGCGCGTCGAGCGCCGCTGCAAGCCCGACATATTCCAGATCGGTCCCCGACGCCGCGAAGATAATCGCCGGGTCCTGCGCCAGTTGATCGAGGCCGAAACAGGCGGTGAGACGATTCCGCAGCATTTGCAGCGCATCGGCATAGGCGGACGCGGACAGCGGTTGGTCGAGGCGCCCCCGCCAATCGGCCATCAATATCTGGAATGCGTGGGCCGATATGCTGCTGATCGTCGAGGAGCCATAGGCCAGCGCATCGCTGGGCATCGCGCTGGCATAATATTGGTTGCGTCCCTGCGCGTCGAGATGAAGGCGCGCGTCGCCGCCGCTGATGATGGCCGATACCAGGCGCGTCGCGTCCAGCGCGTGTGACCGCGGCGGTGGTGGATCGAAGCTTTGGGGGGCGAGCAACATGGAACGTGCATCCAATGGGCCAGGGGAGGTGTTGTCGCAGCGTAGCGGTCAAAGATGACAGTGATTTGGCCTTTTCGTTTCAGTCTCGTCACCAAAAGGTCATCGAGATGAAACTTGGCCGTGGTGAAACCGCGCGATGCGAACAACCGATCTGCGCCCGACAAAGTTGCCCGGCCGCCTGCGCGATACGCAGCGGCTGATGTTCATTGCCAAACATGCCAAATGGACCGGCGGGCTTCATCCCGACGACGGCAACCATGCCGTTTATCACCGTGAAACGCGCGAGATACTGGAAGGCCTGGGCATCCCCTTGCTCGTCGCCGACGATTATGCGGCGCTGTTCGAGCGCCCCGAGGCGGATTTTCTCTTTCCGCTCCTCAACCGCGGCGGCTTTTTCAACAGCGAGATATTGCTGCCCCTGCTCTGCAACCGGCTCGGGCTCCCCTATGTCGGTGCCTCGCCGATCGTTCGCGGGCTGTCGGATGACAAGCATCTGACCAAGCTGGAGGCCGCGGCGCGCGGTGTCCCGACAGCGGCTTGGGCGTTGTTCCGCCGCGGCGCGCCCGTCGATGTTGCGCGTTGCCCGCCGGCCGCGCGCTGGGTGATCAAGCCGAACAACAGCTCGGCGTCGTGGGGCATCCGCGACGCGCACAGCCGTAGCGACGTCGCGCGGGCGATCGCCGAAGTTCATACGCTCGACCATGATGCGCTCGTCGAGCCATTCATCGACGGCAGCGACGTCGAGGTGCCGGTCGTCACGATCGACGGCGAGCCCGCGATGCTGCCGATGATGATCTTTGAACAGGCCGACCCCGCCCATTTGCGCACCTATCAGGAAAAGCGCGATCTGGTCGATCGCAGCGCGAAATACAGCCTGAAGCTGTTCGACGACGCGGCAATGCGCGAGCAGTTGCTGGCCTATACCCGGCAGATGGCCGATGTTTTCCGGCCCTTCGATTATGGGCGTTTCGAGTTTCGTGTCGATTTCGCGACCGGCGAAATCCGGCTGCTCGAAGTCAATCTGAACTGCAATCTGTGGTCCGAAAAAGTGTTCGGCCGTGCCGCGGTCGCGGCAGGTTTCAGCCAGGCCGAACTGATCGAGACGATTGTCGCCGAAAGCATGATCCGCCAGCTGGTCGGTTTTGCGCGCAAGGACGCGGCATGACGGGGTCGATCCTGATTCTGGCCGGTCGGCGACCGGGCGCGGTCGATGCGCTAGCCGCGGCGCACCGCGTGGACGACAAATGCCTGGTGCCCGTTGCCGGTCGTCCGATGATCGCACATGTGTTGGAAAGCGCGGCCGCCAGCGGCGCGGAACGGGTGATCATATCGACCCATCACGCCGCCTTGCTGGCCGATCTCGACGACCCGGTGGTGGCGGCGCTGGGCGAGCGATTGGTCGTGGTCGCCGCCGCGGACAATCTCGCCGATTCGGTGCTTGCCGCCGCGGGCGAGGCGCGCTTTCCGCTCTTGATAACCACCGCCGACAATTGCCTGCTGACGCCCGAGACGATCGCCGAGATCGATGCCGAGGCGCGGCGGCTCGACGTCGAGGCGGGAGTGGCGCTGGCGCGGCGCGAGGATGTGCTCGCTGTGCATTCCGAGGGTCAGCGGCGTTTCTACGAATTTTCCGATGTGGCGGTATCGAACTGCAACGCCTATTGGATCGGCCATCGCGGCGCGCTCAAGGCCGCCGAGGCGTTTCGCGGCGGCGGCCAGTTCGTCAAGAAGCCGGTGCGCGTGATGCAGGCCTTCGGACTGGTCAACCTGTTGCGGTTCCGGTTCGGGCTCGGCCCGATCCACCATATTTTCGGGCGCATCTCGCGCAAGCTGAAGGTCGAGATCGCCCCGTTGATCGTGAGCAACGGGGCGACCGCGATCGACGTCGACAATGAACGCTCGCTCCGCGTCACCGAGGCGTTGATGGCGCGGCGCGGTGCGGTCAGTCCGCCACCCAATTGCCGTGAAATCCCGGAGGCACCCGGTGCGGCAGGCCAACGACGGCTTGCGGCGGCCCGCTGAAGTCATCGGCGTTCAGGATATGGAGCGCGGTCGTTTCGTCGTCCATGTTCACGACGAGGCCGATCAGCCAGCCATCGTCCTCGGCGCCGTCGTCGCTGCGCGGGACGAACACGAACTCGCCGGGGTGATGGCCGGGACCGAAATCGCGGACCGCGGTGGTGCCTTCGGTCAAATCGTGGCGGAACAGCCTTGTGTCGGCAATCTCCATTTCGCTGCTGATCCGGTCGGGTAGCGCCACCGAATAGATGTATCGATAGGGACGCGTCGTCAGCCGTTCGTCATAGCGGGGAAATTCCTGCGGATGGTCGTGGATGACCGTGCGGGTCGTGGTTCCCGCCGCCGGATCGATCGTCCAGCGTTCCATGCGCGACCGTTCGCTGTCGGGGCCGCGTTTCGATGTGGCGAACATCGTTTCGTGCGCCACCACGTCGACGATCACCTTGCCGTCCTCGGTTTCATAGGCGTTGGCGGGGTGAAAGACGTAGCAGGGTTCGACCGGCATCCAGATGATGCTGTCGCCCGGCGCGCCGCGCCGCAGCAGGCCGACGCGGGCGGGATGGGCGTCGTTCCAGGCATAGGGAAAGCGATAGCCGCCGAGCAGCATCTTCATCGAAAAGGTGACCGGCAGGTCGAGAACAAGCACATAATTTTCGGTAATCGCGCAGTCGTGGATCGACGGTCCGTCGCTGACCGCAATCGCTTCCTCGCGAATGACACGGGCATCGCCGTCGAGCACGACGTGCCAGACCTTGTTCGGCTCGTCGCCGCGATAGGTAACGGCGTGGGTTTCGCCGGTGACCGGATCATGGTGCGGGTGCGCGGTGTAGGCACCGGCGAGCGTACCGTCGAAGGGGTTGTGCGCGATGGTCGCGAGCTCGTAATCGAGCTCGACCGGCTTGCCGCCCGCCTCGACGATCGCGAAGGTGCGGCCGGCGAGGCCGACGACATTGGTGTTCGGCGCGTCGTTGCGCCCTTCGCGCGGCCCCGGGGGCAGCGGTTCGCCCAGTGCGGCGCAGGCCTCGCTGCCGCGGACCCAGCGGTTGCGGTACCAGTCGGCGCGGCCGTTGGCGATGCGGATGCCGTGGACCATCCCGGCGCCGGTAAACCAGTGATAGCTCGCGGGATCGGGCGCGACCGCCGGATTGGGGCCGTTGCGCAGGTAGCGCCCTGTGAGCGCGGCGGGAATTTCACCGTCGACACGGAGCGATTCCAGCGTCAGCTCCTCGGTCATCGGGGTGTGGATTCCCGTCAGAAAGGGATGCGCGTCGGTCGGGCGGGGGAGCCGTTTCCGGTTGAAATCGGCAACCTTGCCGATGCCTTTGACGACGGCGCTGCGGATCAGTGTTTCGACGTTGCTGGGCATGGCAATGGTCCTTTCTGTTTCAGTTCACGATGATGTCGGCCGCGGTCGCGGCGGTTGCCAGCAGCAACAGCAAGCCGCCGGGGTGCGGCCGGCGCAGGGCGACAAGATTTCCGATCGCCGAGGCGGCGAAGACGGTCATCGCGACATAGGCGATCAGGTCGGGGCCGCCCTGGATGCGGTTCAGGACAACGCCGACGCCCAATGCCGCCCACGCGACCGATGGCATATGGAACAGCGCCCGGGTGATGTTGCGCATCGCGGGTGCCTGCAAAACGCCGCGCGCCGGTTCGCGAAACAGCGGCACCAGAATGACGCGCTCGCTGATGATCGAATGGGCGACGGCCGCGACGACGGCCAATGTTGCTGCAAGAGCCGCCCAGATCATCACCAAAGCCTCCATTCGCGCGGAAGTTGCCAAACTTGTCACCGGCGGGGTTGCGCCGCCGACTCGGAATGTTTACGGTGCCAACATGATCGACCAAGATAACAGTGTCAACATAAAAGGTGACGGGGCCAAGGCCGCGGGTGCCTATCATCACGGCGACCTGCGCGCGGCGGTGATCGCGGCTGGGTTGAAGCGGCTGGAATCGGGCGACGGCGGCGAGCTGGGGTTGCGCGCGCTGGCGCGCGACGTCGGGGTCAGCGCAACCGCACTTTACCGCCATTTTCCTGACAAGGAAGCGCTGCTCGACGCGCTGGCCGACGAGGGGTTGCGGCGGCTGGGGGCGCGCCAGGCGCAGGCGTGGCTGAAGGCTGGCGGCGGGCGCAACGGGTTCAAGGCGACGGGGATCACCTATGTCCGTTTTGCGCATGACGAACCCGCGCTGTTCCGCCTGAGCTTTACGCGGCAAATGTCGGCGCGTCACGCGAATGTTGGCGGTGACGGCGGCGAGGTGGCCTATAATTTGCTCCGCGCGGGGGTGGGCGAGGCTTTGCCGGGGGTCGAAAATCCCGACCGCGCGGCATTGCACGCGTGGGCGCTGGTCCACGGGCTGGCGATGCTGATCCTCGACCGACGGCTGGAGTGGGACGAGGCGATGGTCGAAGAAGTCGTCGGGCTGACCTTTGGCGGCATAGCCTGACCGTGACGGGTACGCGGGGACCATCTGGAGAAGACCGCCGATAAATTAGCGGTTTCTTACCCACTTTTCGGCTAGTTGGGGCCATGACCCGGTCATTGTCCCCCCGAGTCGAGGCGGTTTTCTGGTTCCTGTTGACCGCTACGGGCTATTATCTGCTGGCCAGCCTGTCGCTCTATGCGACCAAGGGCGCGGACAATATCGCCGCCGTCTGGCCCCCGAGCGGATATTTCCTGGCGCTGCTGCTGATGATGCCCGAACGGGCGCGCGCTGCGGCTTTTACCGGCATGGCGCTCGCCAGCATCGGCGCGAATATGGGGGCCGGGATCGGCGCAGCGGCTGCCGCCGCCTATACCGTTGCCAACGCGGTCGAAGCCGTCATCGCCCTGCAGCTTATCCGGCGTTTCGAGGGCGCCGAAATGTCGTTCATGGCCCCGCGCGCAGTCGGGCGCTTTTGCGTCGCCGCCTTGAGCGCCAGCGTGGCGAGCGCCTTCATGGCGACGGCCCTCACCGCCAACAGCGCCGATTTTTTTCTGTCATGGATGACGACGGTGGCGCTGGGGATGCTGATTGTCACGCCGCCGATCGTCATGCTGGCGCGGATGGTCGGGTCGAACGCGCTGAGCAATGTCACAACGGCGATGAAGGTCGAGGCGGTCGCGCTGATGGCGCTGGCGACGTTGATTACCGGCGTTTCGTTCGCGCAATCGGAATATCCCGTCACCTTTCTGCCGTGCGTCGCGGTCATCATCGCGTCGTATCGGCTGGGTCCGTTCGGGGCGGCGGCGGGCATGCTGATTGTGGCGGCCATCGCGTCGCTGTTGACCGCACAGGGACACGGCCCGATCGCGGCGATGGCGGCGAGCCAGAAGACCGAAGTGCTGTTCCTGCAATTCTATCTGGTGACGATGTTGTTCGTCGCGCTGCCGCTGGCGGCGATGCTGGTCGTCCAGCGGCGCCTGGCCAAGCGGCTGGAGCAGAGCAACCGCTGGTTGTTGCAGGCGGAGGCGGCGGCGCTGGTCGGCCACTGGCGCGTCGATCTGAAGACATGGACGATCACCTGGTCGGACCAGACTTATCGCGTCCACGGGCTGACCCCGGGGATGCCGGTCGATGTCGATTACAGCGTCGCGCAATATCTGCCCGAAGACCGCGCCGAAGTGCAGAAGGTTCTGGCCGAGGCGGTGCGGACGGGCGAACCCTTTGTCTATCAGGGACGCATTCGCCGCGCCGACGGCGAAATCCGGCATGTGAAATCGCACGGGTCGATTGAAAAGGGGCGCCGCGGCAAGGCGGTGGGCATTTTCGGGACGGTGCAGGACGTCACCGAGACGGTCGAAAATGCGCGAATCCTGGAATCGGCCCGCAGCGCCGCCGAGCGGGTGGCGAACACCGACATGCTGACCGGCCTGCCCAACCGGCGGCATATTTTGGCGATGCTGGAAGAGGCATTGCGCGCGGCCCGTCACGACGGCGCCGCGCTGGCGGTCGCGATCTTCGACATCGACCATTTCAAGCAGATCAACGACAATCATGGCCATGCCGCGGGCGACGCGGTGATTCGGCGGGTCGGCCAGCGCGCCAAAGCGTCGCTGCGCGACGAGGATATGGTCGGCCGGTTCGGCGGCGAGGAATTTGTGTGCATCCTGCAAGGGCGCAGCGCGCGGTCAGCCGAAATGGTCGCCGAAAGGGTGCGCAAGGCGATCGAGGCCGACGGCAGGACCAGCGGCGTACCGCGGGTAACGATCAGCATCGGCCTGGCGGTGTTTGCCGGCGAAGGCAGCGCCGAAGACCTGCTCCAGCGCGCCGACAAGGCGCTGTATCTGGCCAAGCGCGAGGGCCGCAACCGGTCACGCATGGCGGCGTGAAACATTTGCCCTTGGCTCGAACCCCGGTAAGCGGGCGACCATCTAGTCGGTAGGCAGAGTGTCGACGACCAGCGGTTCTGGATTAGGGAGCGTCAGCGGCGCCACATTCGGAGCAGCTGATATTGCACCGCCTGTAACCGGGTATAATTTTCCGGCGCCATGTTTAGTCCTTCGAGAGCAGCAACTTCGTTGAGTTCGTAGATGATGTTCCGTTGCTGAACGTCGGGAATGAGACTTTGGATAAATGTGATCGCGACCAGTCGTTCGCCGCGGGTCACCGGTTCGACCTCGTGCAACGTGTGCGAGGGATAAACGATCGCGACGCCGGGCGCTTCCTTGAAGCGCAGGTCCGCGCCGCCGAGCTGGACATGCAGCGCGCCGCCGTCATAGTCGGCCGGATCGTTCAGAAACACGGTACAACTGACATCGGTGCGCAGCTGGCCATCAGGCAGCGGCATGAATGCCGCATCGGGGTGCAGGCCATAATGCATCCCCGGTGTGTAGCGGGTCATCAGCGGCGGCGCGATGCGTGCCGGAAAGGCGAACTCCATGAAATCGGGGTTCTGAACCATCGCTTCGAGCAGGATCTTCGATGATCGTTCATAGGCATGGGCGTCATGAAGTTGAAGGTTGTTCTTTACTCGGGAATGCGGATTGCTGATCTTGCCGTCGACGAACTGGCCGCCTGCCGCAATGTCGCGCAAGGTGCGAACGGCACCGTCATCGAGAAGCTGAACTAGCTTGAACATATGATTTCCTGGTCGTTGTGGATCGGCAGATCGGCCAGACTTGTATAGCGTGCGGCAAGCGCTTCAACCCATGCGATGGCGTCGCGTATCGCCGCTGCATGGGCTTCTTCGGCTTGCACCTGAAGTTGACGGCGCAGGTCGGGGCTGTAGCCATGGTCGGGCGCCTTGGAATATTGGCGCATGATCGGTCCGGCGATTACGGCGTCGATCCGGTCGGGATCGGTTGTCAAACCAAAATGTGCCACCTGTGCCGCTATCGCCGATGCCGGATTGGCGAGCATCACCTCGAAATCGACCCACAGGTGGCGTGGATCGCGACGGGAAAGCGTCCGCTGTGCGGTCGCCATCTCGCACAGCCAGCTCATCGCCACCCGCGTCACCGGGGGCAATTGCCAAAGCGCCGCATCGAGGTCGGGCAGCATGGCGGCCAGCCGTGCCATGCGGGCTGGTGCCTGGGCGAGCGTTTCGGCCAGCGATGCTTCGCCGGCCAGGATCGTCGCGATGTACCGGCCGAGCGGGACGTACAGGAACAGATTGCGCCCGTCGGCTTCGGTAAGGTCGTCGGCGATGGCGGTGATAACGCTCGATGCCTTGACGATGGCGCGTTGGCCGGGGCCAAAGCCACGGCCAAGCCAGCCCAGCGCCTGTCTTTTTCGGGTCCGGTACCGGTCCGGCGACCAGACCGACTCCGGCCGGTCGATCCGCTCGGCGACCTGCGCGAGCGTTCGCAACAACATCGGTTCCCGCAGCGGCAGCACATCGCCGACCTCAGCCAGCAGGCGGGAGACGAGCGTCGATCCGACATGGCCGATGTGAAAGATGAAATCAGGCCGCGGCGCCGCAGTCCCGAGGTCGGGAAGCGCATCCCACGGCAGCCACTCGCGTCCGATGCGATCGGTAAGCAGTCGCTGGTCGAGAAAGCTGGCATGGCGATAGTCGGGCTCTGTCAGCAGCGTGACCAGCACCCGGTCGTTGGCAAGGTCCGCCATGTGCGGCAGCAGGCTTGCATCGGCGGCAAAGCGGCGCTGGAAGGGATCGTTGGCCATTCCCGATCCATAGGAAAGGCGAAGCGGGTTAGCCAGATAAGATGAATCGGTGGTCCGGATCTGCTTTGGGGTGGGGAGGATCTGCTATGTCTACTTCCGGTCGCCATCCGACGTTCGGCCCTAACGAACAAGGGCCGCGCTTCCGTGGGGAGGCGCGGCCCTTGCTTGACCGGTTAGTGGTCCGCGAAGCCTTAGGCTTCGTCGGCCTTGTCCGCTTCGGCGTCGTCCGCATAGGCGGCCGGCGCGTCGGCAGCCGCTTCCGACGGCGGCATCGCGTCGTCATATTCGTCTTCGCTGTCGGGTTCGAGCGCGACCGCGGCGGCGGCAGCCTGTTCTTCCTCGAACATGGCGGCGATGACGTCGATGCCCTGGCTCTGCATTTCGGCTTCGTCGGGCGAGCGCGCGACGTTGACGCCGACGGTCACGACGACTTCGGGGTGCAGCTTGACCTTGACGTCGACCAGACCCAGCGACTTGATCGGGCGTTCGAGCTCGACCATCGCCTTGGTGACGCCCTGGACGCCGTCTTCGGCCAGCGCCTCGACGATGTCGCGGACGGCGACCGAGCCGTACAGCTGGCCGGTGTTCGACGCCTGACGGATCAGGACGATCTGCTTGCCGTCGATGTCCTTGGCGCGGCCTTCGGCGTCGCCACGACGTTCGGCGTTATCGGCCTCGATCTTGGCGCGGTTTGCTTCGAACAGCTTGCGGTTCGCGTCGTTGGCACGAAGCGCCTTGTTGTTCGGCAGCAGATAGTTGCGGGCAAAGCCGTTCTTGACGGTAACAACGTCGCCGATGCCGCCGAGTTTCTCGATACGTTCGAGCAGGATGATTTCCATGACGCTGCCCTCCTTACTTCACAATGTAGGGGAGCAGGCCGATGTGGCGGGCGCGCTTGATCGCCTTGGCCAGCTCGCGCTGCTTCTTGGTGGACACCGCGGTGATCCGCGACGGGACGATCTTGCCGCGCTCCGACAGGTAACCCTGGAGCAGGCGGACGTCCTTGTAATCGATGACTGGTGCGTCCTTCGCAGTGAAGGGGCAGGTCTTGCGGCGGCGGAAAAAGGGTCGTGCCATGGTGCTGTTCCTTATTCTTCGCCGTCGCGGTCGCGGCCGCGGCCGCCCCGACGTTCCTGCTTGCGCATCATGACCGACGGGCCTTTTTCGAGTTCGTCGACCTTGATCGTCATCCAGCGGATGATGTCTTCGTTGATCGCCGCCTGACGCTCGATCTCGGCGATCGCTTCGCCCGACACTTCGGCCGACAGCATCACATAATGACCCTTGCGGTTCTTTTGAATCTTGTAGGCGAGCTGCTTGAGGCCCCAGGTTTCGGTCTTGTGAACCTGGCCCTTATATTCGCCGATGACATTGGTGACGGTTTCCGCCAGCGCATCGACCTGAGCCTGGCTCAGGTCCTGACGCGCGATAAAGACATGCTCGTAAAACGGCATGATGCGCTTCCTTCGATTTGGCCGATCGCTGGTCCTGCGCCAATCGCAAGACCCCTCCGGCTGTCGTCCGGCTTTGCGTATTCGTGCAAAGCAAACGGGGCGAACGGCACAAGGCCTCGCCCCGAATGAGCGCGCCTATACAGATTCGGCGGCAGAAAGCAAGGGTTCTTCCCCCCCTCTCCCCCTGTGGGAGAGGGTTGCGCAGACTTGCCAGCTTGCTGGCTAGTCGAAGCTGGGTGAGGGGGCTGCGGTCGCCTTGCGACCGCGCGAGCCTGCGGCTCGCAACCCCTCATCCAACTGCGGCTAGTTCGCTTCGCTCACAAGCCTCCGTATCCTTCTCCCGCAAGGGGAGAAGGGATTATGCGAGCTTCCCCAGCAATTCGCGCCCGAATTCGGTGAGCGTGTCGTCGCGCGCGCCGAGGATCAGGATGCGGTCGCCGGGTTTGGCTTCGTCGAGGATCGCGGCGCCGCAGTTGGCGCGCGTCGTCAGATGGACAGCGTCGCCGCCGCCTGCTTGCGTTTCGGCGACCAGCGCCTCGCTGCCGATGCTGCGGTCGACGGTGCCGCCGAAATAGACGGGGTCGCAGATGTAAAGCTTGTCGCCGTCGCGCATGCCCTTGGCAAAGCTCGCCGCCAGTTCCTTGCCCATCTGGCGCAGCGGTCCGTACCCGTGCGGCTGGAAGAACAGCAGCGCGCGGCCCGGCAGTTCGGCGACCGCGGCAAGTGTCGCGGCGACTTTGTCGGGATTATGCGCGAAATCGTCGATCACCGTCACCCCCCCGGCTTGGCCGAGCACCTCGTAGCGACGGGCGAGGCCGGCGAAATCGGCCAGCGCGGCGACCGACTGCGCGACTGGAATGTTGAGCGTCCGCGCCGCGGCGATCGCGGCGAGGGCGTTCATGGCATTGTGACGCCCGGGCATTTTGAGCCGGACATCGTGACGGGTCGCCATGAAGTTGACCATGAAGCGGCAGCCGTCGGGTTCGGCGACAAAATCGCTGCCGCGCATCGCGGCGCCCTCGCCGAAGCCGAAGCGCAGATTATTGTCGCCATTGAACAGTGCCGCCGATTCGGGATCGTCGGCGTTGACGACCGCGATCCGCGCCTTGGCGACGAAATCGCCGAACAGCGCGTGGAGTTCGGCCAGGCTCTTGTGGTCGAGGCTGATGTTGGTGACGACCGCGACGCCGGGGCGATAGAGCGCGATCGACCCGTCGCTTTCGTCGACCTCGCTGACATAGAGTGTGTCGCCGCCGACGCGGGCGCTGGCGAAGGGCGCGTCGGGGGTGGCGTAATTGCGCATGACGGCGCCGTTCATCACCGTCGGATTGCGGCCTGCGCAGTCGAGGATCCAGCCGATCATCGCGGTGACTGTCGACTTGCCGCTCGTGCCCCCGATCCCCACGCCCTGCGCGGCGGCGTTGAACAGCGCCGCGTTGAGTTCGGCGCGCGTCTGGCGCGGCAGGCCGAGCGCGCTGGCGGCGGCGACGTCGGGCACGCTGTCTTCGACCGCGGCGGAGGCGACCAGCGTCTGGCCGGGGGCGATGCCGCTGCCGTCCTGCGCGAACAGGGTGACGCCCTGGCGTTCGAGCCAGGCAAATTTATCGGGCGAGCGGCCCTGGTCGCGGCTGCGGTCCGATCCCGCTACCCTTGCTCCGCGCGCCGCGACGATCATCGCCAGCGGCAACATCCCCGACCCGCCGATACCGCAGAAGAAATAGGATTTGGTTTCGGTCATCGAGGCGCGTTATGGCTTTGACGAAGGGTTTGCAACCGGCGGCCAGTGATATTCATGAGCCTCGTCATTGCGAGCGAAGCGAAGCAATCCAGCGTGAGGGTAAACCGCTCTGAATTGCTTCGCTTCGCTCGCAATGACGGAGCGAGGCAACCGAGGACTATGGGATTTCAATCATGCGTATCGGAATCGTTGCCCCCAGCACCCCGATCCTCCCCGACGATGCCGAGGCGGTGCGCGCGCTCGCCAGCCTGGGTTATCCCGACGTCGAGCTCATCTTCGACCCGCAATGCTTTGCGACGCACGGCCATTTTGCGGGCGAGGACGGGCATCGCTTTGCGGCGCTGGTCGAGATGGCGAACCGGCCCGATGTCGACGCGGTCTGGTTCGCCCGCGGCGGTTATGGCGCCTGCCGGATCGCCGAGGATGCCGTGGCGGCGATGACCGACGTCGCGCGCGGCAAGGCGTTCCTTGGCTATTCGGATCAGGGCAATCTGCTCGGCGCGCTCTATCGCGACGGGTTCGACCATGTCGCGCATGGGCCGATGGTGGCGGATATTCGTCGCGACGGCGGCGACGCTGCCGTCCTGCGCGCGCTCGACTGGCTGGTCGCGCGCGATCCGGGCGCTTGCGAGCCGGGACTGCAGCATGGCGCGCGCCATGCGGCGTTCAACCTGATGACGCTGTCGATGCTGCTTGGTACCCCGCTCGAGCCCGACCTTTCGGGGCATGTGCTGCTGGTCGAGGAGGTGAGCGAATATCTCTACGCTTTCGACCGCGCCTTTTTCCATGTCGCCGGCTATCTCGGCCCGCGCGGGCTAGCCGGGCTGCGTCTCGGGCGGGTGAGCGATATCCGCGAAAATGAGCGGCCGTTCGGGATGGAGGCCGAGGAGATCGCGCGGCATTGGTGCGCACGGTGCGACATTCCTTATCTGGGCCGCGCCGACATTGGCCATGACGCGGACAACAAGGTGGTGCCCTTCGGCTTGCATCGCGCGGGGTGAGCGAATAGGCGCGGCCCAATTCAAAACCACGCTAGGGGACGCAACATGCGCGCATTCATCTTTCCGGGTCAGGGCAGCCAGTCGGTTGGCATGGGCAAGGCGCTGTCCGAGGCGTCGCCGGTCGCGCGCGAAGTATTTCAGGAGGTCGACGACGCGCTGGGACAAAAGCTGTTCCAGCTGATGAGCGAAGGGCCGGAAGAGCAGCTGACCCTCACCGAAAATGCCCAGCCCGCGATCATGGCGAACGCAATCGCGACCTTGCGCGTGCTCGAAAAAGAAGGCGGCGTGACGCTGTCGGCCAAGGCCGATTATGTCGCGGGCCACAGCCTCGGCGAGTATTCGGCGCTGTGCGCCGCCGGCGCATTCGACCTCGCGACGACGGCGCGGCTGCTGAAGACGCGCGGGCAGGCGATGCAGGCGGCGGTGCCCGTCGGGGTCGGCGCGATGGCGGCGCTGCTGGGCGCCGACATCGAAACCGCGCAGAAGCTCGCCGATGCCGCCGCCGAGGGCGAGGTCTGCACTGTCGCCAACGATAACGACCCTTCGCAGGTCGTGATTTCGGGCCACAAGGGCGCGGTCGAGCGCGCGGTCGCGCTGGTCAAGGATTATGGCATCAAGCGGGGTGTGTTGCTGCCGGTGTCGGCGCCCTTCCACTGCCCGCTGATGCAGCCTGCGGCCGACGCGATGGCCGAGGCGCTCGGCACCAACCCGCCCGCGGCGCCGCTGGTCCCGGTGGTCGCGAACGTCACCGCGAGCCCGGTGAGCGACGCCGACACGATCCGCGACCTGCTGGTGCAACAAGTCACCGGCCGCGTCCGTTGGCGCGAAAGCGTTGGCGCAATGGAGGGTATCGGCGTCGGGCAGTTCGTCGAATTCGGCGGCAAGGTGCTGTCGCCAATGGTCAAGCGCAGCGCGAGCGGCGAGGTCGAGACGATCAGCGTCATTTCGATGGATGACATCGAGGCTTTGCTCAAAACGCTCTAATTTTGCGATTTCAGGAGAAATTCAGATGTTCGATCTCACCGGCATGACCGCCCTTGTTACCGGCGCTTCGGGCGGTATCGGTTCAGCCATCGCGCAGGCGCTCGCGGCACAGGGCGCGCGGCTGGCGGTGTCGGGGTCTAATGCGGACAAGCTGAATGCTTTTCGCGATACGCTCGGCGGCGACCATATCGCTTTGCCGTGTAACCTCGGCGACGGCGCCGCGGTCGATGCGCTGGTGCCTTCGGCGGTTGAGACGCTTGGCCAGCTCGACATCCTCGTCAACAATGCGGGGGTGACGCGCGACAATCTGATCATGCGGATGAAGGATGAGGAGTGGATGGACGTCATCCGCATCAACCTTGAGGCGAATTTCCGCCTCGCGCGCGCCGCGGCGAAGCCGATGATGAAGGCGCGTTTCGGGCGCATCATCTCGATCACCAGCGTCGTCGGCGCCACCGGCAATCCGGGGCAGGCCAATTATGCGGCGTCGAAGGCGGGCGTGACCGGCATGACGAAGGCGCTGGCGCAGGAACTGGCGAGCCGCGGCGTCACCGCAAACTGCGTGGCGCCCGGTTTCATCGCGACGGCGATGACCGACGACCTGCCCGACGCGCAGAAGGAGGCGCTGAACCAGCGCATTCCGGCCGGCCGCATGGGCGAGGGAAGCGATATCGCCGCGGCGGTCGTATATCTCGCGTCCAGGGAGGCGGGCTATGTTACGGGCCAGACCCTGCATGTGAACGGCGGCATGGCGATGCTGTCCTGACGACCGAGCGCCGGTGCCCGAA
>VFQQ010003653.1_pt1 | contig 14629 bp, 15 predicted proteins | sample 3512341 | NCBI WGS metagenome assembly VFQQ01 (sample SAMN10412373, study PRJNA504923) | tailings metagenome | isolation source: Relicate 2 Philex TSF1 revegetated site | place: Philippines: Tuba, Benguet | collected 2017-08-29 | reverse complement strand
CCATCATCACGGCCGTCGGCATGACCGATGAGATCGCCATCATGTACATCGCGGTGATCGTCACCGTTGTCGTCATGCTGCTGGCGGCTGCTCCGCTCGCCAATTTCATTGCCAAGAACCCGACCATCGTGATGCTGGCGCTCGGCTTCCTTTTGATGATCGGCATGACGCTGATCGCCGACGGCATGGGCTACCATGTGCCGAAGGGCTACATCTACGCTGCCATGGGCTTCTCGGCGCTGGTCGAGGCGCTCAACATGCTGGCGCGGCGCAGGAAAGCGAAGAAAAGCGGCGGACATTGAAGGTTGTCTTGCCCATCTCCAATGGAGGCGGGCAAGTCTTCAAGCGGTGCCGAACATGACCTTGCGGCCATCGGGATCCTCTACGGTGACGACGACGTCGTCGACCGCGAAAGGTTCGATGGACAACTGCTTCAGTTGGGCGAGAAAGCCTTCCCGGTCATCGATGTTGAAATAGAGGTGGGTCACGTTCGAGCCGGCCAGCGGCGGATGGGTGTAGCCTGCAAAGGCCGCTGCTTCGTGGATCGCCAGCTGAACGCCGTTGTGATCGAAGCGCCAGTAGACATAGCTGCCCGGCGTGCCGACCTGTTCGAGCGGCAGGCCGGCGACATGGCGATAGAATTCCGCAGTTTCGGCAGGGTTCGCCGCGGTCAGGAAAATCCCACGAAACGTCGTCTGCATGATCTTGCCTCGAGCATTTTGTAGCCAAATGGAATCATTTGGCGTTAGCAAAACAAAAGCCTGGAGCGTTTCCGCGTTTCCGCGAAAAACGGAAACGCTCTAGGCCGAGGGCACGCCGGCAGGATGCCGGTCGGCGATTAATCCCAGTGTGATGCCTTGTTCCAGCCAGGCCTTGGCTCCTGCGAGGACAAGCGCAAAGCCGTCCGTCGAATCCACCGCCGTCCTGGCCTGCTGGTCCGCGTCACCCTGGAAGTCGAAATTGCGGATGGCGACGAAGGTGGCCGTGCCGTCCAGCATCGGTTTGAAGGTCCATTCGACGGTGGTTGCGGGTTCGCCCCAGCCGATAAGGATCTTCTCGTCCTTCAGCAGTTCCCTGACGGCGACAGGGGACTTGAAGTCATACATGCGCCACTCCCATTCGACTTGCCGGCCTGAGTCGAGACGGGCGCTGCCGTGGGTGAACCAGAATTTCGAAGTGATGGCGGGGTCGATGAAGGCTTCATAGACCTCAGCCACCGGCTTACGGATCAGCATGCCGACTTCCGCGGCAGGGGCCTTGCGCAGTTCCATCGCTTTGTTCCTTCCTGTCTGGTGCCCGCGATGTGTCTTCTCGGCGGAGTCAGATATTGTCCGGATTGGCCGGCACGCCCTTCATTTCAGAACGATAGTAGCCGTCGCGCAGGTTGATGCCGTATTCGACATAGGCCTTCATGCAGGCGAGCATCTGCGACCAGCCCTCGCAGTTGATGTAGGAGCGCTTGCGGCCGGCCTCGTCCTCGCGCCAGCCATCCTCGGCAATGGTGACGAAGGTGCCGCCGTCGTCGAGTTGTTCGAAGTTCATCTCGATGCGGGTCTTGTATGCCGGCCTGTCATCGGGGCCACTGCCGTCCCAGCGCAGTACGATACGCTGTTGCGGTACGACTTCGTCGACCTCAACCGGGATTTCGCCCCACCAGGTCACGGTGGTGCCGACCACCAGCGGCGCGGAGGCACCGCGCACGGTGGTGAAATAGCCGCTGAGCTTGGTCGGATTGACGACGGCGTCGAAGACTTCGGCGACAGGCTTGCCGATGCGCCCGGAAACCCTGATTGCAATGGACATGTCCACAGCCTCCTGCTTGAAATTTCCTCTATAATGTTATAAAAATATAACATGTCAAGCGAAGCAAAAGACGATCATGTTTTCAAAGCCTTGGCACATCCGCGCCGGCGCCTTTTGCTCGACGAACTCAAGGATGGCCCGAAAACGACCGGTGCCTTGTGCGAGATGTTCGCCGACATGGACCGTTGCACGGTGATGATGCATCTGAGGGTGCTGGAAGATGCCGGACTGGTCGTTGCCCGTCGCGAAGGGCGCGAGCGCTGGAACCACCTCGACGCGCTGCCGATCAAACGCATTCATGATCGCTGGATCAGCGAATACGCTACCCACGCCATTTCGATCCTCGATCGCCTGAAGGCGGATCTGGGGTAGTCGGATGTACTATTCCGCCATCGCCACCAGTGCATCGCGGTCATAGCCGAGGCGGATGGGTGCCCCGACTGGAATGTCGTCGGCGCCGAAGTCATTTGTCTCGGTGACCGATAGTGGCTTTTCCAGGCCCGGTATGTCGACGATGAGATGCGTGATTTCACCGAAATAGTGTCGCTCCACCACGGTGCCGGACACCTCGTGTTTGGCCGTTGCGCTGTCCCACAACACACGGAGCCGCTCCGGTCTGATGCCAAGTGTGGCGCCGGCACCGCTACGCATGAATGCCTTCGGCTTTTCGGTGGTGACACGACCGAAGCCCAGGGTGTCGACGGTGATGGACCAGCCGTTTTCCTCGACGATCTCGGCCTTGACGAAATTCATGCCGCCAAGGAAATCGGCAACCTGGCGGTTCACCGGCCGCTGGTAAATCTCCTTCGGTGACGCGATCTGCGCAATGCGGCCGCCGAACATCACGGCGATACGGTCCGACATGGCGAGGGCTTCATACTGGTCGTGGGTGACGAGGATGAAGGTGATGCCGACCGCCTGTTGCAGGCGGCGCAGTTCCACCTGCATCTGTTCGCGCAGTTTCTTGTCCAGCGCCGACAAGGGCTCGTCGAGCAGAAGCACTTTCGGCCGCATCACCAGCGCGCGGGCCAGCGCCACGCGCTGGCGTTGGCCGCCGGAGAGTTCATGCGCCCCCCGCTTGCCAAGGCCGTTCAGCGAAACCATGGCGAGTACGTCGTCGACACGGCGTCTTTCCTCGGCCGGATCGAGTTTCAGCCGCTTCAATCCATAGGCGACGTTCTGCTCGACATTGAGGTGCGGGAAGATGGCGTAGCTCTGGAAAACCATGTTGGTGGGGCGCCGGTTGGCCGGCACGCCAACCATTTCCTGCCCGTCGACGGCGATGGTGCCGCTGGTCGGGTTGTCGAAGCCGGCGATCATCCTGAGCAGCGTGGTCTTGCCGCAGCCGGAGGGGCCGAGCAGGGAGAAGAATTCACCCTCGCGGATGGTCAGGCTGCAGTCATCCAGTGCCTTGAAGGCACCGTAGCTGCGGGTGACGTCCCTGATTTCGATCATCGGCCGATCTGAGGTCGGGCGGTCGGGCATTGGCCGGTCAAGCATGCAGAAGACCCTCGGACTGGGTGCGACGCGCAGCGCGGCGGCGCAGGATTTCGGCGATGGAGAGCAGCACGAAGGAGCCGATGAGCAGCAGCGTACCGAGTGCCAGCACGCCGGGCAGCTTGGCAGCGAAACGCAACTGGCCCCAGATGTAGATCGGCAGCGTCGCATCCGTCCCGGTGAGGAAAAAGGCGATGATGAAATCGTCGAGCGAGATGGTGAAGGAAACAAGCAGGCTGGAGATGATGGCCGGCGTGACCATCGGCAAGGTCACGCGCCGGAATGTGCCAAAGGCGCTTTCGCCAAGATCGGCTGATGCCTCTTCGAGGCTGCGGTCGAAGCCTTCGAAGCCCGAAGTCAGCACCGACATCGAATAGGGAATGCAGATCAGCACATGACCGAGAACGACGGTGAAGAGCGAGAGGCTGAGGCCCAGTTGCAGCATCACCAGCAGCATGGATATGGCGACGATGACTTCCGGCAGCACCAGCGGCGCCATGATCAGGCCGTGGATCGGGCGTCGGCCGGGGAAGCGGTAGCGGGTGATGGCGCGCGCGGCGAGGATGCCGAGGGTCGTGGAGAGCACGGCAGCCGAAACGCCGACGATCAGGCTGTTCCAGGCGGCGTCGATCAACGCCGGTGTCTTCGGCAGGTCGCGGTACCACTGCAGCGTATAGCCGGCGAGCGGAAACTTCGGCGAGGCCGAGGTGTTGATCGAGAAGATCGGCAGGAACAGCACCGGCAGATAGAGAAAGCCGATATAGAGGAAGGCATAGGCCGCCAGCCAGGAATTGCCGTCAGGCAGGAAGCGCTTGAGGACGGTCATCGCGCGAGCCTCATTGCCGCGCGGAGCAGAAACACGGTGGCGCCCGCCATCAGGCTGACCACGATCATGGTCGTCACGGAAAGCGCTGCCCCCAGGGGCCAGTTCGCCGCCTTGCCGAACTGCGCCTGGATGGCATTGGCGATCATGACGCCGTCCTTGCCGCCGACCAGCTTCGGTGTGACATAGTCACCGACCGTCGGGATCATCACGATGAGCAACGCCGAGATCACGCCTGGCGCCGACAGCGGCAGCGTCACGCGCAGGAAGGATCGGAACGGTCCGTCACCGAGATCCTTCGCCGCCTCGATCAGTGTACGATCGACCTTTTCGAGCGAAACGTAGATCGGCAGGATGGCGAAGGCCGCCCATGCGTGAGTGAGCGTGATGACGACCGCGCTGGTGTTGTAGAGCAGGGCGGTGGACGGCTCGCTGATCAGGCCGAGCCCCATCAGGCCGGAATTCAGCACGCCGTTGTAGCCGAGGATGACCTTCCACGACATCACGCGCAGCAGGTAGCTCGTCCAGAACGGGATGGTGATGAGAAAGAGCCACAGGCTCTTGTGACGGCCGCCGTGGAAGGAAATGAAATAGGCGATCGGATAGGCCAGCAGCACGGTGAACAGCGACACCAGAAGCGACACGAAAAGCGAACGCCACAACAGGTCGAGATAGATCGGTTCGGTCAGCGCGGTGCGATAGTTCTGCAGCGTGAAGGTGTGGTCGATGGTGAGGTAGTTCTGTGTCCAGAACGAATGGGCGAACACCACCAGAATCGGCAGCAGCAGCAGGATGAGAGCGTAGAGAAGCGTTGGACTGATCAGGGCAAGGCCCTGGAAGGATTCGGACTGCAGGAAGGGTGGCCTTCGCCTGATGCCGCTCGCAGCAAGTGGCGGCGACCCTTCTGCGGCTGCCGTCATTGCAGCGCTCCCGGTGCGTATGTGGTCGCTGGCCTGGACTGTCCCGCCATGCTGCCTCCCGCCGGTCGTTCCCACATTTTCTTGTCGAGATTCAACCGCCTTGTGCTCGCGAGTCGGTGCGCAGCCCTGGCGGGTGTCCTCTTGCCGGCTTTCCTCATCATGAGCGCATCCGCCGGTTGAAATCAAGCGGTATTTCTGCGATGTTGATTGAACAGCCATTCAAAATCTTTTTGTGAAACCTGTGTTTTCCAACGGTTTGAAGGGCTTGTAGAGGTCGAAATCGAAGAGGCTGCGATGGCTGCGCTGCGCGAGACAGGAACTGGTGGGCTGAATGCGGAAGTATCGGAAAACGCCGTTGAGACCGCGCGACGTCACCTCGTCCAGCCCTGGCCGGTGGCTTCCACCGTTGGTGCCGAAGCGCGGGCGCTGATCGGCGACGGCGACGGCATCTACATCACCGACGGTGAAGGCAAGCGGCTGATCGATGGTCCGGCCGGCATGTGGTGCACCAATGTCGGCCACCGTCGCGAGGAGCTGGCCCGCGTGCTCTACGACCAGGCGATGCAGCTGTCCTACAACACGCCCTGGTACACGATGAACGCACCCTCGGCGGAGCTGGCGCGGCGTATCGCAGCGGTAGCGCCCGGCGACCTCAGTCACGTGTTCTTCACCACCGGCGGATCGTCGGCGGTCGAGACGGCGCTGCGTTTCATGCAGTTCTACAACAATGTGCGTGGCCGGCCGGAAAAGAAACTGATCCTGTCGCGCGGTGGCGCCTATCACGGCTCCACCTATCTGGCGGCTTCGCTGAACGGTCGCCCGCGTGACCGCGACTGGATGGACGGCGCCGACGAGCTGGTGGTGAAGCTGTCATCACCCGATCCGTTTCGCCGGCCGGTGGGGATGGAAGTCGACGCCTTTGCCGACATGCTGGTCGAGGAGTTCCGAAGCAGGGTCGAGGCGATTGGCGCCAGCAGGATCGGTGCTTTCGTCGGCGAACCTGTCCAAGCCTCGGGCGGAGTCATCGTGCCGCCCGACGGCTATCTGCAGCGCATCCGCGAAATCTGCCGCGAGAACGATATTCTTTACATCTCGGACGAGGTGGTGACGGCATTCGGCCGGCTCGGCCACGTCTTTGCTTCCGGCGACGTGTTCGGGCTCGATCCGGACATGATCACCTTCGCCAAGGGTGTCACCTCCGGCTATTTTCCGCTCGGCGGCGTCGTCATCTCCGAACGGCTGCTGCAGGAGCTGCGCCGCTCCAACCACCCCGACGCGATGTTCGCGCATGGGCTGACCTATACCAGCCATCCGATCGGTTGTGCGCTGGCACTGAAGAATCTCGACATACTGGAAGATGAGGTTCTGGCGCATGCCCGGGCCGTCGCGCCCTATTTCCAGGCGCAGCTGAAGTCGCTGGAAGATCTGCCGCTGGTTGGTGAGGTGCGCGGGCTGGGATTGATGGCCTGCGTGGACTGCGTGGCGGATCGCGAAAGCAAGAACCCGCTGCAGCTGGACAGGGCAGTCGGCGCGCGCATCGATGCGCATTGTCATGAGCTGGGGCTTCTGGTGCGTCCGCTGATCAACATGTGCGTGATGTCACCGCCGCTGGTCATCACGCGCGAGCAGATCGACACGATGGTCGTGATCCTGCGGGAAGGCATTTCGCGCACGATGGAGGACCTGCGCCGTGAGGGGCTGTGGCAGGGCTGAAGTTCAGCCGTCGTCGCCACCACCACTGTCGCCACCCCCGTGGCCGGAATGATGGTCACCGCCATAGTGCGCTCCGCCATCGCCTGGCACCAGGGAACCACCGACGAGCGGCGCCATGAAGCGGCGGCTGGACGTGCGATATTTGATGCCGAGGACGATCGCGACGACAATCGCCACGGGGATCAGCAAATAGAGCCATGCGTCCATGTCGGGGCCTCTTCGCGCGGAAGCCAAGTATTGCATGGCCAAGCGCGTCTGTGGACCCTCCGGCAGCCTGAACCTACGCGGCGGGTTCCTCGACACTGACGGTCTTGCTCTGCCAGAGCAGGATCAGGCCAGCGAAGACGATGAGGGCCGCGCCGGCAATGGTGGCCGGGCCGGGAACCTCGTTGAAAGCGAGATAGCCGATGATGGCCGCGCCCACGAGCTCGAGATAGACGAGGGGTGCCAGCACCGATGTTTCGGCAAGCCGGAAGGCGACGATCAGCATGAAATGACCGATCAGTGAAAAGATACCCACTCCGCCGAAGAAGACGAGTTCATTCCAGGCAGGCGTCGACCAGGTGAGCACAGCCTGCGGCAACAGGATCAGCGCACCGAAGGCGCATTGGAAAGCGAGCGTCTTGAGCGGGTCGCTTTCCAGCGCGGCCTTGCGCGTGACGATCATGTAGAAGGCAAAGCACAGGCCGGAGGCCAGCGCCAGCAGAATGCCCGGGTCGATCGCGCTGCCTGGCTGCAGGATGACCATGGCGCCGGCGAAGCCGAGCACCAGACTGATACCTTTCAACGCCGTCATGCGCTCCTTCAGGATCAGCACCGACAGCACCATGCCGATGATGGGCGCGATGAAATAGGCGCTGATGGCGGTGGCCAGCGGAATGAAGGTGATGGCAACGAAATAAAGTGACATCGCCGTCACCAGCAGGATGGTGCGCAACATGTGCGCGCCAAGACGCTCGGAAGGGAATACGTGCCGGCCATGGCGGGCAAAGGCGTAGGGCAGCACGATGATCGTGGCCACGGCGTAGCGCGCCCAGCCGATGAAGAGCGGCGAATAGTCGGCACTCAGATGTTTCGCCAGTCCGTCGACGATCTGGATGGCAAAGGCCACCGCGGCCATCAGCAGGATGCCTCGGGTCTGCGGGGATAGGCCGGCGGTCGCGCTCATGCGCGGTTTTTAACGCGAAGCCTAAAGCCGTTACAGTCCAAGGCATTGATCCAGAGAGGCTGAATTCACTCCCTCCCTCGGCGTGGGCGAAGAAGGGAGTGTGGTGTCGTTTCGGTCGACAGTCCTACCAGCGTGTCTGGCCGAGCAACTTCTCGCCGAGCGGCGTCAGGGTTGCGGTCGTGGCGTTGTGCTTTTCCCATTCGCGCGGGTCACCCGGGAAAGCGTCGCGCTGCGGATGGTCGAGTTCGCGCCAGAGCCGGAGGCGTTCCTGGCGCTCCGCCTCATTGTCCCATTCTGCCGGATGCATGGAAATATACTGCGCCATGCGCACACGGTTGTCGGAATGGTTGGGCCGCACGCCGTGCGCAAGCAGCGAGTTGAAGATCATCAGGTCGCCGGCTTCCATCTCGATGTTGACAGTTGCCTGACCGGTCATGTCGGGATGCATCGGGTCGCGATCGGCCGGCTGGGTCTTCTCCCAGGCCTGGAAGTCGGAGAACAGTTTCGGCACGCATTGGAAACCGCCGACATCGCCGTCCTGCTTCTGCAGGCTGAGCACACCCTGCACACCAATCGGCAGGGGGCGGATCGAGGTGTCGACATCCCAATGGATGAAGCCGTTCGGATTGCCCTTGACCTTCTTCGGCGGGTTGAGGTTGGCGCGGTCGATGGTCACCCACAGATCCTCACGATCCCAGATATCGACGAAGGCGTCATAGATGCGCCGCTCCATGCGATTGTCCCAAAGATACTGGTGATTGTAGATCTCCAGCATGCCGGTGTTGTTGAGCTCCTTCATCTTGTGTTCGCGCCGCTGCGGCGCATACCAGGTGGAAGGATCGGCCGGGTCCTTCTCGTCGAAGCGCCACAGGAGATCGACCAGCCGCTTGACGTTCTCGGCGGGCACGGCCTGGCGCACGATGACGTAGCCGTTGGTGATCCAATGCTGCCAGTCGTCTTCGGAAAGCACGCGCAGCGGCAGCGTCTTCTCGATGTCCTTCAACTGGGTGGACATAGACGTGGTCGGATGATGGTCTTTCACGGCTGCTGCTTGCATGGCTCTCTCCCTGGCTGGCGCGCCCAATGGTGGCGGCATGAGCAGAAGAATAAGCAAGCAGGCGAAGCCATGTTGTCCTGCACCAGCAATTTCCGATACTATTCTGGCGTTGTGAAACAACATGGCGCCGTATGAAGCCCTATCTCGAAAGAGTGCCAGCCAGTTCTGACGCCTCCTGGAGCATGCTGAACCGGCGGCTCGACGATGGCATCCCGTTCCAGTGGCATCATCATCCCGAACTCGAACTGACCCTGACGCTGAATTCGCGCGGGCACCGTTTCATCGGCGACCATGTCGGTACTTTCGATGGGATCGATCTGGTCCTGGTCGGCTCCAACCTGCCGCACACATGGTCATCCTCGGAGAAACTGGATCCGGCCTTGCCGCATGTCGCACTTGTGGTGTGGTTCACGCAGGAATGGATCGAAACGATTACCAGTTCGTCGGTGGAATTGGGCGCCGTTGCCGCGCTTGTCGCCAAGGCCGGCGCCGGCCTGCGTTTCTCGAGGGAATCGGCTGTTGCGCTCGCCGACGACTTCAAGCGGCTGTTCGAGTTGCCTGCGCCGCAGCGGTTGCTTGCCTTGCTCGCCATTCTTGGCAGGCTCGCGGATGATGTCGACACCGAGCCGCTTTCCAGCGAGGCTCTGGTACCGATGGAGCGCGACGCGGGAGGCGCGCGCATCGACCGGGTGCTGACCCACATCCACCAATCCTATACGCGGGAGATCCGGCTGGAGGAACTTGCCGGCATCGCGGCACTCAGCGTTTCCGGAACGCACCGGCTGTTTCGCCGGCACATGCGCGCAACGATTTCCGACTACATCATCCGGCTGCGCATCGGCGATGCCTGTGCGCGTCTGTCGGGGACGAGCCAGCCGGTCCAGCACATCGCGAATGCCGTCGGCTACGGTTCGCTGGCGAACTTCAACAGGCATTTCCGCCGCCTGCGCGGCATGTCGCCTCGCGACTACCGCGCGCGATTCAGGCTGCGGTAGATCGGTTTCTCGTCAGACCCGGCTGAGCAGCGCGGTGTTGAGCGCTTCCATGTCCTTCTCGACCGGCTGGGCTTCCAGCGACAACACCGGCAGTTGCTGGCGCAGATGGTCGTGATGCGTCCGTACGCCATATTCGAGGTCGGACATATAGAAGCCGGCAAAAGCCTCCGACAGCATGGATTCGTTCGACCAGACTGAGAGTTGAACATCCTCGGCCATGGTGTCGCGGTCTATGCGGAAGGCAAGATAGCGAGCAGCAGCCTGCTCGCGACTTTCGTCAGCATAGCGGTAGATGGCACCGCGCAGCAGCGTCTCGCCGGTCGACAGTGGGAACTCCTGGTAGAATTGCACCGATTCCGGCGTTACCGCGATGACGGCGTTGGGAAACAGACCATAGTAGATCCACGCCTTCTTCTGCGTATCGGGAAGATGGTCCGGCTGCGGTGCAATCCGCACATAGTTCCTGACGCTCCAGCGGCGACCGGCATGCGGATTGTAGGTTGCGAAGGAGCGCGAGACGCCATTGATGAAAGGCTCGTCGTAGTAGGTCGAGCCATAGAGGTCCTGCAGGGCCGGATGCGCCATGGCGACGTGGTAGCCTTCATTGTCGACGTCGCGTACCGATTTCCAGTTGACCGGGCTTTTCTGGGTCCAGATGCCCCAGGACGGCACCATCTCTGCGGCTCGGTAAGGTGCGAACTCCGCTTCTATCGGCTTCAGCAGGTCGACCACGGCCGGCTGCGGTCCGCCATCGCGGAAACGGATGAAGATGAAACCCATCCAGATTTCCAGGTCGAGCGGCTTGAGGCCGAATTCGGTCTTGTCCAGTTCCGGGAAGGAACGGGGACGAGCGGCGCCGCGCAGCGTGCCGTCGAGATTGTAGACCCAGCCGTGGAAAGGGCAGACCAGCGCATTGGCGCAATGACCCTGATTATCGGCCACCACCCGGCTGCCGCGGTGCCGGCACAGATTGTGGAAGCCGCGCACGATGCCGTCCTTGCCGCGTACGATCAGTGCGCGCTCGCCGACCACATCCATGGTCAGGTAGTCGCCGGGATTGGGCACGTCCGAGACGTGGCCGACGATCTGCCAATGGGTGCGGAACAGATGCTCCTTCTCCAGCTCCAGCAGTGCGTCGGAGTGGTAGGCCCAGCCCGGCAAGCCGCTGCGGTCCCAATCGTTGGGGATCGCCACATCGCGGAAATGTGGATTCATGAGGAGTGCTTTCTTATTGAATATTCATTCAATAAAAGCATATTTGTTATTGAAATGCAATGGCTTGTGAGTTTTGCGAATTCGCATATGCGAAGATTCGACTGTGCCTTGACGGGATTTTTGCCGTCTTTCCCGCGACTTAATCGGGGTTTGTCGCAGGCTGTTTCGCCTGCAAAACGAGATGGAAATCACACAAGCCGCGCCAGTTCGGACGGCTGGTTTTACCGTGCCTGACCTAAAAAGCCTGAACGGAAAAAATGGCGCACGACGATGCGCCTCGAGGCTGACCCTCGGACGCTTTCCGGCACGTGACAATGATGGTGCCGGTTTAACCGGCTTTGGCAGGTGCTTTCGGTTTTGCGGCCTTTTTGGCGGCCGGTTTTGCATCGGCGGCCTTTGCCGCAGGTTTTGCGGTCTTGGCCGGAGCCTTTGCAATGACTGCTGCCTTGGCGGGTGCAACTGTCTTGGCTGCTGCCTTTGCCGGTTTTTCCGCTGCCTTCGGTTTGGCTGCCTTTGCGGGAGCAGCAGCCTTGACCGACTTGGCACTGGCCGCGCGCGCCGGCTTTTTACCCTTGCTTTCTTCGGCCCCGATCTCATCGGCGGCCTGATGCCAGTGGCGTTCGTGAGCGCCGTGCGGCCTGCCCTCACGTTCCCAGATTTCGTGGGCGCGCTGCCGGATGCGTTCCTGCCTGTCGTCTGCCATGGACGTCTCTCCTGATGTTCGACGCATACCCGCGCAACGCAGTGAACCATGCGCAGCCGCAGGTTGAACATGCGCATATTTCCGCAAGGTGACGACGGTGGCAAGTGCGCGGAATAGGGCGCGTCTCCGCGAGGTGGGATAGGTCAAGCCACAAAGCCTGCAGATGCCCCGTCAGTTCGAAACGAAAACCCCGGCCGAGGCCGGGGCTTTGCACGGGCCGAGGCCAGCTTCAGCTGTTCTTTTTCGTGATCAGCGTCAAGGTGCCGTCCTGGCCCATGCTCGTGGCCACGACCTGTGCCGATGTCGATCCCTTGGCCTTCAGGGCAGCCTTGGCTTCCGGTACGGCATCGATATTGCTGCGCAATTGCTTGAGGCTATCATCGGTGCCTTGCGCAACCACCTGTTCGACCTCCTTCTGCGTTGCCTGGGGCAATTCGCTGACATCGACCACATTGATGCGCTGGATCTTCGGTGCTTCACTTGGTGCCGCCGCCGGCGGATTGGCCGGTGTTTGCGGCGTTGGCGATGATTGAGCATTCGCAGCCACGATGCCGACGAAAGAAATGCTGGCCGCAAGCATTAGAGCCTTGTGCATGGGTTTCCCTTTCCGGTTGGCCCCCGCTGACAACCAGCAGAATAGGACAATGAGTCCTGAAGCCGCCGCTCACCGGGTCATTTCGTGACCAATTGGTGTCCGCAATGTGCGTCGCCGCTGCAATGTGTGTCGTCGCTCAAGATTGCACGCTATGGGCGAAGGAACATATATAAAGTTCGCGTGTTAAGAAGCGTCGTGCCATCAAAAAGCACTCGGGGCTATTTTATTTCGGTTTACCAATCCGCTTCACCAAACGGCAGGCGACTGCCGCTAGACCAGGGTTACACAGGGTTCCTTTCCAGACGCTTCTTCATGATAGACACTGCTTCCCACGAGACACATACGGCAACTCCGGTTGTCTTGACGGCGACTTTCGGTCCGAAGCGCGACGGCAATGCATGGTCCTTCCGCGCGATGCGGTCGCGCCTCACCAGGCGGGACCAAAGCCTCTACCCGAAGCTCTCGTTCAGCATCGGCCTGGCGATCCTCTGTGCGGTCGTGCTGGCGGCCATGATCCTGTCGCGCGCCTGGAACGATTTCGCGGAGGCCAGACAGAACCACTACGACATCCAATATTTCAGGCAGGTGCTCGATACCGCGAACCTTATCTCCGCCGAGCGTGGCCCGGCCTATGACGTGATGTCCGATCGAACCGACGCAGCCTTGAAGCGGCTCGCCGAGTTTCGTACCCGCAGCGACACGGCCCTGGCGGCTCTTGCGGCAATGCCCGAGGTGCCGGTCCTGCTGCACGACCATCCCATTCCGCCGGAACTCCTCGGCGCCGTCACCGAAAGCCTCGCTGCAGCCAGAGCCAAGGTCGACCGTGCCGCAACCGTCCAGGGTGGTCAGGCCAGGCTCAAGGCGATGCAGGAAGCCATCGAAGCGATGTTCGAGGTCTCCGACAATTTTCGTGCCGTCACGACAGCGCGGGCGAACCAGCTGATCGGCCATGACAGCGGTTTGTCGGAGCCGGTGCTCATTGGCCAGATGCTGGCGGACCTGCGCGAATATGGCGGGCGCATAGCGTCGGAAGTGATCGCACCGATGGCGTCACATCAGCGGATCCCGCTCGAGAACATCATCGACGCGCGCCGTGATCAGGGACGCATCTACCAGATATGGCACATGCTGCGCGGCCAGACCGCTCTCAACGCCATGCCGGATCTCGCCAGGAACCAGGCTGCCATCGACAGGCTGTTTTTCGGTGTTGGCATGGACATGGTCAACGCCATCATCAAGCAGGGCAAGGATTCCAGCGACTATCCGATGACGGCGACAGAACTGACCCGATCCTTCGTGCCGACCATGAAGTCGGTGGAGGATTATCGGACGGCTTTTCTCGACAACACGGTGTCGCGCGTCGCCATGGAGCGTGATGCTGCGTTGCGGTTGCTTGTCATCGTTGCATTGGCGACCTCGATCGTGCTTGCCGTTCTGGTCGGAGTGCTCCTGTCGGTGCGTCGCGATGTTTTCCGTCCGCTGCTGCAGGCGCATGAGGAGGTGATCGGCCTGGCCGAGGATCGTCCGCTGGTGGCAAGGCGCGACTCAGGCAATGCCGGCGAAATGACACGTCTGTTCGACGCGATCGACATCCTGCAGGACCGCATGCGCGAGCGTGCCTCATTGACCAGTGAATTGCGGCTTCAGGCCGAAACCGACGGCCTGACGGGAATGCTGAACCGGCGCACGCTCGACTACATCGCCCAGAATGGCCGCGACGGTTTGCCGGCGGATGACGCGCTCGCCCTGATCATGGTCGACCTGGACCACTTCAAGAGCATCAATGACACGTATGGACACCTCGCGGGTGACCGCGTGCTGATTGAAACGGCGAGGCTTTTGACGCGTGAAGCGCCGATCGATTGCGTCGTGGCCCGCTTCGGCGGCGAAGAGTTCGCCCTGCTGCTTTCCCGGGCGGATCTCGACCAGGCCGGACGCCTTGCAGAAACAATCCGCAGCAAGCTGCAGAACCATCGCTTCATGCTTTCCGACGGCCAGCAGATAACCGTTACCGCCAGTCTTGGCGTGGCTTGCGGCCAACGCGGTCCGCGCGACTGGCGTCATCTGGTCGAGCGTGCGGATAAGGCGCTCTACCGGGCGAAATCGGATGGCCGCAATCGCGTGTCGATTGCACCGGCCG
>VFQQ010003650.1_pt1 | contig 14647 bp, 11 predicted proteins | sample 3512341 | NCBI WGS metagenome assembly VFQQ01 (sample SAMN10412373, study PRJNA504923) | tailings metagenome | isolation source: Relicate 2 Philex TSF1 revegetated site | place: Philippines: Tuba, Benguet | collected 2017-08-29 | reverse complement strand
GCTCGTTCAAGGAACGGTCCGACATGCAGATATGGCTGACCGAGTGGATCAACCGCTACGTTCTGGCCAACCCCGCCTTCGCCGACGACAAGGCCCGCGCCAAGCGCCCGCTCGCCGCCGCCGAGGTGCAGGTGGACAGCGTCGAAGGCCGACCGGGCTACTACGCCGCCCGCTTCTATCTACGCCCGCACTATCAGTTGGAAGGCATCAACGCATCGCTGCGGCTCGTCTCGGAGCTGCCTTCCGTCAAGCAGTAATCATTTGAGCACGATGGAGAACGGAAATGAAACTGGATGGTTTTCTAAAAGTTCCCGACATCAAAGGCCCCAGCGGCCGCGAGGGACACAGCGACGAAATAGAAATACACGGGATGGAATACGGCATGGTCGCGCCGCATGATCCCAACTCGCTATCGCGCCGTGGCCGCGTGTCGCTCGGCGTCATCAAGTTCATCAAGCACTACGACCAGTCATCGCCCTATCTGAAGCAGGCTCTGTTCAAGAACAAGAAGCTGGACGAGGTGAAGTTCTCGGCCCGCCGGACCATAGAGGAAAAGAGCAGCGACTATCTGGTGATCACGCTGACCGATGCCTCGGTGATCGCATACGACATGAAGCCGAGCGAGCTAGAGCCTGATCTGCTCGAGGAAATCGTCGGCTTTGCCTACAAGAAGATCAAGTTCGAATATGAGGAAGGCAAGCACTCGGCCGAAATGGACGTCAGTGTCGGCGTCTGATCCTCACGACGACTTTCCGGTAGCGCAATGAGCAAGAGCAGCAGCCCTACTCAGGCAAGACGCGAGGCGGTCCAACCTTCACTTTGGGACCGCCTCGTCAACGATTTGCCGGGCGTGAACTCCGATATAGACGGGCTTCAGCAGGCCGTTCGGACCGAGATCGGCTCGGAACGGGTTGATGTTCTGCTCGAAGGCGGAGCGCGGACGATCGAGGCGGATGCTGCGCTGACGAAGGAGCAGAAGCGCAGCCTGCATCGCCTGATCTTCCAGAACCATCGTCGTATGGAACTGGAAACCCGCGGCATCGTCGTTTCGGCGGAGGTTCTGCGCGAGGCGGTGCGGCGCGACATAGAAGCACTGTTCAATACCGAGCGCTTCGAGGCGACGCTGCTGCTCACCGATTTCGAGGCCGACCAGATCGGCGACGACCCGCCGTCGCTGGACGACTTTCCCGAAGTGCGGCGCAGCGTCGTCAATTATGGCGTGCCGTCCTTTTCGGGCCGTTCCGCCCGCGATTTCGACCGCGAGGCGCTGGCGCGGGAAATCCGCAGCGTGCTCGCCGCTTTCGAGCCACGGCTGAAGGAAAGCGCGACGAAGGTGACTGTCAACGGCGGCGACAAGAGCGTGGGGCTCTCCATCGAAATCGATGCGGTGCTGATGATGTCGCCGACGCCCGAACGGATGCGCCTGCGAACGATGATCGACCTCGACAATGGCTCGGCACGGACCGATTTGAAGGATGTCTGACAATGGACAGGGTCTTCCTGGAATATTACGAGGAGGAACTGACCCATATCCGCGCGCTCGCAACCGAGTTCGCGGATATGCATCCAGCTGTTGCGCGCAACCTGTCGCTCGATACCGTGCCCTGCCCCGACCCTTATGTGGAGCGGCTGCTTGATGGCGTAGCCTTCCTTGCCGCACGCACCAGGCTGAAGGTCGATGCCGAGCGGGCGCGGTTTTCCCGCAGCGTGCTCGAGGTACTGTATCCTGATCTGGTTGCCTCCACGCCGGCGACGGCGATCGTGGTGCTGAAGCCTGGCCAGCAGGTCCAGACGATGCTCGCCGGCCATGTCGTAAAACGCGGCACGCGGCTGGTTTCGGGCCTGCAACCCGGCCTTTCCACGCGCTGCACCTATACCACCGCGCAGGACGTGACGCTGTGGCCGCTGGCGATCACCTCGATCGGCTATATTCAGGATCGAAGCGCGCTGGCGGCTGCCGGCATCGCGCCGATCAACGGCGTCGGCGGCGAAGCGGCACTGCGGCTGACCTTTGCGCGCACGGGCAAGGGCAAGCTCTCCGAACTGGCGCTCGACCGGCTCGACCTCTATTTTTCCGAGCGCACCAAAGCACCGCTTCTGTTCGACACGCTGTTCGGAAGCTGCGTCGGCGTCGCCGCCCGCCCGGAAGGCCGGGACCATCGGCCCTCGCCTTTGCCGGCACTGGAAATGATCGGCATTCGCGACGACGAGGCGCTGATGCCGCGCACGCGGCCGACCTTCGAAGGCTACCGGCTGCTGCGTGAATATTTCGTCATGCCCGAACGGTTCCATTTCGCGCGCGTCGACGGCTTGCTGCGCGTCGTGCGGCAATGCGAGGCCGGGCTTGAAGTCATCTTCCTGCTGCGGCGGCCGGTGCCGGAACTCGCCGACCTGACGCCCGGCGATTTCGAGCTGTTTGCAACGCCGGTCATCAATCTCTTCGAGCGCGAGTGCAATGTCATCGAGCTCGACCGCCGCCGCACGCGGCAGGTGCTGCACGCCGACCGCACGCGCCCGCGCGATTTCGAGATATACCGCCCAACCCGCGTAGAGGATGCCGATATCGAAGGTCCTGACGCCGACATACCGGCACTCTTCAGCCTCGGGCAGAATCGCGGCAGCGGCTGGGTCTACTCGACCGAACGGCGTCCTCGGCGCGCGACCGAAGACGAAAGGCGCCAGGGCCAGACCCGCACCTCCTATGCCGGCGACGATGTTTTCCTGGCGATCTCACGGCCCGCAGGCAGCGAGCCGGGCCGGTCGCTGAAGCGCGTAGATATCGCGGCACTTTGCACGAACCGCGACCTGCCGATCCTCGACGACACCCCGACGCTGACGCTCGAAAGCGGCGATCCGGTCGAGACGGTGAAGCTGCTCGGCGCGATGCGCCCGCCGCGCGCCGCCATTCCCGCGACGCTGCCGGCGGGTGCGGCCGGCGAATCCCGCGCCGACGATCTGGCATGGCGGCTGGTCGCCCAGCTCTCGCTTAATTTCCTCAGCCTTGCCGAGGAAGGCCGCGGCGCCGAGCCGCTGCATGCGCTGCTCGATCTCTATGCCGATCGCGGCGATCCCGGGCTGGCGCGGCACGTGCGCTCGATCACGCGCATCGAAACGCGCCCCGTTGTCGAGCGGCTGCCGATCGACGGCCCGATGTGCTTCGGGCGCGGCACGGAGGTGACGCTTCATGTCGATCAATCCGTGCTGGCGGGGCAAAGCGCGCTGCTGCTCTCAGCGCTGCTTTCGCAGCTTTTCGCCCGCCATGCCGCGATCAACGCCTTCGTGCGCACCCGCACGCGGCTGACCCTGAAACAGGAGGATGTGCCATGGCCGATGACGCCCGGCAGTCGCTGCCTGATCTAGGCGCGATCACGCTCCCCGACGACACCTACGATTTCTTCGAACTGCTGCGGCAGCTCGAAGGCGACGGCCGGCTGTTCGGTCACTCCGGCAGGCCGGATCACGAGCCGGCGCGGCTCGGCCAGCATGTGCGGCTGGATTTCGCGTTGAGCGACGTGGTGGCGTTTCGCCGGGCGGCGGACAACGCCCCTGCCCGCGTCACGGTCGCCAATCTGGGCCTGATGGGGCCGGAAGGTCCGCTGCCGCTGCATCTGACGCGCTGGGTGCTCGACCGGCTGTCGCAGCGCTGGTTCGCGGGTGCTGCGGCGCGCGAGACCAGCGACACGACCTTCGTCGATTTCGCCAATATCCTCCAGCACCGCATGATCGCGCTGTTCTACAGGGCCTGGGCGGACGCGCATCCGGCAGTACAGGTCGAGCGCAAGGTCGGCGGCCGCGTGCGCTCCATGCTGGAGACGCTGTCCGGCATCGGCCTGCCCGGCATGGTCGGGCCGAAATCTTCGGAACTTTATACGGTCAAGCTGCGCCAGGCGCCTGCCCTCGCTCATCAGGTCGAAGGCCCCGAGCGCCTGACCCGATTCCTGGCCGAGGCGCTGAATGTCGCCGTGCAGCTCAAGGAATTCGTCGGCGTCTGGACCGCCGTTCCCGCCAAGCTGCAGACCCAGCTGGGCGGCGCCTATGCCGCTCTTTGCCGTGGCGCGACGATCGGGCCACGGATTTTTCAGCGGCAAAGCCGCATCGAGCTTCGCGTCGGGCCGGTCGGGCTGGCGGATTACGAGGCGTTCCTGCCCGGCGGCAAACGGCTGGAGCTTCTGCGGACGGCCGTGCGCGAACTGGTCGGCGACGTGCTCGATGTCGATGTACGCATCGTTCTTGCCCGCGAAGAAATCCCCGTCGCCAAGCTGGGAACCGCCCGGCTGGCGCGCACCACATGGCTGCCGCAAAAGAGCGAGCGTGCGGATGCCGAAGACCTGCTCATGCGGGTAGCGGTCGGCTGGCGGCCGGAAATGGCGGAGGCGGCATGAGCCTCGTTCTCACCCTCGAGCAAGGGCCGCGGCCCCAGGCGATGCGCCAGGCCAGCCTGGAAGACGGCGAACTGGTGATCGGCCGCAGCGCCGAGGCGGACTGGCGCATCGACGATCCCGACATGTTCGTCTCGCGCGCCCATTGCACGATTGCGCGCGGCCCGGATGGCTACACAGTCACGGACACGTCGAGCAGCGGCCTGTTCGTCGACGATGCCCACGGCCCGCTGGGTCTCGGAAATTCGGTGGCATTGCGCCACGGAATGCGGCTGCGGCTGGGCGACTATGTGCTGCGCGTCGACCTTCAGGATGCTGCCTCGACCCAGCCCTCGACTTTTGTCCCGCCGGCAGCCGTCTCACGCGCTCCAGTGGCAATCGACCGCGACGACTTCTTTTCCGCCCGCACCGAGGAAGAGCCGAAGCGCCAAAGACCGGCCGACCTGCCGAACCCGTTCGAACACCCCGAGCCGGGCGCGTACCATGCCTCGGAGCGTTCGGAAGTCAGGCTGCGGTCCTCGCCGGCTTTCGACGATCCGTTCAGCATGGACCCTGTCGCGACGCCGAAGCCCGATGCGGAGAAAGATGACGGTTTTGACGGAAACAGTCCGTTCTTCGGCGGACCGGTTTCGGGAACGAGGCTTGAGCCATCGAATGCACCGGCAGAGCGCCAGCCGCCGCCGAGGCCCGCGCCAGCCCAGAAGCCCATGGCTGCTCCGTCCGACAGTGCACTTCGCGATGCCTTCCTGCGTGGCATGGGGCTGAACGCTGCCGCACTGCCAACGAATGACGCCGTTGCCGAGATGGAAGCGTTCGGCCGCGAATACAGGCTGATGATGGACGGTCTGATGCAGCTTCTGCGCAAGCGCGCCGAGGAAAAGGGCAATGCCCGCATCGCCCAGACTGTCGTGCAGGCGTCCGGCGTCAATCCGCTCAAATTCCTGCCGACCGTGGAAGACGCGCTGGAAACGCTGGTCGCCGAAAGCAGCCCGGGATTTCTCCCCGCTGATGCCGCGATCAAGGATGCCGTGCGCGATCTCGCCCATCACCATGTCAGCGCCTGGCGCGGCATTCAGGGCGCGCTGCGCCACATGATCGACCGCTTCGACCCCGCCACCATCGAGGCGGAACTCAAATCGCATTCGAAGGCAGACGTGCTTCTGGCCGGCGGACGCCGCGCCAAGCTCTGGGACCTCTACCTGCAACGCCACCGCGAGATCGCCACGAACGCCGAGACGCGTTTCATGGGCGAGATCGGAGCCGATTTCCGCAACGCTTACGAACAGGAGTAGTGCATGATCCACCGACGCGGTTTTCTCATCGCAATTGGCGCGACTGGCCTTTCAGCCTGCGTCGGCGCACCCAAACCGGCCATGGTCACCGTCGCCTTGAAGGGCGAAGCGGGCATGAACAAAGGGCCTGACGGCACCGACCGTCCCGTCACCGTCCTGATCCTGCGGCTGAAGAGCCTCGGCGCATTCAATTCGGCGGATTACTTCGCGCTGCAAGGCGATCCGTCGGCTGCCCTTGGCGCCGATCTCGTCGGGCTGGACCGGATTGCGGTCGCGCCGGGCGCAAGCACCTCCAAGACGATCGGCTTCGAGCCGGAAGCGCCTTACATGGGCGTCGTCGCCCTTGTGCGGGAACCGGATGGCCGCAACTGGCGCGCCTCTTCGCCGGTCAATCCGAAATCCAAGGTAACCAAGAATGTGACGCTCGGCCCGGGCGGCCTTACGCTCGGCTGACGGAGAGAGACGCATGAGCGATTCCAACAGGGTGCTTTGGTCCGAGGGCCTGTTTCTTCGGACACAGCACTTCCAGCAGCAGGACCGCCACACCGAGGACATGGTGCGCGGCGCGTTGCAGGCCGGCAGGCTTCAGACATACGGCTTCCGGTCGCTGACGCTCGACGAAGCGATGCTGGATGCCGGGCGGATCGCGATCCTGTCGGCACGCGGCATTCTTCCCGATGGCACGACGTTTTCGATCCCGGAGACGATGGACGCGCCGACGCCGCTGGCGATCACGCCCGAAACGGGTGCCGGCGCTGTCCTGCTTGCCCTGCCGCTGGAGCCGCCGGGCGGCGCGAGCTTCGACCCGGCCCATGCTGAGCCGACGGGCGCGCGCTATCGCGGCCGCATCGAATGGGTGCGCGACGCGGTGCATGGCGGCGCGGATGCCGAGGAAGTCGAGATCGCCCGGCCGCAATCGCTGCTGCTTGCGCCGACCTCGGCGGTCGGCGGGTATACGGCAATGCCGGTCGCCGAAATACTGGGATTGCGGGCCGATGGCGGGATATCGCTGGTCGACAACTTCCTGCCGCCTGCGTTGGTGACCGATGCGGTGCCCTGGTATTCGCAATTGCTTCAGGAAGTCATCACCGGGCTCGACCGCATCGCCGAAGCGCATGGCAAGATGGTGCTCGGCGGACCGGGACGCAGCGTCGAGAACCTGCTGGTGCTCAATCTCGCCAACGAGGCGCGGCCAAGGCTGGCCCACATGCTGGCGCAGGAGCTTTTCCATCCGGCCGAACTGTTTCTCGAGCTTGCCGGCCTGGCCGGCCGCATGGCGACCTATGGTTCGGGTTCGCGGCGGCTGACGGAACTGCCGATCTACGATCATATGGCGCCCGGCCCGGCCTTCTCGGCGCTTGCCGATACGCTGCGCTCGCTGATCCTCAGCCTGCGTTATGTCGAGCCGAAGTCGCGCGCCCTGCCCGTCATGCGGCATTCCACCAATGTCTGGAAGATCCGCATCGACAATCCGAAGGTTCTTACCGCCAGCCGCATCGTGGTGCGGGTCGGCTCGGAACTATCGGACGAGCAGTTGCGCAAGATTTTCGTCAATCAGGTGACGGTGGGTTCGGCCGACGAATTCGAGGCGCTGTGGAAATCGCGCCTGCCGGGCATACCGCTCAAACCCCTGCATTCGCAACCGCGCGAGATTCCCTATGACGGCGACCGGCTCTGCCTGGAACTCGACCAGCGCAGCGAGCACTGGGCCTCGCTGCTCGACGCGCCGGGCTTCGTCATCGGGGTTTCCGGCGTGCTGCCGAGCGAGCCGCAGGTTGACTGCTATTCGGTGAACAGGTGAGGCGATGAGCAGGGACGATCCATTCGGCCTCTCCGACGATCGCGATCGCACCCGCATTCGCCTTGTCGCGGCACCGCCGCCTGTCCGGCAATATCCCGTCCCGCCGCCCGGCGCACCGCTAAAGCGGACGCGGGCGCATCCCAACGCGCTCATCAACGCGTTTGCGCCGCTGCTGGAATTCGCGCCGGAGATGGAAAACGCGCTGCCGCCGGAAAACCCGGAAGCGCTGCGCACCCGCCTGCTGGAAGAACTGGTAACGGCGCGCGACGCGGCCATTGCCGGCGGCTCCTCGCTGGCGCGGGCGGATGCGGCGGCATGGTCGGTAGCAGCCCTGCTCGACGATCTTGCGCTCAACACGCCCTGGGGCGGGGCAAGCGCCTGGCCGCGCCAGCCGCTCGTGGTCATGCTGCGCGGCGATGTCGATGCCGGTTCGCAGTTCTTCGCGCGGCTGGAAGAGCTCGAGCGACATCCCAACCGCGACCGCGAACTGCTTGAATTGCAATATCAATGCCTGTCGCTTGGCTTTCGCGGCAAGTATCGTGTGCCGGGGCGCGCCGGCGACCGCTCGATCAGCGCCGTGCGCGCTTCCGCCGCCCGTTTCCTGCGCAATGCCGATGCCGAGACCGCACCGCTATCACCACACTGGCGAGGCGTGATCGCGGCGGACGAGCCGTCACGTTTTATCGTGCCCATCTGGGTGCTGGGGGCAATCGCGCTGGTGCTGGCGACAGCAATGCATATCGGGCTTTCGATGCGGTTGAGCGGAGAGGCCGAAAAGCTCACCACGCTGGTCAACGCATTGCCGCCCTTCGAGCGCGCGGCCATCGTGCGCGCGCCGCGCGAACAACCGGCACCCGCCGCCACGCCTGTCGGTGTCGGGCTGCTGCCGGAATTCCAGGCGGCTGTGCCCGCCAATCTGGCGCAGGCGCTGAAGGGTCGCGAAAACGTTTCGCTGACCACGCTGATCATCCAGAGCACCAATCCGGAAGTGTTCCAGTCGTCGCGCGCGCAACTCACCGACGGGTTCGAGCCGCTGATCGCCTCGCTCGCCCGCGTGATCCAGGACAATCAGGAACTGGTCGGCGACATCCTCGTCGTCGGCCATACCGACAGCGTGCCGCTCCAGTCCAGCAACCCGCTTTCGACCAACCAGCGCCTGTCCGAGGCGCGCGCCCTGACGATCGCAAACATACTGATCGAGAACGGCGTGCCGCGCGAGCGCATCCGTGCAGAAGGCCGTGCCGCCACCAAACCCGTTGCCGACAACAGCACACGCGAAGGCCGCGCGCTGAACCGGCGCGTCGAAGTGCTGATCGAGAAGAGGATGTAGCATGTTCATATTGCGCCTCCTCTGGGCTGTCCTGACTTCGCGCTGGCTCTGGACCCTGATCGGCCTGACGCTGCTTTCGCTGCTGATCTGGGTTTTCGGCCCGATCGTCAGCATTGGCGACAGCGCGCCCTTCGCCTCCGAGACGGTGCGGATGGCGATGATCGCGCTGCTGGTGATCCTGTGGCTGGTCTGGCTGATCCTCGCCCAGCGCCGCGCCATCCGCGCCAACCGCCTGTTCGTGGCCGAGATAGCCGCACCGGTGGAAAAGCCGCTGAGCCCCGGCGACGAAAGCGTTGCCGCGGTCGGCGCGAAATTCCAGGACATCATGAACGAGCTGAAGCGGCGCAAGCTCGGAGGACGAAAATTCCTGCGCGAAATGCCGTGGTATGTCATCATCGGCCCGCCGGCGACCGGTAAGACCACGGCGCTGCGCCAGTCCGGCCTGAACTTTCCGCTCGACCTGACCGACGACCTGCAAGGCGTTGGCGGCACCCGCAATTGCGACTGGTTCTTTGCCGAGAACTCGGTGCTGATCGACACCGCCGGCCGCTATGTCCAGCAGGAAAGCCAACCGGATGTCGATGCCACCGAATGGCTCGGTTTCCTCGATCTCCTGAAGAAGCATCGCGGCCAGCGCGCGCTGAACGGCGTCATACTGGCGCTCTCGGTCGATGCGCTCTCGGAGGACGACGCGGCGCTGAAGGCGCATGGGCGCAAGCTCCGCAAGCGGCTGATGGAGTTGCAGGAACGGCTGCAAATTCGCCTGCCGGTCTATCTCATGCTGACCAAGGCGGACCTCATCAAGGGTTTCGAGGCATTCTTCGGCGGCATGTCGACCGCCGACCGCGAGCAGGTGTGGGGCGCGACCTTCGCGCCGGGCGTGCGTGTCGACGGCAACGAAGTCGGCAAGGAGCTGACGGCGCTCTCGACCGAACTCGAACGCCGCATGATCCCCCGCATGGAAAGCGAAGAAAGCCTCGCCACGCGCGCCGAGATATTCCGCTTTCCGGCGCAGGTAGAAAGCCTGTCCGAGCCGATCCGGGTTCTGGTCGATGCGATCTTCGGCGAAAGCCGCTATGAGGAAAGCGCCTGGCTGCGCGGCATCTACTTCACCTCGGCCACGCAAGAAGGTGCGCCGATCGACCGGCTGACGGCTGCGCTCACCTCCTCCTTCGGCCTGCCTGCGCCAAGAATCGCGCCGCCGCCGCGCATCGACCGGCGCAGCTTCTTCCTGAAGAACCTGCTGACGGAAGTGATCTTCAAGGAGGCCGGGCTTGGGATATTCGATCCGGCGGCGATCAGACGGCGCGCCTGGATATGGCGTGGAGCAGCAGCCGCTGCCACGGCGGCCGTGGTGATCGCCGGGGCCTTCTCCATATTCTCCTACCGCAACAACAGCGTGGCGATTGCCGCGCAGGCAAACCAGCTCGAAGGGCTGCAACCGCTTCTCACCCAGATCGCAACGCAGTCCGCGCCTGTGGACCCTCTCGATCTGAACGACGCACTTACGGCGGTCAACCGGGTCGCCGATGCGCGAACCGCCGTGCCCGGCGGCGCGCAGGAACTGATCGGGCCGACGGCAGCGGCCGAACTCACACGCGCCCAGACCGACGCCTACGACCACGTGCTGCAAAACATTCTCGAACCGCGCATGGTGGCGCTGCTGGAGGCGACGATGTGGCGGCAGATCCGCGATCCGGAATTCCAGCTCGGCGCGCTGAAGACCTACCGCATGATGACCGGCCTTTCGCAGATGGACACCGATTTCGCGCAGCAATGGTGGGTGGAGCAGCTGCCGAAATTCGCGCCGATACCGCCCTTCCCCAACCAGCCCGCCGCCGACCACCAGATCGCGGCGATCGCCGCCATGGCGACGCAGGACAGCTACATCAAGCCCGACGATGCGCTGGTGGGTGAATCGCTCAAGAGCATCTGCTCGATCTCGCTGCCGCAGCGCGCCTACAACGCGCTGCTGGCCGACCCGGCGGTCACGTCGCTGAAGGACTGGATACCGGCCAATTTCGCCGGGCCCAACGGCGCCAAGGTGTTCACCCGCCGTTCGGACAAGACGCTGCGCATCGGCCTTCCCGGCGTCTTCACCTATGCCGGCTTCCATGATGTCGTGCTGGACCGGTTGCAGGACACCGCCGCACAGGCGGCGCTCGACCGCGCGGTGTTTGCCGGCGGTTGTACGGAGAACTCCGAAACGTCGGTGGCGGCGCTCTCGGAAGATATTCTCAAGCTCTATTACGAGGATTTCATCGCCAAGTGGGACGGCCTGCTGCGCGACATCCGGTTGGCGCCCCTGCCCGACCTCCAGACCGCCAACGACAACCTCAAGGATCTTTCCAGTGCCGATTCCGCACTGCGGCGGCTGCTCAACGCGGTGGTGCGCGAAACAGAACTCAATCGGCCCGATGACGATGGCGGGCCGGCTGTTCCGCCTCAGGGTGCTTCGAAAATATTGTCCAAGCTGGGCAAGATCGGCAAGCTTGCCTCCAGCGGCGCAAAGCTGCTGCCCAGCCTGGGAGCTTCATCCAAGGTCGACATAACCGGCGCGCCGGTGGCCGAGCATTTCAAGCCGCTGAAGGGCGCGGTCGCAGAAGTGGACGGCAAGCCGCCGGCACTGGATGCTGCGACTGCGGCGATGACGGCACTGTCGAACGTGCTCCAGACCATCACCGCGAGCCCGAACCCACAGGATGCCGTCAAAAAGCAAGGCGGGCTTGCCGAACTGACCGGCGCGGTGGCCAAGCAGGCGATGATATTGCCGCCGCCCGTCGATCAGTGGCTGTCCGGCATCGCCAGCGACACCACCGGCCTGACCGAGCAGGCGGTGACATCCGAGCTCAACGCCATCTGGCGCGCCGACGTGATGCCCTTCTGCCAGGCAGCGCTAACCAACCGCTACCCGTTCGACCCCGCAAGCACCATCGACGTCAATGTCGCCGACTTCCAGCGCCTGTTCGGCCCCGGCGGGTTGATCGACGCCTTCATCAACACCCACCTCATCAACTATGTCGACACCACCGCCAAGCCGTGGAAATGGCGGGCCGATTTCGGCCTCGATGCCTCGGCGCTCGCAGCTTTCGAGCAGGCGCGGCGCATTCGCGACGACCTGTTTCCCGCCGGCACCGGGCCTATCATGAATTTTACCCTCGAGCCCAAAGACCTGTCGCCGACGGTGATGCGCGTGACCCTGAATGTCGACGGGCAGAGCCTGATCTACTTCAACAACGCCACCCGCCCGCAGCCCATGACATGGCCGGGCAAGGACGGCACCGGCGTCATCACGCTCGCCTTCCAGCCGATGGACGGCTCGCCAGAAATCATGGTGAGCGAGACCGGCGCCTGGGCGTGGCTGCGAATGCTGCGCGGCGGCCAGTTCAGCCCGACGGGCCTGCCGGAAGCCTACAAGCTGCGGCTCACCACCCACGGCTTCTATGCCGATTTCGAGCTCAAGGCGGCCAGCGTCGAGAACCCCTACAATCTGCAGATGTTCGCGAGGTTCACGTGCCCGACGAAGATCTGATCCTGCCGGGTTATTTCGGCAAACTGCCGACCGCCGGCGATTTCGTTACCGCCGGGCTCGCAACCGGGTTTGTCCAGCGCTGGGACCGCTGGGTCGCGCGGCATCTGGCGGCGCATTTCGAGCTGTCGCATCCGCCGCTGCGCTTCCTGCTCGGCGCGGAAGCGTTCGGGCCGGCCGCCGGCGTGGTGCTGCCGAGCAACGACCGCATCGGCCGCCGCTTTCCGCTGACGCTCGCAGCACCGGTGCCGGAAACCATCACCGGCATGACGATTGCCGCCGACGAATGGTTCGAAGCGCTGGAGGAAATCGGCGAACTGGCGCGAAACGGCGAGATCGATGCCAATGCGCTCGCGGCAAATCTGGCCACCCTGCCCTTTCCACTTTCGACGACGGAAGGCGAGCCGGTCTGGCGCATGGCTTTCTGGACGCGCTCGTCCGACCTGATCGATGTCGATCCGGAAGCGCCTCGCGCGGCGCTCGATTATCTGCTTGCGGAACCCAGTGAGGCCGGCTGATGCAGATCTGGAACCAGACCGGCTTTCCGCATGAATTCACCATGGGCATGGACAAGGCCGCGCACGAATATGTCGTGGTGGTGGTCAAGGGCACCTTCGACTTTCCCGAAACGCCGGGTGGCCCGGTGCGCAAGTCGGCCGAGCAGGTGCCGCTGGTCATGGCCGATACGCAGACCGGCGAACCTGGTTATTCGGCCACTCTGTGGGAAACCGATTTTGCATTCCGCAAACCCCGCTGCGACGTGATCGCCAATGGCTGCGCCTATGCTCCCGGCGGCCGTCCTGCCGAGCGCGTGCCGGTGGGCATCAAGATCGGCGGCTGGTCAAAGCTCTTCGAGGTTTTCGGCCATCGTGAATGGCGTGCGATCGGCCCGCTGTTTTCGGTCACCGCGCCGATGCCGTTCCTGCGCCAGCCCTTTTCCTACGACACCGCCTGGGGCGGCGTCGACAGGCTAGACCCCGAAGACAAGCTGCCGGGCAGCTACAAGTTCAATCCCGTCGGCACCGGCTGGGCGCAGACGAAGAACCAGAGGCTGATCCCCGGCCTGGCGCTTCCCAACACGCAGGCCGTCGGCGAAGAAATCCGCTCGCCCTTCGGCGACTACCAGCCGATGAGTTTTGGGCCGATGGGACGCGGATGGCCTGGCCGCATCGAATATGGCGGCACCTATGACGACAACTGGGTGAAAAACATCTTCCCGTTCCTGCCGCCGGATTTCGACGAGCGCTATTTCCAGATGGCCCCGCCCGACCAGCAGATCGATATGCCGAAGGGTGGCGAAGAGGTGATGCTGGTGAACCTGACGCCGGCAGGACGCGAGAGCTTTCGCCTGCCGGGGACGACGCTGCGGATGACGCTGTTCAGGCCCCGTGAGGAGCCGATCGAAATCGCTGCAAATGCAGACACGATTCTTCTCGATCCGGAGAACCGACGTCTTTCCCTTGTGTGGCGCGTCTCGCACCGCTTTCACAAGACAATTCTTGATTTCACGGAATGCTGGGTCGGCCCGCCGACGGAATCCATGCTGCATGCCAAGGCAACGGGTCGAAAATTCATACGCGTGGTATGGCCTCAGGAAGATGCCACATGACCAACCCGATCGACATTCTTTCAATCGGCATGGTCACGGCCGTAGGGCTGGACGCCCCGTCATCTTGCGCAGCGATGCGCGCCAGACTGGACGGGTTCCAACAGACAAGCTTCGGTGGTGGCAGAGAGGATCCCGGGCTTACCGGTGCCCCGATCCCACTGCCGCGAAACTGGGTGGGTGAGCGACGTCTGGCGCAGCTCGCTGCCGGAGCAATCAAGGAGGCATTCGACGCGGTGCCGGAAGCGCGAGGGCAGACGACGCTCATCCTCTGCATTGCCGAGGATGAGCGTCCTGGGAGATCGTTTCGTGACGGCGCGACCTTGTTGCAACGGATCGCCGAGATCGTCGAGGTTCCGCCGCATGAAAGGTCTCGCATTGTCGCTCACGGACGACCTTCCGGACATGTCGCGCTGGATCATGCACGCAAACTCATTGCATCCGGTCGCGCACCTTATGTGATGATTGCAGGTGTCGACAGTTATCTGACGGCTCAGTCGGTCTCATACTACATGAAACAGAATCGCCTTCTGGCGCCCGACAATCCTAATGGTTTCATTCCTGGAGAGGCTGCGGCAGCGGTCCTGTGCGGACCGCCAAAAGCCGGAGCCCTTCGCCTGTGGGGACTGGGTCTTTCTCGCGAGAAGGCCTTCATCTACAACGACGAAGATCTTCCATTGCGCGCCGATGGAATGACCTCGGCCTACGAT
>VFQQ010003649.1_pt1 | contig 14647 bp, 20 predicted proteins | sample 3512341 | NCBI WGS metagenome assembly VFQQ01 (sample SAMN10412373, study PRJNA504923) | tailings metagenome | isolation source: Relicate 2 Philex TSF1 revegetated site | place: Philippines: Tuba, Benguet | collected 2017-08-29 | reverse complement strand
AACAGGCCAGCTCAGCGTCGAGGTCTGATGCTGTGTGATGCCAGTAAAGACGGCAGCAGGGTGTTGCTGATCAGAGCGAGCCCCATTCAACTCCTCTGCACAGTGCAGTTGCCGAGCAGCAGGCAGCAAGACTGCAAGGCGGGGAGGCACGTGTGGGCAGCCAGGACAGCACTCACCCAGGCCCACGCTGCTGGCCGCCGTCACCCACATGCTGCAGAAACGAGTATGGGGCACGAGCAAGAGGTTCAGGTAGTGCAAGGAGCACTTGGGGGGCACGAGTTGGAATGCAGCAGGAGCGGCGGCGACAGAGGCGGCGGCGGCGGCTGGCTGCTTACCTGCCGTCGTAAGCCACTCCTGGCATGCCCATTGTGCCTCGGGAAACTCCTGTAACCAGCTGAAGCCTGCCGTGGAAGGCGTGTGGGCTTCTGTGGGGAGCTAGGGTGTGGGAGGGCCGCAGGCAGTGCACGGGCGGGCTGGGGGCTGCACAAGTGAGCTCCGAAACAGATGCACAGTCGCCACGGCTGGCTGTGCGCCTGTAAGGGCGCACAGGGCAGGCGCATTGAGCCGCATGGGCGTTCACGGGACGGAGGCGATGGTATGCGGCCCCGGCATCACGGATGGCCTATAGCAGAATCAAGCCCACCATCAGGCTGCGCAAGAGGCACTGCAAAGCTTTCGTGGCGACGATTGATACCCCATTCGTCTCCTGAGCGCGCCCTCCGACTAGCCAGGGCCCGTAAATCAACACGGATCTCTACTAAAGCTGTAAGCTAGAGCGGCAGCGGCGATGGCGGACAGCGGGCAGCAGCAGGCGCCCTCGAGCGCCAAGACGCCCGCCGACTTCCTGAAGAGCATCAAGGGCAAGCCCGTGATCGTCAAGCTCAACAGCGGCGTCGACTACCGGGGTGAGAGCCCTCGCGGAGCTGCAGGCGGGTGCCGCGGCGCCGGCAGCGGCGGCAATATCGCCGGCTGCTTGCTTGAAGCAGCCCCTCATGTCAAGTTGCAGCAAGCAATGACACGCCTGACTATGACCTTTCTGCAGGCGTGCTGGCCTGCCTGGACGGCTACATGAACATCGCCATGGAGCAGACGGAGGAGTACGTGAACGGGCAGGTGCGGGGACGGGCTCGCTAGTGTTCTCTGCATGTTTTGAGTTTGTTGGGCTGAAAGCGCGCTGATTCGTGGGCGACAATGGCTGCTGCGTGGCTGCTCACGGTTGTGATCTGGCTTGCTTGCTGTTGTGATCTGGCTTGCTTTACGTTGCATCACAATGGCAGCACCGCTGTGCGCTCTTCTTGCTGCTCTGCAGCTCAAGAATAAGTACGGCGACTGCTTCATCCGCGGCAATAACGGTGAGCAAGAATTGTATGAGCTGGCCATGCTAAAGCTGTCCATGCAGTGCAGGTGCAAGGCATGCTGTGTGCTGTACACTGAACTCCTTGGCTGCGTGTGCTGGGCAGGCGCTGCATGGCGCATGTTCGTAGGCCAGTGCCGCATGGCCTGCAGCATCAAATCAAAGCCATGCGTATTCAGTCACCTCTCCTCTGCTGCCTCCCTGCCCCACATGCCTGCCTGCAGTGCTGTACATCAGCACCGTGCGGAGTTGAGCTTACAGCTGGACTGCAGCTAGGCAGAGTATCTTAGGCAGGAACCCCAGCCAAAACCGCGGCAAGTAGGGCAGCTTCGGAATAGCATACAGCAACAGCCGCGCGGCGCTGAGCGGTGAATGTGCGATGCCTGGTGAGCGGCAGGCATCTGCCAACCCTTTGGTGGTGTAACGAAGCATCGCAGTCATTGGCAAGAGTGCAGAGTTCAAGGGAGGATGGGCAGGTCGGGTCGACTGGCAATGGCGCAGCAGGGGCCAAGAATGGAATGGCAGGCGATCGGCGGTCACGGGGTTTCGGTTGGTTGGAAGGGTCGTATGGAGGCAAGCAAACAGGACACGGCAGGGTGGTGCAAATAAACACGGCATGGCCAGAGAACGTGGGGTGGTACACAAACAGGGGTAGGCAGGGCAAGGCGATTACTACAGCTTGTCGGCAAATTTCGTGACGGTCAGAGAGAGATTGAATCGTACAGGTGGGGCCAGCGGCAGGGCAGGCATTTCAGCAGCCGCGTGCCAAGTAGCAGGCTGCCTCATAGCCGGCTTGTGTGCGCGTCGCGTAGCAGCGCCATGCGCTCGGCGCGGCACAGCGCAGCGTAGCGACACCGCTCACCGCCCCACGGCGGCGGTTGCCACGCCGCGCACCGCTTGGGAGATCATCGGGTTCATTGCTGCCAGGCGCCAGAGGACGGCCATGAACACAACCAGGGCCAGGAAGGCCGCTGCATTAGTCTGCGGGTTCTGCAGCAGCGCCGAAATGTTGAGGCCCTCCTCCTCGCCAGCACCGCCCGCCGTAGCAACCACAGAGACCGGCCGGCCCGTCAGCTTGCCGCTGCCCGCCTTGCCGCCCGCCGCTGCCTGGCTGCTGCCGGCACCCGCGGTACCGCCGGCTGGTACCGGCGTGCCGCCGTACTGTCGCTCCAGCATGCGGATCAGGGTGCGGTACGCCTTGGACATGCCCTGCGCAGCAACAGGTGTTAGAGAGCAGAGTCAGGGCTGCCTTGGTCAAGAGCAGCAGGCGGTGTGCCAAGCTGGCACCTTCTTTGTGCACCCTTCCCCAGCCGGCCTGGCCACCCACCTTGATGCTCTCCCGCTCGATCTGGCCCTTCAGCGGGCCCCACACGGGGCTGTGGAACCGGCACTCGCCTGTGTGGGCCAACGGCAGCAGGAGAGAATCCCTCAGGGCCATGCTGCTTGTAGCGGGAGCCACCAGGCGTCCAAGTGCAAGCTGCAGCAAATGCAGGCTCAAACCCAACAACCACAGGCTGCGCCTGCTTCTTGAGGCAAACTGGCAAGCTGTAGGACTGGACCCACCCGTGACAACCAGGCGGCTGGAATGTGCGCCGTGCGGGGTGGCCACCCACTGCATGGCAGCGGCAGGTAGGCACTGGGATTCAGCCACAGGCAAAAAGCCGCCGGCAGTGTTGACCACAGGGTTGACCACCCCATTGTGTTGCAGGCACTCTATCAACCCCACTGGACCACGTGCTAGGCAGCACAGCAGCCGCAGAAAGAGACCAAGGCCATGTTGCCGATACTAACCAACCTGCACGTGGTTGGCGAAGCAACTGGCAAAGGGCACGCCCTCCGAGGTGCAGCGCGCCCGCAGCGCGAAGCCCTGCCCCGTCAACTGCACCGCCTCCAGCACCTCTGCACAAGAAAGGGCAGCCCAAGCGGTGGGCAGCGCTTTACTTCGTTTGCTGCACGCGCAGCAAGTGAAGTACTGCACATGGATGCAAGCAGCTCAGACTCAAGAGCGGCAGCCGGGACCGCGCTGCAACTTGCAATGTCAGCGGTGCGTCGCCCACGTGACAGACCGTGCCAAGCAGCCCACTCTGGGCATGAAACGCACCCGTGTTGCGGGCCTGGCGGGGGCCCAGCGGGTTCTTGAGCGGCGTGGTGTAGCGCATCACGCGCCGCCGCACATCGTCTGCAGAGAGCAAGAGGACACACACACGTGTGCAGTGGTGGAATATGGCACCAGCGAATTGAACCATGGAGCAGGCGACGCGCATGCTAGTGTCACAGCACACCACGGCAATTGGTGCAGCCATGCGCAGCAGCACCAGAAACCCACCCTTCTGCCGCCAGGGAGAGATGCTGATGTCCAGGTCGCCCAGCTGCTGGTGGAAGTCGGCCAGCAGGGACGAGGCGTTGTGGAAGAGCGCCAGCCACAGCGCCGCCTGCGCACGAGATTGTGGGGTGGGTTGCAAGGGAGGTGCAATGAGGCGGCATGTCCGGAACGTACGGAAAAAAGAAGAAGATTAGCGGCTGTCAATGTGTTCAGCCAACCCAGCTATCACAGTCATGACACAAGGTCAGGGCCTCAACGCCCGCAGCTGTCATAATATCTTTTCGCCTAGGGCGCACCAGGGAAATGGGCAGCTCCACATCCAGCAGGACCGCCTTGAGCGGCGGCGGCGCCGGGAAGGGCAGCTGCGCAGAGCCCTTGGCTGGCGCGGGCAGCTCCAGCGACACCTCCTCGCCCTCGTCCTGCGACGACAGGAGCAGCAGCAAGGTGGCAGCTTGCAGAAGGGCAGGGCGAGTGCGGTAGCGGCAGCGGGCGGCGGGTGGCGGCGGGTGGTGGGAGATCGCACGGCCTGCCCCCGCGGCGTGCACTGGTCACCGGCATCACTGCCGCACCTGATCGGCTGCGCCGGGCGCCTCGCTGGGCGCCCCCGTGCCCTCGGGGCCGCGGTGGTGCAGCAGCCGCTGCACGGCCCACACCGCGGCCGCCACGGCGGGGATCGCGATGCGCAGGTGGCTCAGCATGTTGCGCAGCTGCTGAAACCCGGCCGGCGCCAGTAAGCCCTGCGCGCGGCCTCAACAACTGGGTCGCTGCCTGGGGTCCTGAAGCGGCTTGGATAGGTGCGAAGGGCGCCACACAGTTGTGGGTTTGAACCCGCGGGCGTTCGCGCCTCATAATGTGCACACCGCACCACCGCCAGACGGGCGGCGGTGGCCGGCAGTGGCCTCCCCTCTGCCGCCCGGCCAAGTCTTTGCGGTTTAACAGTCATTGCAGCGCCATGCAATGCTGAAAAATGCACAAAGAGCATGATCCCTGCCATGCTGAGTGTGCCGCCAGCCACCCAGCCAGCCGCCAGCTGCACACTTGCCCAGCCGCAATGCCAGCCGCAGGCCGCTGGTCGTCGCCAGCAGCCAGCAGGCTGCCCACCACCAATCGCCGCCAGCTGCCCGGCTGTCGCAGCGCCAGGTAGTGCACGCTGTTGAGACGAAACACCCGCACAGCGCTCACAGCGCCAGGGAGCGCACGCTGTCCACGAAGTCGGCCACCTCCTCCATGCAGCGCCGCACCGTGGGGCAGGGCAGCAGCAGCTTGTGCGGCAGCGGCTCGTTGGTCATGGGGGACGTGTCCCTGCCATCCCTGCGTTTGGAAAAGCGAAATGGAGGTGACGGCTAATGTGAAGAGCCAAGGTGGGGTGGGCGGCCATGGGTGCACCGAGGCACTTCCCAGGTTTGTTCACGGCAGACATCTGGCAGGGCAGCAGTTGGCAAGTGCAGCAGGGCGCAAAATGGCATGCCCTGTGACCCACACTGGGTTGCTGCTTCCGTTGAGCAAGAGTGCTGCCTAATGTAGCACTGCTGAAGGCCTCACCGGTACAGCCACTGCTCGATGGCTGCTCGCTCGTAGATGCGCCCATCCGCCGCCACCACCTGCAGACAGGGAAAACTCGGCAGCAGGTGGAGGTGGGACAGTTTAGTTGTGTGCTTCAACCAAGTCGTGCAGAGCGCTTCGGGCGCCACAGGCAGTGACTGCAGCCATGCAAGTGCTTGCTCAAACCGCTGCCCTTCATACCGGGTCTTCAAACGGCTCCAGCGTGATGGGGCACAGCATCGAGTTGAAGCTGCGGGAGGGCGTAGCAGTGAAGCAGAGAGGCGCGTATGAGCGTTCGCGTGCACGATATGGCATGGCAGTGGCCCAGCATGTTGCAGACAAGCACTGCTCCACAGCATTCCATGCCAGCTGGCCAACTGCAGTGGCCAACTTCCGACAAAAGAGCTGCTTGCCTGCGGTGGAAGAGCGAGCGGTACTCGTCCGAAAACAGCCGCCCCTCGCCGGCCCTGCCGCTGCTGGGGGCGCCGCTGTGACTGGAGCCGCCGCCGCCGCCACCAGAGCCGCTGAGGCGGCTGCTGCCGCCTGGAACGCTGCCACTGCCGCCATGGCGCCCTGCGGCACCACTGCTGCTGGGAGCATCGGCTGGGGCAGCTGGGGCGCTGCTGGCAAACGTGACGCCTGGGCGCCCCGCTGCCCGCTGGGAGGCCGGCGCCGGCTGGGGCGGCCTAGCTGGTGTGGCAGGGCCGTGCGAGGCGTGCCTGGCAGCAGTGCTGCTGGCTGAGCTGGCTGCGCCGGTGCCCGGCTGGGGCCGAGCAGCGGATGGGGCTGCTGCCCTGCTGGCGTGCCCTGGTGTGCCGCTGCCGGAAGCAGCAGTGCGCTGTGAGCCAGGACCCACAAGGTACGAGCCATCCAGCAGGGCAGCAAGCTCGGCATCCTCGTTGCTGTACCCCTCAAACTCCAGGGCACGAGCCGAGCTGCGGCTGCGTGCCCCCGCCGCCCGCTGCGATGCTGGGGCCTGCGCAGGCGCCTGCTGCTGAGCCGCCGCCGGCGGCGTTGGCGGCGGTGGCGGCGGCACAGCTGTCCACGGCTGCCCCGGCGGAATGGATGGCCGGCCGCTGCCCAGATAGGTGCGCAGTTCATGTTCTCCGTGCGCAAATGCACATCTGCAGCAGCAGGGAGTCGGCAGAAAGGACAGCAAGTGACGGCAAGTGGCAAGCCCATGCTTTCTTTTGTGATGGCACTTGCACCTGCGCAGCACAACAGCAGTGCCTGCGAGCGTGGGCTCACTAGTGCTGACGCACTCCTTTTCTGATTCACACAGCGGGTCACACTTGTTCAATGAAGCACCCGGCCAGGCATCAGCAACTCACCTGTCCCCATGGCGGCAGGGTAGCCCCTGGCTCCAGTGCCAGCAGAGCTTCACCTGCGGTCCGGGCCGAGGTGCAGCATCAGGGGAGGTCGGTGTGGTCAAACGCTGTCGATCGACAAGTCCTCAGGTGACCACATCACACAACAGCTGCACACTGCTTAGCCTTACACACCAAAGCATTCAATGTTTGTTAAGTCAAAGGTTAAACCCGGCAAACAATTCACCTTGTAGGCCGCGGGCTGGCCCCCACCGCCGCCGCTGCCGCCGGCCCTGCTGGCCACCCGGCTGGCTGCCCTGCTCGCTGCCCGGCTGGCGGCGCGGCTAAGAGGCCTGCCAGCAGGGTTTGCAGCCCTGCCATAGCTAGCTGCGCCTGCCTGGCCTGGTGGCAGGGCAATGGAGGCGGCGGCGGCGGCGGCGCGGCTGCTGGGGCGCTTGCTGCTGCCGCCCATCTGCTGCCGCACTGCATCGGACTCTGCCTGGCCGTGGGCCAGTGGGCAGCTGTCCCCCTTGGGGCAGCGCCCCATGGTGGCAAACACCGGGCACTGCAGCTGCGATGCCAGCGCTGGCCGCAGCAGTCCGACTGCCCTGCTGTGGGCAGCGGCAGCGGACGCGGGGCGAGCGGCGGCAGGCATGCTGGCAGCGCCAGTCGAGCTGCAGGTGGGCCCTGGGCTGCTCTGCTGCTGCCCCAGGGCCTGCTTGAGGGCCTGCCGAGGCGGGAGTGCGAGCGAGGTTTCAAGTGCGGGCGGGCGTGCAGGGGGCAGCTAGGATGCTCAGGGATCCAGCAAGCATCCTCAAGCAGATCAGCAACCTCGCACGGGCGGGCCAGGGGTGCGCAAGTCCCCAAGCACACCTGCGTGGCCACTCTCCGCTCCGCTGTGCCACTCATGCTCTGTTGCTTGATGGCCTCGAGTTGCTCAATGCAGAGGGGCCTTGGAGGGCAGCTGAAAACCGCCGGCCGCCACGAGCGCCGCTCAGCGGGCGCCCATGCAGCGGCGTTCCGACAGGCGCACTGCAGGGACAGCCATTTTATCAAGAGCAGCCTTCTGCTCTGGGTGCTCACTGCACTGCAAGAGGGGCCGCTTGCTGCCACAAGCAGGGCGATAGGCGATGGCGGCAGCAGCCAGACCATTGAAGTTGAGGAGGCACCGCCGTCGGTTGCCACTTGCTGTTGCCACCCTTTCGAGGGAGTTGGTCTGCCAGTCGACTTGCATTGATGCAGCTCACTCGCTGTGGCAGTTAGACTTATGCAGATTAAACGATCTCGGCCGCAGGAAACCCACCAACACCACATGCAACGTCGCAGCGGCATGCGTGAGCCTGCGGCCCGTGCTTTGAGCGCGGTGGTTTGCAGCGCAGCCAGCCGCAAGCTTGCACGGCTGTCCGGCGCGTTTGCTGTGAGGCCATGGCCCGCGAGCGATGGGTATTGATGTCTTGTAGCTTCGCATGCCGATTGTAACATGCTCCACACAATGCACCTGCGTATATGGTTGGACCCGACGAGCTGAAGCTGAGCGAGAACTGCCGGCGGTGTGCTGGGCTGAGTGAGAGGCTCCCGGCCGATATCATTTCACTGTCAATCTAGGATCAGCTGCCCGTGGCAAGCTAGTTGAGGACTCCACCAAACGGTGAGCAGTTCTTAATACATGGGCAGTCCATGCTCAATGGCCAACAGTCCGCGAGCTCTCCATTGGGTAGGCGGCCGAAGGTGCCGGCTGCGGCAACGGCGGCGGCACCGAGGGAGCAGCGACGGAGCCGCATGGCGCCGCTACTGCATTGCTCCCGGACTGGTTGCAGCCAAGGCAATGCCTTCGGATAGGCAGCGCTAGCTTTTGGTGCGGTCAGGCGCCGCAGGGAAATGGCCACGCCCATGGGGCAGGTTGGCTGCGCCGGGGTATATCTCCGCAGTATTGCACAGCTCCAACGTGCGATCGGGCAGGCCAGGAGCATTGCCGGCGGCTCGAGCGGGGCGCTGGCCCAGCCATGTCCCTGCAGGGCGCCGCTAGGCACTGGGAGGACCACTCGGTAATTGCCATCAACAAGCGGAAGCCCCATGTGCCGCTCCGATCGTTCACCGCGCCCTCCCAGGCGTTCGAGCACTTTGCGCTGCGCTCAGGCGAGTCCCGGCGCTGCTGCTGTGCCCCGCCATGGCACCAACAGCCTGCGGCATGCCCGATGGCAATGGCAGCGGGGCGGCCGAGGCGTTAATCAGCCGGCCGCCGGCCGGCGTCGCCCGCTGCCGCCGCCGCCGCAAACCCTACCTCACTCATTGCGTCTCAATCCTGCCCGCAGAGGCTTCCACGAGCCCCAGAGTGCTCAGCCTGAACGGCAGTGACTGGCGCTTCCAGCTGTTTGACCGGCCGGAGGCGGTGCCAGCAGGGTTTGGCGGCGCCGGCTTCGACGCCAGCAGCTGGCCGCAGGTGGGCGGAGGCATGGCAAGAGAGTATGAATCTCATGCACGTCGCCGCCTGGAATGTGCTCAGCCTGCGCTGCACAGTCATGGTGTCGCATGGCACGCGACATGGCAGCATGCAAAGCTGGCTGACGCGGTGCATGGGTGCGCTCATGAGGCCGACTCATGCTCCCAGCCCCTTTGCCCACTCATGCCCGCTCATGCAGGCCCCATTGCCTGCTCATGCATGCCCATCTGAATCCTGCCACCTGCCCGCAGCCCGTTTTCCAAGGCCGACCACTGGGTATGCCGGTTCATCACTCCGCTGCCTGTTGCTCACCGGTTCATGCGGCCTCGCAGGTGACGGTGCCGACGAACTGGGAGTGCCAGGGCTTTGGGCGCCCGCAGTACACCAACTTTGTGTACCCCTTCCCAGGCAGGCAGGGGCAGGGGTGTTTGGTGTTGACAAGTGTGCTGCTGTGCTTTGCCATGGGCATGTGTTTGCTCGCTGCAGCCTGGGTGGTTCCTACATTCATGGGCAGCCGTTCCCAGGCAGGCAGGGGCAGGGGCGTTTCCTGCAGGCTGCTGGCGTGCTTTGGCTTGGGTTTGATAGTGGCTGGTGAATTTCTTGACCTGCAACATGCCGTTTCATGTCATCGTGCGTCATCCCTGGCCCGTGCCACCCCTTCCTCCCTGGCCCGTGCCACCCCTTCCTCCCTCTTGCCATCCCATGCCTTCCATGTCATGCCTGGTGTGCCATGCACAGCATCCAATCAACCTGTCACCTGCGCTTACCAACCAACAATCACATGCCCTCGTGCTTCCTTCCTCTGCTGCAGTCAACCCGCCCTTTGTTCCGGAGGAGAATCCCACCGGCTGCTACCAGCTGCGTTTTTCGGCGCCAGCGGAGGCGGGGGGGCACAGGTGAGGGAGGGGCGCTGCTGTACCCTGTTTCATGCCTGCTTTTCATGTGGATATCGGCTGCACTTCCCTTGCCCGCGCCGGTGTGGCGGGACACAGGTGAGAGAAGGGGCGCTGCTGTAGCTCAGCAAAGCAATGGACTTTTATTCCCACCTCGCTCACTGGGGCAACAGACCAAGACAAGCACCAGATTCTTCTTGCCTGTCAAGAAGCGTGTCGTCTTCCGTGGTACACCAAGCGGCATAGCAGCGCCAAACGCCAGCTGTTTCAACCTCACGGCACCACATTCCCTTGAGCGATCTGTATACCTGTTTTGGGAACAGGCACCCTGTTAGCACGCCAGTTGCATAAAGATCATGGTGCCGTCCAGGCTCGGCCTGTGCCTCTGCCACAGTGCTGCACCTGGGCGCGGCAGGGCCTGCCTTGCAGCTGCTGCTTCTACCAGTGCCGCGCACCAAAACGTGCCGCACGATTTGACCGCAGGCCCTGCGATTCCTGCTGCTGCGTGTCAAAAAGCTTGCGTGCTCAGGCTCAGATTGTGGGCGCCCCACAGTGCTGTGCCTGGGCATGGCAAGCTGGAGCCGCAGCAGCAGGCGCTGCCGACCCAAAAGGTGGGCTGGGTGTGCTCATATGTACCCTGCTCACATGTACCCTGCTGCCTCGCAACATTTGCTGCTGCATTTTCCCGCCAGCGATTTGCACAGGCTGAGACTTTGCTTTTGGTACTACAAAGCAACTGGGTGTGGCTAGAGACTGCGGTGCAACCGCTGCTGCCAGCCCGTGCATCCGCGGCGGTTGCAACCTTTAATCTCAGCCGTGGCGATTGCGCTGGCCGGTGCTTCTTCTCGTGCCGGCGCTGCAGTGATCAGGGCCACGGTCGAACTCGGCTGCCGCGCCCAGCTCTACGTTGCTCTTGTGGAAGTGCAGCCACAACTGCAAGTAGAGCTGGATTCGGTGCCGTGTCTGCCTGCGGTCCCCCACCACTGTGCCGCGCCTGCTGCTCTCCATAAGACCCAGCTCGGACCTGAAGCCGCAGTAGCCGGCGCTGCCGCTGCAGCGACTGCCTGCAGATGCTATGTGCTGCAAAGTGTACCACCGCCTTGCAAGTCGTGCACACCATGCTGTTGCACTGCGGCTCGCTGGCATGCAGGCTCAGCCTGTGCACGTGCGGCAGTGCTGCGCCTGGGTGCAGCGAGCTGTTGATGCAGAGATAGGGGCTGCCGGTCCTGGCAGATGTGGTGTGCGTCATTCAGCGCCTTGCAAGCCTTGCTGCCGCATATCCAGCTTCTGGTCCATCCAGGCCCGGCCTGTGCTTGAGACACAGTGCCGCGCCTGGCATGGCTGCAGCTGGATCTGCAGCAGCTCGGGCCGCCGGCCCTGGCAGGGCCACAGCTGGCATGTACCGCACGCTGTGCCTCCACATTTTTCATTGCTGCTGCTGCGCTGGTTGTTGGTTGCTCAGGGTCATTAACTGTGGTTCCATCACAGTGGCGTGCCTGGGCGCAGCAAGCTGGGGCTGCAGCAGCAGGAGCTGCCTGCAAGGATGCAGCCAGCGCCGAACGTGGTACACTCCTGCTACCCTTGCTGTCGCATGTCATGCCACAGGCTCTCAGCCTCAGCCTGTGGATGCGCCACAGTGCTGCGACTGGGTGCGGTGTGAGCACGCACTGCAGCAGCGCGGGCTACCGGTGCAAGTAGCGACGCAGTTACACATGCTGCAAGGTTGTGCTCACCCTATTTAGTCACTGCAGCCTTGCTGCTTCCTAATCAGCTCTACCACGCTGAGTCCCTGCCTGGGGGTGCGCCACAGTGCTGCACCTCAGGCTTGCCAGACCTGTGCAGCAGCTGCTGGCGGGGAACGGCTGTGTTGGGACGTTGATGGTTGCTCTTTTCGGGCAGCCAGGCATGTTGGGGCTGCCAGCTAAAGTCATGGCTGCCCTGTGTCGTTGCCGCCTGTGCGATCTCTGCCTGCTGCATGAAGCGGGCAGCCGGCAGGGGCGCCGCTGGTGCAGCTGGCTCAGAGCAGCTATGTTCCCTCTCAGCTGGCAGAATCGTTGGAATCTATAAGAAAAAAAGCCGCGGCAGACTTTGCAGGGGTGACAGAAAGGGCAGTCGCACTGTGCTGGCTGAAGATGCATGCCTTGCATCCCCTGCCTGCTGCACATGTGTAACAGTCGGCAGGGGCGCCGGCGGTGCGGCCGGCACACTGCAACTGTATTCTTCTCGCCCTGCATCGGTGTTGGGGTCTGTTGAGAGCGGCGGGCGGGTCTGCTTTTGCATGCTGAGTGCGAACACGGCTGCTGTCTGCTGGCTGCTGGTGTGGTTCTTGCAGCTCCCCTTGCCTGTTGCGCGATTGGCGCGGTCGGCAGGGGTCCCGCTTGCACAGCCGGCACACTGCTGCGGTACTGCTTCTCGTCTTTGCAGATCAGAGCGGCGGGGTTGTCATACCGCAGCAGGCTGAGAGCACACATGGCTGCACCTCTGCTGGCTGATGTCGCCGATGCCGCGTCCCCTGCCTGCTGCACGGTTGGATGCAGTCGGCAGGGGCGCCGGTGGCGCAGCCGGCACACTGCCATCGCTCTAGTCTTGCGCATTGGTGTTAACTTCCTATTCAGAGCGGCGGGCTTGTCACACTATGCAGGCTGAGGGCGAACACAGCTGTGGGGTGCCATCTGGGGAGCACATAGTGCCCCTGCCTGCCGTGGAATATGCGGTCGGCAGGGGTGCCGCCTGCGCAGTCGGCACACTGCTGTGCCTTTTGCCAATCAGGTCGGCATTCACAGGCCATTCAGAGCGCCGGCTTCGCCAAACTTTGCAGACCAAAAAAGTGGTCTTTCCTGGGGCACGCTGGCTGCGCTTGTGCAGCGCCCAGATCTCCTGCCGTTCTTGCTGTCTCTCCTTTCTTTCATCCTTTTTTCTCCTGCCGGGTGCACCACTCCGCAGTTGGCAGGGGAGCAGAGCGCCTGCAGCTGGTGCACAGCAGCGATGTGCCCCGCCCACTTGCGCATCAGCAGCTATATATGCTCCCCATCTGCGCCACATCATCTCTCTCATCGTCCAGCTTCAGTGTGTAAGCTACCGCAACGGTTGCAGGCAGGAAGATTACACCTGCCGGCTGGCCAGTTCGAGCGCTTGTCCCTGCCTGCTCCCCGCCGGGCAGCCGGCAGGGGTGCGCGCAGCGCGGTCTGCTGGCACAGTGCTACTGCGCCTTCTCGACTCGCGGATGGGCATTCACTGTCCGGTTAGAACGCCTGGCGTGTTGACAATGTGCATGCTGAAGATCTTGACGGGCTGAAACACGGCCGTAACGTGCTGGCTGGGAGGGCTACAAAAGCTCCTGCCTGATGCACGAGTAGTTGCAACCGGCAGGGGCGATGCTGGCCCAGCCGACACGCTGCTGCCGTGGTCCTTCTCCAGTTCCACTGGATTTGTTTGTAAGTGGGAGTGGCCAGTAGTGTCCGTTTTGCAAGTGAACAGGCAGCTTTATTTGCGGTGTGTTGGCTTGAGAAGTGTGCGTCTGCCCTGCCTGCTGTGCGACTGGTGCAGCTGGCAGGGCAAGCCAGCGCCGCGAGCCAGCACTGCGCAGTGTTTTGACTCCTTCGCTTCTGTGCGCCGGTCACTTTGCTGGCTTCAGCTTTCAATGCCGCCATTCGTGCGGGACAGCAACACGGCTCTGGTGTGCCGGCTGTACTCGGCGTAGCGCCCCTGCCTGCTGCTCAAGTTTGCAGCCGGCAGGGGCGGCGCTGCAGTTTGCGCCAGTGCACACGCAGCCCCCGCTGCTGGTCCCCACCCAGGCCCTGTATGGGTGACTTGCATGCAAGGTAGAGTCATCCAAGCCTTGTCAACCCTCCGCCCCGCAAAGCGGTCCTTGTCTTCTAGGACACGTCTGTCTCAACTCAGTTCATACTCACGTAACATGCTGTTTCGGATTCCCTCCCCCGCAGGGCCTTCCTTGTCTTCGAAGGTGTGGACTCTGCTTTCTACTGCTGGTTGAATGGCCAGGTGGGTGGCGGCTGCTGGGACGTGCAGATACGTAAGCGGTGGCACAAGCTTGCACTGCTCCAGGTGGGCAGTAATGCTGCTTCAAATGGCAGCGCACCACGTGTACCATCCACTCCTCTTCAACCGCAGTTTGTGGGCTACAGCCAGGACAGCCGCCTGCCATTCTCCTTTTTATTCTGCTCCCTTCCACAAACCATCATCCTTGCATTGCCTGCTTGCTGCAGTTTGTGGGATACAGCCAGGACAGCCGGCTGCCCGCCGAGTTTGATGTCACGGAGCTGCTGCGGCCGGGGGCAGACAATGTGCTGGCTGTCCAGGCAAGCCGGGCGGCGTGTGTGCTGTGCTTTGCGCGCCACGGGTGTGTGCGGCACGCTGCTGCCGCCCCAGCCGGCCAGTGTGGATGCTGCTGGCCGCACTGGCAAGTGCACTTTGGGTGGGTTTGAAGGGTGAGTAGCTCGGGGTGTGTTGAGCCGCTGAAGCTGCCCTTCGTGCCTCAACTGCTATACTATCACTGCAGGTGTTTAAGTGGAGTGATGGGTCGTACCTGGAGGACCAAGACATGTGGTGGCTGTCTGGCATCCACAGGTGTGCGATTCGTATTGGGCTGCTTTTTTTGTGGAACGTGTTGGCTCCAGAAGCAGGACAAGGTGGTGGCTAACATGTTGCAAAGTTTGTGCTGCCGTTTCCTGAGCAATCTGTGCCCTGAAGGTGCTGCTTGCGTGCCGCCCATGTGCCTTCTTCCTCCTGCTGCAACCTCACAGACGTATTCATGCTGCTCAAGCCGCG
>VFQQ010003648.1_pt1 | contig 14652 bp, 14 predicted proteins | sample 3512341 | NCBI WGS metagenome assembly VFQQ01 (sample SAMN10412373, study PRJNA504923) | tailings metagenome | isolation source: Relicate 2 Philex TSF1 revegetated site | place: Philippines: Tuba, Benguet | collected 2017-08-29 | reverse complement strand
TGGCGCAGACCTGCCGCGACTGGGGCCTCACCTGGGGCTCGCACTCCAACAACCACTTCGACGTGTCGCTGGCCATGTTCACGCACGTGGGCGCGGCCGCACCGGGCAAGGTCACCGCCATCGACACGCACTGGATCTGGCAAGACGGCCAACGCCTCACGAAAGAGCCGCTTAAGATCGTCGGCGGCCACGTGGCCGTGCCGAAAAAGCCTGGCCTGGGCATTGAACTGGACATGGCCGAGGTGGAGAAAGCCCACCAGCTCTACAAGCAGCACGGCCTGGGTGCGCGCGACGACGCGATGGCCATGCAGTACCTGATTCCGAACTGGACCTTCAACCCCAAGCGGCCCTGCATGGACCGCTGAACCCCAAGAACAAACCCCGCATGAGACCGAACCGACTGCGCGAGATCTGGGCCCAGGGCGGCGCCGTGGTGAATGGCTGGCTCGCCATCCCCAACAGCTTCTCGGCCGAGACCATGGCCCACCAGGGCTGGGATTCGCTCACCATCGACCTGCAGCACGGCGTGGTGGACTACACCAGCATGGTGCCCATGCTGCAGGCCGTGAGCACCACCAACACCGTGCCTGTGGTGCGCGTGCCCTGGCTGGAGCCCGGCATCATCATGAAGACGCTGGACGCTGGCGCCTACGGCGTGATCTGCCCGATGGTGAACACCCGCGCCGACGCCGAGAAGCTGGTGGCCTACACCCACTACGCACCCAAAGGCACGCGCAGCTTCGGCCCCGTGCGCGCCCTGCTCTACGGCGGCGCCGACTACCCGCAACACGCCAATGACACCATCGTCGCCTTCGCAATGATCGAGACCGCGCAGGCGCTCGAGAACCTCGACGACATCCTGGCCACGCCCGGCCTCGACGCCGTCTACATCGGCCCGTCGGACCTCTCCCTCGCGCTGGGCTGCAAGCCCACCTTCGACGACCTCGACCCCAAGGCCGCGGACGCGGTACAGCACATCCTGGCGCGCGCCAAGGCACACGGCATCGTGGCCGGCATCCACAACGGCACGCCCGAGGCTGCGCTCAAGCGCATCGGCATGGGCTTCCAGTTCGTCACCATCAGCTCCGACGCGCGCCTGATGGCCGCGGGCGCGCAGCAGATCGTCAACACCATGCGCGGCGGCTTGCAGACCATCAAGCCCCAGAGCGGCTACTGATTCACCCCCTTAACGGAACACAGGCATGAAAGTCGGATTCATCGGCCTGGGCATCATGGGCACGCCCATGGCCCTGCACCTCGTCAACGCCGGCCACAAGCTGTTCGTGCACACGCGCAGCCAGGTGCCCGAAGCCATACAGGCCGCTGGTGGCCAGCGCTGCGAGAACGCCGCCGCCGTGGCGCGCGAGGCCGAGGTCATCTTCACCATGGTGCCCGACACGCCCGACGTGGAAGCCGTGCTGTTCGGCAAGGGCGGCGTGGCCGAAGGCCTGAGCAAAGGCAAGGTGGTGGTGGACATGAGCTCCATCTCGCCCATGGCCACCAAGGCCTTCGCCAAACGCATCAATGAGCTCGGTGCCGACTACATCGACGCGCCCGTCTCGGGCGGCGAAGTGGGCGCCAAGGCCGGCACCCTCACCATCATGTGCGGTGGTGATGCCGCCGTGTTCGAGCGCGTGAAGCCGCTGCTGGAATGCATGGGCAAGAACATCACCCTGGTGGGCGGCAACGGCGACGGCCAGACCACCAAGGTGGCCAACCAGATCATCGTGGCGCTCAACATCGCGGCCGTGAGCGAGGCCCTGGTGTTCGCCAGCAAGGCCGGCGCCGACCCGGCCAAGGTGCGCGAAGCCCTGATGGGCGGCTTTGCCGCCAGCCGCATTCTGGAAGTGCACGGCGAGCGCATGATCAAGCGCACCTTCAACCCGGGCTTTCGCATCAAGCTGCACCAGAAAGACCTGGGCCTGGCGCTGCAGGGCGCACGTGAGTTGGGCGTGGCGCTGCCGCAGACGGCCAGTGCCGCACAGCTGATGCAGGCCTGCGCTGCGCACGGGCTCGGCGAACTCGATCACTCGGCGCTGGTGCAGGCGCTGGAGATCATGGCCGAGCACCCGGTGGCGAAGGGCTGACATGCCCGCCCGGCACGGAACGGGCGCAAAGAACGGGCCGGCGCTTGCGCCGGCTTTTTCATGGGCGATTCGGATTGCGCTGGGTGCGGTGGTGCTCCTCGGCGCCTGCGCGCATCCGGTCAGCACCGATTCGCTGGGCATTGCCTTCGTGCGCGTGCCGGCCGGTGAATTCTTGATGGGCAGTGACGAAACTGTCGATGCGCTGGCCCGGGCCTACCCCGGGCTGGAACGTTCGCGCTTCGAAAGCCTGTCGGACGAAGCGCCGGTGCACCGCGTGCGCATCACACGTGCCTTCGAGATGAGCCAGCACGAGATCACCGTGGGCCAGTTCCGCCGCTTTCTTGAACGCTCCGGCCACGTGCCCGAATCGGTGGCGGACGGCACCGGGGGCTACGGCCACAACCCCGCGTACGACCCGGCCACCAGCTCACGCCGCGATGCCTTCGAAGGCCGCTTGCCCCGCTACTCGTGGCAGAACCCGGGCTTCGCCCAGGGCGACGACCACCCGGTCGTCAACGTGACCTGGAACGACGCGGTGGCGCTGGCGCTCTGGTTGTCGCAACAGGAAGGCCTCATCTACCGGCTGCCCACCGAGGCCGAGTGGGAGTACGCGTGCCGCGCCGGCGGCAAGGGCCGGTACCAGCACGGCGACGACCCCGCCGGCCTGACCCGCGTGGGCAACACCTTCGACCAGAGCGCCGCGCTGCACTGGCCCGCCTGGCGCGACCGCGCGGTGCAAGGCCACGACGGCCACCCCTTCACCGCGCCCGTGGGCAGCTACGCCCCCAACGCCTTCGGCCTGCACGACATGCACGGCAACGCATGGGAGTGGGTGTCGGACTGGCACGAAGACGACTACTACGCGCGTTCGCCACAAGACGACCCCGCCGGCCCGGCCGATGGCGCGGTGAAGGTGCGCCGCGGCGGCTCGTGGCACACGTGGCCGCTGTACACGCGCTGCGCGTTCCGCAACTGGAACAGCGTGCAGACGCGCTACCCGCTGGTGGGCATCCGGCTGGTGCGCGAGCTGCCTCGATGAATCAGCCGGCTTACCCGCCGGCTTTCACCAACTGCCAGGTGATCGCCGGTGGCGCCACGCTGGCACACACCGGCCCGCCGTCGCGCATCGTGCCCTGGATGTGCGCCTGCACCGCCCGATGCGGCACACCGGCCGCGGCCTCCACCAGCTCGCGCGGAATGCCACCGAGCTTGATCTTGGCGCGCCGCTCCCACGGCGTGTCCACCTGTCCCGCGCGAACGCCCGAGTTCACGTAGACGAACCGATCGTCGGGCGTGCCCTGCGCATACGGGCCCAGAAAGTTGAACGACCCATCGGCGCGCGCCGGCCCCAGCCTCACGGTGAGGGCGAACGAAAGGGATTCAGAGGCGGACGCGTAGGGCGGCAGCAACTCATCGCGCCCGCGCTGCACGGCGAACAGCACGCCGAGGGGTGGCTGCACCACGGTGAGGATGATCTGAAGTTCCAAGGTGATCTCCTATTAATCAAATGCGCCCACAAAAAGCGCCAGCTTCACGTCAGCGGTTTTGCTTAGGAGGTGAGTGTCCCGGTTGCAGTGCTCTCAGACATTGCGCCTCCAGTCATGAACTGCTCATTTGGCCAGAAGCGACCTTTTCTCAGTCGCAGACAGACCTTCAACGTTTGAGGCGGGGCTGACGGCGAGGTAGGCCAGCCGGCGGAGGGACGATCCGCACAACCTGGAGCCGGCTGGCCTACCTGGCCGTTGGGCCTCGCCTCGACCGAGGGGTTAGGCCCCACGCAGCAATGCTGCACCTGACACAAGTAGCTCCCTGAGCTTGGTGGCCAACCAAGCGTGCAAATCGTCCCAGTCGGTAAGGTTCGCGTCGACTTCGGGAGTGCTGGATGTCGGCGCATAGTTCAAAGGGTTAACCTTCGGCAGCGGAGCGCCCACCGAAGCAAAGTGTCTTCGTGGCAGGTTTGAGCGATGCGTCATTCGGTTCCGTAGATCCACCCAAAGCTCCCACTCCGTCGCGGACACTACTGAGTTCAGAGTTACCACCAACGCAGCTGCATTGGAGTGCGGTGCGAGCCAAGTGGACAGACGGCTCGGAGAGCAGGCTCGTTGTTCCCGCTCTGCGAACGCGATCCCGCAGACAAGTGGATCACTTGCCGCAGCTGCGAGCGCGTAAGTCGTACTGTCAATGCACGACACGCCGGCAGTGAACATGATGAACAAGGATCGCTCCTGCAAGTACAGGTCTTCGTGATTGCGTCCGCCAGGATGTCGTTCGACTGCCGCTCGATACTCGCGCCAAGCGTCGAAGCTCGCACGGTAACGCCAAGCAATAAGGTTGGAGGCACCGCCGAACTCTTTCCAAGCAGGCGATGTGTTTCCACCAGGGATCAGAACGCGACGCGCTTCCGCCATGAACTTGATGAACTCGTCGGCGGGGAAGTCGTCAGGGAGCTCAAGACACAGTTCCGCGCAGTAGGGCATCGCGGGGCCTCACGTTTGACATGAGAGTCAGCACAAGGGCGTAGCCTTTGTGCTGACTCTCGATGGAAGGGTTAGGCGTCGCTCGGTGGGCAATGCAGAAGTTGGGGAACGTCGGTCATTCCTTCTTCGGAGCCTTGAACGTTGCCACAAAGCACTCTTGGCCAGCGATAGAAGCCGGCGAGAAACTCACGATCTCCCAACCGCGACCTCCAAGAAGCGAGAGTCTCTTGCGCACATTGCTAGCAAAGATGTCTGCCCTCAAGCTGGCAGGCCGACAGTACCAATCTTGCTGAATGAGCCACGGTTGTACCGCTGCCTTGATGTTGGTAGGTGGCTCCTCAATTGATGGAGGAACGACCGGTGCGGGTTGGCATAGCGCCGATTGCGTAAAGACGAGAATCGCGGCAGCGACGGACAAACTCAAAGGAAGGCTCATTGGTAGCTCCAAGAAAAGTAAGTTGTCGTTCTATGCGACCGTTGGAGAGCGTGCCTCCATGGCCTTTTTGACGCCTAACTTCTGGTCTATTTGACAAACCTGACTGGGTACCTCCCCGGTCCGTCAAGCTGTTTGATCAGGTGCGCGAACGGGTTCGCTACCTGCACTACAGCCTACAAACCGAGAAGGCTTATGTCTACTAGGCCGACCATGATCTACACGCATAAGCTGAAAGTGGCTGCCAGTGGCACGGCCAGCCCGCGGGATGCGATGGCACTTGAGAACTAGAGGTCCGATTCTCGGAACGTGGAAGAAGGATTTCGTCGGGTTGAGAACTGCCTGCCACGCACCGAAGGCGAGCGTCTCAGGCCGGTCCGCGCCGGTCTTCACCCTTTCCTCAGGTGATACGCCACCAGCGCATTCGCGTGCCCATGCCCCAACCCGTGCCCGGTCTTCAGCAGCGCCACCAACTCCATGTGCTTCAGATCGCCTGCGGACCGCAGGATGCCGAACCAGTGTGTGACGGGTTGGCCGTACTTCTTCTCGATGGACGGGAAGTACGACGCGGGGCCTTGAACCTTCTCTGAACTCGCCATGCTGTGCTCCTTTGTGGGGTGAACCTGCATGCACGACGAACGAGGGGCGGCGGTTTCGACACGGCTTACGCCGCGCCCTCCGCCCGGCGCTTGAGGTTGCCCAGCGTCACCGGCAGCCCCTGGTTCAGTTGCTTCGCCAGCATGCGGCCCAGCAGAAAGCTGAGCGCGCCCGAGAAGGTGACGCGGTGGATGACCTTGACCGCCCCGCCCTGCGGCACGAGCTCGTGCTCGAACACCATGCGGAACAGCGGGATGCGCGATTCCACGGTGAAGCACACATCGCGCTCCACCCGGGTGAGCAGCATGGGCACGGTGTGGCCCTTGGGCGGCGTAAGCGTGCCGCGGGTGCCGACGGCGAAGGGGCCGTCGATGGTGGCGGCTTTGGTGTCCGGGTCCCAGGTGTGCCAGGAAGCGACGTCTTCGTAGAGACGGAAGACCTGCGAGGCGGGGGCGTGGACGAGAACCGAATGTTCAACTTGCATGGGGAAGATCGTCGCACGGAACCTCAACCCCGCCATGCCCTCTCGATCGCCGCCACGTCGATCTTGCGCATCGTCATCATCGCGTTGAACGCGCGCTTGGCGGCGGCACGGTCCGGGTCGTTGATGGCCTCGGTGAGCACGCGCGGGGTGATCTGCCATGACAGACCCCACTTGTCCTTGCACCAGCCGCATTCGCTTTCCTGGCCGCCGTTGTTCACGATGGCGTTCCACAGGCGGTCGGTTTCGGCCTGGTCGTCGGTGGCCACCTGGAAAGAGAAGGCCTCGCTTTGCTTGAACACGGGCCCGCCGTTGAGGCCGAGGCAGGGAATGCCCATCACGGTGAACTCTACGGTGAGAACATTGCCTTCCTGGCCATCGGGGTAGTCGCCCGGCGCGTGCATCACGCGGCCCACGGCGCTGTTGGGGAAGGTGGCGGCGTAGAAGCGCGCGGCGTCGAGCGCGTCGCGTTCGTACCAGAGGCAGATGGTGTTCTTGGCAAGCATGGGCGTCTCCTGTGCGGCCCCGCATTCCACAACAAAAAAGCCAGGCTGTCAGGCCTGGCTTTGTGTTCAGAAGTGAACAGCAGCGCTTACTTGCCGCCGCGCGCCTTGGCCACCGCGGCCTGCGTTTCCTTCCACAGGTCTTCGCCCACGTTCGTGGAGATGCCGGCGTTCACCGCGCTGAGCTTCTCGCGCATGCGGTTGGCTTCGGCCGGGCTCAGCTGGTTGATCGTCATGCCCTTGGCCTTGAGTTCGGCCAGCGCCTTGTCGGCTTCGGCGCGCGTGTCCTTGCGCTCGAAGTCGCGGCTCACCTTGGCGGCGTCCATCAGCACCTTCTGCTCGTCCTTGCTGAGCTGGTCCCAGTACTTCTTGCTCACGGTCACGATCCACGGGCTGTACACGTGGTTGGTCACCGTCAGGTACTTCTGCACCTCGTAGAACTTGCTGGAGAGGATGGTGTTGTACGGGTTCTCCTGGCCGTCCACGGTCTTGGTTTCCAGCGCGGTGAACAGCTCGGAGAACGGCAGCGGCACGGCGTTGGCGCCCAGGGTCTTGAAGCTGTCGATGAAGACGTTGTTCTGCATCACGCGCAGCTTGATGCCGTCGAGGTCTTCGAGCTTGGCGACGGCGCGCTTGTTGTTGGTGAGGTTTCGGAAGCCGTTCTCCCAATACACGAGGCCGACCAGGCCCTTCTCCTGCAGCTTGTCCATCACCTTCTGGCCCGTGGGGCCGTCGAGCACCACGTCGGCTTCCTGCGCGTTGTTGAACAGGAAGGGCGTGTCCCAGATCGCCATTTCTTTGGTGATGCCCACCAGCGTGGCGGTGGAGCCCACCATCATTTCCTGCGCGCCGCCGATGAGGGCCTGCTGCATCTGCACGTCGGAGCCGAGCGCGGCAGCGCCCACGGCGCGGATGCGCATCTTGCCGCCGGAGTTCTTCTCCACTTCCTGCGCGAACAGCTTGACGGCGCGGCCCTGGTTGGAGTCTTCGTTGAGGCCGTAGCCGAAACGGATGATGCGTGGCTTGATGTCTTGCGCGAAAGCGGCGAAGGGTGCGGCGAGCGCGGCGGCCGCGGTGGCGGCAACGAGGGTGCGGCGAAGAATGGACATGGTTGTCTCCTGGTTGAACGAAAGGAAAAGCTCAGCGCATCCATGCCACGGGCACGGTGACGAGCTGCGGGAACACGATGAACAAACCGAGCACGGCGATGTAGGCCAGCAGGAAGGGGTTCACCCCTTTGATGACCTGGTGCATGGGCAGCCGGCCGACGCCGGCCACCACGTTGAGCACGGTGCCCACGGGCGGTGTGATGAGCCCGATGGCGCCGTTGAGCACGAACATCAGGCCGAAGTACACCGGGTCGATGCCGGCCTTGACGGCGATCGGCAGCATGACCGGCGCGAAGATGAGGATGGTGGGCGTGAGGTCGAGCGCGGTGCCGATGGCCACCAGCACCAGCATCATCACCAGCATGAGCACGCGCGGGTTCTCCACCAGCGGGCCGAGCCAGCCGGTGAGTGTGGCGGGCAGGTCGGCCAGGGTGATCATGTAGCTGGCCACCGCGGCGCCCGCGCACAGGAACATCACCACCGAGGTGGTGCTGGCCGCGCGGATGAGCACGCCGCGCAGGTCGGCGAGCTTCATCTCGCGGTACACGAAGAAGGCGATGAGCAACGCGTAGACCGCGGCCACGACGGCGGCCTCGGTGGGCGTGAACACGCCGCTCTTCATGCCGCCGATGATGATCACCGGCATCAGCAGCGCCCAGATGGCGCGCGCGGACAGGCGCAGGCGTTCCTTCAGCGGCACGGGCGGGTCGCCGGCCAGGTCCATGCGGCGCAGCAGCAGGCGCCAGGTCACCATCAAGGCCACGCCCATGATGAGCCCGGGCACGATGCCGGAGATGAACAGCGCCGAGATGGAGGTGTTGGTGGTGACGCCGTAGATCACGAACGCCATCGACGGCGGAATGATCGGCCCGATGACGCTGCCCGCGGCGATGAGGCCGGCCGAGGTGCCCACCGGGTAGCCGTGCTTGCGCATCATGGGCAGCAGGATGGCGGACATGGCCGCCGCGTCGGCCAGCGCCGAACCCGACATGGCCGAGAGCAGGATGGCCGCGCCGATCGCTACGTAGCCCAGGCCGCCACGCACATGGCCCACCCAGGCCTGCGCCATGTCGATGATGCGCCGGCTGATGCCACCGGCGTTCATGAGCTCGCCCGCGAGCACGAAGAAGGGCACGGCCAGCAGCGGGAAGCTGTCGACACCGGCCACCATGTTCTGCGCGAGCAGTTGCGTGTCCCAGAAGTCGAGCACCCAGGCCATGCCGGCACCGGTGAGCACGAGCGCAAACGCCATGTTCATGCCGATGCCCATGAGCACCAGCATGCCGACGATGAAGACCACGAAGGCCTGTGCTTCAGGCGTCATCGCTCACTCCATCTCGATCTCGTGGCCCAGGTCGAGCGGGGTGCGGCGCACCATCTCGACGAGCACCATGCAGCCGATGGCCGCTGCGCACAGCAGTGCGGGCAGCGGCAGCAAGGCCATGGGGTACTGCAACACCACCGAATGGCTGCCCATGCCCACCTCCACCTGCTGCCAGGCACCGCGGCCCAGCAGCACGCAGGCCAGCAGCACCAGCGCGCGGATGGCGAAGGTGGCGAAAGCAAAGGTGCGCGGGCGGTGGCGCAGCGTGCCCACCAGGCTGGTGAAGGCCATGTGCTGGCCCGCGGGGTAAGCCAGCGTGGCCCCCAGGAACACCATCCACACAAAGAGCAGGCGCGAGAGTTCCTCGCTGGCGTTGAGGCCGCTGTTGAAGCCGTAGCGCAGCACCACGTTGCCGAACACGGCGATCACCATGCCCAGCAGGCACAGGGCCAGCAGCGTCTCGCCGAGATGACGGAAGGCTTTCATGCGCGCACCCCTTCGCCCGCGGCGGGCACGTTGTGCACCCAGGCCTGCAGGGCCTGCACCAGCTCCGGCAGCGGGCGCATGGCATCCAGCGCCAGCACGCCGGGTTCGCCGCAGGGGTCTTCGAGCGCTTCGAACTGGCTGTCGACCAGGCTCACCGGGAACACATGGCCCGGCCGGGCGGCCACGCGCTCGCGCGCCTGTTCGCGCGTGAGCTGCAGGAACACGAAACGCAGGCCGGGCGCAGCGGCGCGCAGGCGCTCGCGGTAGCGGCGCTTGAGCGAGGAGCAGGTGAGCACCACGCCGTCGGTGCGCTGGGCCAGTTGTTCGGCGAGGGTGTCGAGCCAGGCGGCGCGGTCGTCGTCGCTCAGCGGGGTGCCGCTGCGCATCTTGGCCACGTTGGCGGCGGGGTGGAAGTCGTCACCCTCCAGCAGGGGCAGGCCCAGCGCTGCGGCGCCTTGCTGGCCCAGGCTGGATTTGCCGCAGCCGGCCACGCCCATGACGACGAGGCGGGTGGGAACGGGGTTGAAGGTCATTGGGTAGCGCTATCCAAAGAATCCGAAAGAAACGGTTCTGAGTGAAGAACCGTTCATGGCGCGGGTTTCGCTCGAAGATTCCCTCTGGGAGAGGCCTCATCAGGGCGAATCCGGATACGAAGCCCGCTATGGTAGCGCTATCCTACGGGCCAGCCAGACCACCCATCGAGAGGGAAAACCCTTGCCCACCGCCGAACGACGACGACGCCCCAGCGGGCGCATCACCCTGCAGGACGTGGCCCGCGAGGCCGAGGTCAGCCCCATCACCGCGTCGCGCGCGCTGCGCGGCGAGCGCGGCGTGGCGGCCGACCTGGTGGCGCGCGTGAAAGCCGCCGCGCAGCAGCTCGGCTACGTGCCCGACCCGGCCGCGCGCGCCCTCGCCTCGCAGCGCGGCACGCAGGTGCCGGTGCTGGTGCCGCTGCTGTCGAACGCGTTGTTCGTGGACGTGATCGAGGCCGTACACCGCGTGCTGCTGCCGCACGGCTACCAGCCCCTCATCGGCGTGACGCACTACGACCCGATGGAAGAAGAGCAGCTGCTGCGCGCCTACCTGGCGCAGCGCCCCGCGGGCGTGCTGCTCACCGGCTTCGACCGCACCGAGGCCGCGCGCCAGATGGTGGCGGCCAGCGGCATGCCTTGCGTGTACCTGATGGAACTCACCGATGCGCCGGGCGTGCACAGCGTGGGCTTCTCGCAGCAGGACGCGGGCCACGCCATCACGCAGCACCTGCTGGACCGCGGGCGCCGGCGCATCGCCTTCATCGCCGCGCAGCTCGATCCGCGCGTGATGCAGCGCGCCGAGGGCTACCGCCGCTGCCTGCGCGCCGCGGGCCTGTACGACGCGCGGCTGGAGCTGCTGAGCCCGCAGCCTTCATCCATGCGCCTGGGTGGCGAACTGCTCGAAGACCTGCTGCGCACCCGGCCCGAGGTGGACGCCGTGTTCTTCTGCAACGACGACCTGGCGCAAGGCGGCCTGCTCAACGCGTTGCGGCTCGGCGTGTCGGTGCCCGACCGCATCGCGGTGGCCGGCTTCAACGACCTGTCGGGCAGCGACCAGATGCTGCCGCCACTGACCACGGTGCGCACGCCGCGCCGCGCCATCGGCGAAGCGGGGGCACGCATGCTGCTCTCGCTGCTGCACGGCGAGGCGCTGCCCCGGCGCAGCACCGACCTGGGCTTCGAGCTGGTGGTGCGCGGCAGCAGTTGATCAACGGCGCGCAACCGCCCTGTTACACGCCCATACGCGCGCTTCACGCGGGCAGCGGACAATCCCGGCCCATGCTTCGAACCGCCCCCCGCCGCGCAGCCCTGGCTTTGGCCTTTGTCGCGGCTTTCTCTTTGGCGTTGCCGGCCCCGGCGTCCATGCTGGACATGCCCTCGCTGGACCGCATCGTCAACTACCAGCCCAAGCTGCCGCTGCAGGTGCTCACCGCCGACGGCGAGGAGATCGCGCAGTTCGGCGCCGAGCGGCGTGAATACGTGCCGCTGTCGCGCATGCCGCTGCAGCTGCAGCAGGCCGTGCTGGCGGTGGAGGACGCGCGCTTTCGCGAGCACTCGGGCGTGGACCCGAAGGGCATGGCGCGTGCGCTGGTGGCGGCCGTCACCGGTGGGCGGCGCCAGGGGGCTTCCACCATCACGCAGCAGCTGGTGCGCACCATGCTGCTCACGCGCGAGTTCTCGGCCGAGCGCAAGGCCAAGGAGATCTGGCTCGCGCTCAAGCTGGAGAACGAGCTCTCGAAAGACCGCATCCTGGAGATCTACCTCAACGAGATCTTCCTCGGCCAGCGCGCCTACGGCTTCGCGGCCGCGTCGCAGATCTACTTCGGCAAGCCGCTGGACAAGCTCTCGCTGGCCGAGACCGCGATGCTCGCGGGCCTGCCGCAGAACCCCTACTACGCCAACCCGGTGGCCAACTTCCAGCGCGCCACGCAACGCCAGCGCGTGGTGCTGGAGCGCATGCACGTCACCGGCGTCATCAATGACAAGCAACTGGCCGCAGCCCGCGCGGAGAAGCTGACCATCCGCACCCCGGGCTTGCGCAGCGTGCACGCCGCGCACGTGGCCGAGATGGCGCGCCAGGCGGTGGTGGAGCGTTTCGGCACCGAGTCCTATTCCAAGGGCCTGCGCGTGACCACATCGCTGGTGGCGGCCGACCAGCGCGCGGCGCACGCTGCCGTGCAACGCGGCGTGCTGGCGTTCGAACGCCGCGGTGCCTGGCGCGGGCCGGAAGACACCGAGACCCTGCCATCCGGCAACGGCGCGGAGCTGGAGCGCGCGGCGGCGGAGGCGCTGAAGGACCACCGCGACGACGAGACCCTGCGCGTGGGCATCGTGCTCGACGCGAACCCCAAGGCGCTGCAGGTGCAGCTGGCCAGTGGCGAGCGCATCACCGTGCAGGGCGAAGGCCTGCGCTGGGCGCAGCGCGGCCTGAGCCCGCAGGCCAAGGCACCGCTGAAGATCGCCCGCGGCGCCGTGGTGCGCGTGGTGAGCACCGGCAAGACCAAGGACAAGAAGCGCGACGTGTGGGCCATCTCGCAATGGCCCGAGGTGGAGGCCGCGCTCGTCTCAATGGACCCGCAGACCGGGCGCATCCGCGCGCTGGTGGGCGGCTTCGATTTCGCGCGCCAGCCGTTCAACCACGTCACGCAGGGCTGGCGCCAGCCGGGCTCGGCGTTCAAGCCGCTGCTGTATTCGGCCGCGCTGGAGGCGCGGGTGATGCCGGCCACGCGCGTGGACGACCTGCCCTTCACGGCCGCCAACGGCTGGAGCCCCACCAACAGCAACGGCGAGACGTTGGGGCCGATCAGCGTGCGCGAGGCACTGGCGCGCTCCAGCAACCTGGCCAGCGTGCGCGTGCTGCAGCACACCGGCACCGGCACCGCGCGCGAATGGGCCGGCCGCTTCGGGCTTGACCCGGCGCGCCAGCCCGACGACCTCACCTTCGCACTGGGCACGGGCAGCGCCACGCCGATGCAGATGGCGCAGGCCTACGCCACGCTGGCCAACGGCGGCTGGCGCGTGGCGCCGCTGGTGATCGAGAAGATCACCGACGCGCAAGGCAAGGTGCTGTTCGAAGCGCCACCGCCCGCACCGCTGACGGAAGAGACCCGCGCCATCCCCGCGCGCAACGCCTACGTGGTGTCCAGCCTGCTCAATGAAGTGACACGCAGCGGCACCGCCGCGCGCGCGCAGGCCACGCTCAAACGCCCCGACCTGTACGGCAAGACCGGCACCACCAACGACGCGGTGGACGCCTGGTTCGTGGGCTTCCAACCCACGCTGGCCACCGCCGTGTGGGTGGGCTACGACAAGCCGCGCAGCCTGGGCGGCACCGAATCGGGCGGGCGCATCGCGCTGCCGATCTGGATCGACTACATGGCCGCCGCGCTCAAGGGCAAGCCTGTGATGGAACTGCCCGCTCCACCCTCGGGCCTGGTGCGCGATGGCGACGACTGGCTCTACAGCGAGTGGCAGGGCGGTGGCTGGGTGGCGCAGATATCAGACACCGCCGGCGTGCAATACAAGACCAACTTCGGCGCCGAGGTGGGCCGCGTGTTCGACGCCATCGGCACCTGGCTGCGCGGCGGCGCCGCGCCCGCGAGCCCGCCCACCGACTGAGCGGGGAACGCCCATGAAAAAGCCGGCCACAAGGGCCGGCTTTTTTGTGCGCGTTGAGGCGAGTCGATCAGGCTGCGCAGAGCCGCGCCTTGGCTTCCGCGTATTCGCGCTTGAAGCGCGCCACCATGTCGGCGGCCGGCATCACCTCGCGGATGGCGCCGATGCCCTGGCCGCAACCCCAGATGTCGCGCCAGGCCTTGGCGGCGTTGGCGCCTTCGCCGGTGGAGAAGTTCATCTTGCTCGGGTCGCTCACGGGCAGGTTGTCCGGGTCCATGCCGGCGTTCTTGATGCTGCCCTTGAGGTAGTTGCCGTGGATGCCGGTGTAGAAGTTGCTGTAGACGATGTCGTCGGAACTGCTCTCCACGATCATCTGCTTGTAGCCGTCCACCGCGCGCGCTTCGTGCGTGGCAATGAAGGCCGAGCCGATGTAGGCGAGGTCGGCACCCATGGCCTGCGCGGCCAGGATGGCACCGCCCGAAGCGATGGAGCCCGACAGCGCCACCGGGCCGCCGAACCAGTCGCGGATCTCCTGGATCATGGCGAACGGGCTCTTCACGCTGGCGTGACCGCCCGCGCCCGCGGCCACCGGAATCAGGCCGTCCGCGCCCTTCTCGATCGCTTTGTGCGCGAACACGTTGTTGATGACGTCGTGCATCACGATGCCGCCCCACGCATGCACGGCCTGGTTCACGTCTTCGCGCGCGCCCAGGCTGGTGATGACGATGGGCACCTGGTACTTGGCGCACAGCGCCATGTCCTGCTCGAGCCGGTCGTTGCTCTTGTGCACGATCTGGTTGATGGCGAACGGCGCGGCCGGGTTGTCGGGGTTGGCCTTGTTGTGCGCGGCAATGCCTTCGGTGATCTCGGCCAGCCATTCATCGAGCTGCGAGGCCGGGCGCGCGTTGAGCGCGGGCATGGACCCCACCACGCCCGCCTTGCATTGCGCGAGCACGAGCTTGGGGTTGCTGATGATGAACAGCGGCGAGCCGATCACCGGGAACTTG
>VFQQ010003647.1_pt1 | contig 14659 bp, 24 predicted proteins | sample 3512341 | NCBI WGS metagenome assembly VFQQ01 (sample SAMN10412373, study PRJNA504923) | tailings metagenome | isolation source: Relicate 2 Philex TSF1 revegetated site | place: Philippines: Tuba, Benguet | collected 2017-08-29 | reverse complement strand
CACACACACACACACACACACACACACACACACACACACACACACACATGACGCATGGCACGCACACATAGACACGGATACATGGTCACTGTTACTAATAAACAGGTACCTGCACACACACACACACACACACACACACACACACACATGGACCATGCATGCTGCAGCCGAGGCCTGCACCCGTGCACAACACATGCCATAAGGCGTCCGTGCTTGTGTCGTTCTCTCTCGCTGTGTATGCGTATGCGCGCACGCGCGTGTGTTTGTATGTGTGTCACTCACTTTTTGCCAGCCTTGATGAGTGCTTCCAGCATTCCTGATCCCAGCAGAGAGGGGTAAATGTCCCCGTGTCCAGGTGGGCACCACTCCTGGTCTGTGTTAGCAGGGTAGGTGGCAGGTAGGAGGGTGGATGCGTCGACCTTGGGGGAAGAGTTCTGCATGAGCTCAATGTGCGCCTCCTACACACACACACACACACAGACATGGAGCTGCGTCTGATATCACTCCACGCATGGACACGTACTGGTATTCTTACACAGCCTATGGTAACAAGGCACAGGGAGAGGATAGAAGTATGTGTGTGTGTGTGTGTGCGTGTGTGTGTGTGTGTGTGATGGACACACCTGCAGTAGGTCTGCGTGTGGTGACTGTTTGAAGAACGCCCTTGTGTCGTCACTTGTAGAGAATGAATTCATCAGGATGAACTCAACCTTGCTGTCGAACGCAGCACGCATGTGCTTGACCTGGGGTAGACACACACACATACACACACATAGAACACACGAACCAGAACACTCAAACTCTGCCACGGGTGCGCGTTGTCATGAGTGCAGAAACGCCACAGCATGTGTGTGTGTGTGCATGCACCAGTGTGTGCATGCACCATGTGTCATGCGATGCAGAACAGGCGGTCGGCATTGCGCATGCGTACACGATACAGTCGTAGCACTGGACATGGCGCTTACCTGCTCTGCGATAAGGTCCATACACCTGTACTGCGCCACCATGCATAGGCAGCACTTGATGAGTCCGTGAGTGCAACTCGTCTGAGCACTCACCTGCTCTGCGATAAGGTCCAGGAAGGTTTTGCCGTCCTTGACCACCAGCAGACTCTTGGCCTTCTCCAGGCCCATGCTGGTACCAAGACCACCGTTGAGCTTCAAAACCGCAGTCTGACTCAGCAGATTCTGTGGCACACAAACAACATACAACACACAGAACCGCCACTGGCACTGACTTCGCACCATACATGGCAAGCCCGTGTGTCTGTATGTGTGCGCGTGTGTGTGTTTGTGTGCATCAGATTTGTACCTTGATCTTGGCTAGATCTGGGTCGGGTAGAGTGTCGAGCTTGGGCAGATCCGTGACAGATTCAATATCTGTCTCCGGCACCTGAGAGATACACATGAGTTGCATGGCACACAACTTCTATTCACCTTCACGCACACATGCCTTCCTGTAGCTCTTTGTCCTGGTGCACCTCTACGCTCCTGCTGTGACCAAACAAGAACATGGCGAGCTTGCGGCCGGCGTATGGGTATGCACGGGTCTAGTCGTTAGAGAGGCATGGTGTGCCCCGCCGTGCACCCTGTTCTGTGTCTGTAGCACAACGCACCAGGCCGGTCACGCCCGCTGCCAGCTGCTCAAAGTTGGACCTGAAGGCTGCGATGGCTGCATCGCTGAGACCCTTGGCCTTCATCTTCTCCTCAAAGGGCTGGAAGCTCGCCTGCGAGTGCGTGGACACACCACCCGTGCACTGGCGCTCACTGCCCACCCTTGCGCATCTGCCGTTAGATGCTCAGGTACCTGCTGAGGCCCGCCAAGCGGCCTGGCCTGGCTTGCGGCGTGCGGAGGGAGGTCTGATGGCAGACTGACGTGACCTGTGACCGTTGAATCGATCCTTCCGCTTTCCCTGGGGGATCTGCCGTGCATTGGCTCTGGCTAGGCTATCCTAGCGGTGCTACAGTGCTGAGCTGGGCCAGGCTTTGGCGAGTGCGGGCAGGCGTACCATGATGCCTTGGCCTTGGGAGGGGTCGAGATTGCTGTTACAGATGTCCCACGCGGGCTGATGCTGGAACTGTTGAAGCCGCTATGCTTGTACGAAGGGAAGCAGAAAGGGCAGGCGTGGAGTGGACAAGCGATGTAAGAGCACATCACTCTTTGTGAGTGCGTGGTCACACACCTACTTGTCTGTCGCACGGCCTTATCGCTGGTATGACTGATTCTTACATGTCTGGCCAGGCCGCAACAGACCGCATCATCGTCAGTTATACGCGCACTTGCACAAAGTCTACCGTACGCTACAGTCTAGACATATTGTGCCAAGCCATTCCCTACAGCATTTCGCCTGACATTTCACAGGTGCATGCACGATACGTAGAGTACACTGATGAATGGTCCGTGTCTGGAAACAAGATGACAATACTCAGCAAGGGAAGCAGCAGCAAGCTGCAAAACAGCAAACAAATTACGAAACATGGAAACAACCCTGAGCAATCGCACACATGGCGACTACGGTGACTACGCAAAGCACTTTGCGCAGCACATTACGTCTGCAGAGTGAGTACGTACACAGAGCCTTGGCTGCTCGACACCACCAGCCGTGTGTCTTCAGAGTGCCACGTGAGGCTGCTGACGAAGGGGGAAGAGCCAGGCTGACTTGTGCGTGACGACCCCGCCGCAGGGCCCGGAGACAGCGCGTGACGCATCGCGGGCGACGCGAGCGGCTTGTAGTACACAACGACCTGTGCCCAAACACACACACACACACACACACACACACACACACGCACATGCGTAAGGACATGTGCGCGTCATAGCTGTGTGTGCTGTGACATTTGTCTGGAGCTTGATGCGCCAGCAGTTTTACTCATTTGCAGCAGGTGTGCCGAGGAAAATAAGTAGCACAGCAAGAAACGTGCGATTGCTGACAAGGTGCGCAAGCATACACTGTACACATGCCCTCGTACCTCGTTTGCTTCGGATCCAGCAGCGATTAGGTCTCTATGCACAGACAAACCGACGAAGTTGCGCTCGTTCACGTGCCCCGTGTACGTGCGCACGCAGCCGCACGCGCCGCTGCCGCCGGCAGCCGAGCTGGCCGCGCCGGGCGCTGCGACGGCCGCGCTGAGGTCCCACAGCCTAAGGGAGCTGTCAGTTGACGCGCTAACTAACTCTGTACGGGACGCCCAGCGTACGTACGACACAGCTTTCCTAAACACACACACACACACACACACACACACACACAAACACACATACAGCCACACGCGTACAAAACATTCATCCACGTCCACAGGGGTGAAGAACAAGGCGTGGCCCTGCGAAGGTCATGAAGCCTCTATGTGTGTGTGTGTGTGTGTGTGTGTGTACAAGTCACCCACCCGTGTCCCGAGAGGCTAGCCAGTGCTGGCGTGGCCCCCCCAGCCTTGCGCAGGTCATAGACCATCACAGCGTGTGCTGCAGAGCCCACAGCCAGGTAGTGCCCATCCCACGGGTTGTAACGGACACTGCACACGTTCGCACGCGTGTCTATCGTACTGCACGCACGACCATCACGACAGTCCCACACCTGCACAGCAAAATGGCACGCACTCACGCGCGTGAGTACACTCTCACGTGTGTGTGTACATGTTTGTGTGGTGTGCGCCCATGTGTGGGCGGGCCGCAGCTTGCGCGGTGTGTGTGTGTGTGTGTGTGTGTGTCGCATACCTTGACCGTGTAGTCATCGCTGCCTGATGCGAAGCAATGCGCCTGTGTCTCCGCGGCCCCCTCTCCAACAGCTGGCGCAAAGTCGAGTGCCCACACACGCGTGTCGTGTGCCTCTAAGTCCAGGGTCTTGTCAAGCGTGTGGACGTCATACAAACACACCTGTGCAACAACAACACACACACACACACGCGTGTCATGGAGTCGCTGAATCTTTGTTGGCTTTTGTCACAGCAGTACCATGGGTAGCGTACACGCTTCACTACCTGCATGCTGGCGGTGTTTGTGTTTGTGTGTGTGTGTGTGTGTGTGTGTTGCGTGCCCACCTGTCCCTCACTATCGCTGCTGGCGAGTGTGTTATAGTGTGTGCGGCCAAAGGCTAAGCAGGTCAGACGGGACTTGCTTTGCAGCTGTCCTTTGGCAAGCTGCTGGTCTGGCGCGGCTTGCAGCACAGCGGCGTAGTCCCAGAGACAAATGCGCTGCACACACACACACACACACACACACATATGCCTGCATGAGGCAACCGTCGTACTGCACCATAGTCTGACGTTTGAACGAGAACCGTGTGAGACTCTGAGTGTGAGAGAATATATTGTAGAATGTCATATATCAGTGTTTACAACACTGACCTGTGGTGAGCACGTTGCAAAGAGGCTGCCAGACGTGTTGAACTCGATGCAAGACACAAAATTCGCAGTCGATGCGCGCGCGCCAGGGCGCGGCGGCGGCTGCGTGCGCGCGGCGGGCGCGCTGGGTCCGCCCTGCGCGGCGCGGGGAATTTCCGCGGTCCGCACCATCCGACTGAACGTTGTCGCACCACTCAAGACCTAGTATTGCACACACACACACACACACACACACACACACACACACACGTAACACGCATCTGGCCCCAAACGTGTACATGCGTGTATGAGCAAGCCGCCCGAGCTGTAATGCCAAAATGCTTATCCACATACACAGCCTGTGTGTGTGTGAGAGTGCGTGTGTGTGTGTACGTGTGTGTGTGTGCGCGCACACACCTCTTGGAACGAGTTGCTGGCTCGTAGGGACAGGTAACACTTTTCTAAGTCCTCAAACTGTGTCAACATAAGTCGTTTCTTTGCAGCCCTGAGATTGCCATCATCATCGAGACCCGACCACGAGTGCGGCCGCACGCCCAACACCGACCGCGTCGCAGCCTGCGCGGCGCCCGACGACGACCCGGCGGCCGCGCCGGACCCGGCGGCACCCGCGGCGACGGCCGCAGGTGGCGCGAGCAGCTGATCTATTCTGTGCTGTGGCGCTGAGGCTGACACGGGCCGACCAGGGCCTGCCGCGAGTAGTGTGTTGCTAAGCTCTCGTGACCGTTTGCCGTTGCCTAGCTGCTGCTGTTCCCTGCCCGACCCTGATGCCTGTGGCTCAGCTTGTGCTTCGTGTGCCCCGCTTGGGCCTGGCAAGGCAACCCCGTTAGCCACACCATTAACAGTCTCTTGTGCAACGAAACCGTTCGCTGCTGATGTGCCAGCCTGAGGCTCGCTGGGACGGCTAGCTTGCAATACAGAGGGTGGTGGTGTTGGCTGGCGGGTGGGGTTGAGCTCAGCGGGCCGTGTGTCTGCCACGTGAAGCACGCGTGCTAACTGCGCAGTGTTCACATCGCTGACCTGGCATGCAGGGATAGTGAGGCTGGCTAGCCCGTTCGCGTCCAACGTGTGCACGTGCAGGGTGGCGCCCGAGGCCAGCGCTGTGGCTGCTGCGGCCTGTAGCTGCTGCTCGAGGGCCTGGGCTGATCGAGGTAAGCTTGTGACCAGAACTTGGTCTCTCTGGCGCTGCTGCTGCTGTTGCTCTTGCGCGACCTTGGAGAGATCACGCTCTAGCACTTGAATCTGAGACTTAAGCTCCTCGACCAGGGCTTCCTTGCGGCGCCTGCACGGGTCACGCACACGGGTCTTCGGAGCTGTGGACCAAGGGCTCAGAGAAAAGCATGCAAGCTACAGTAGGACTGAGCGCGTGATCAGTGGTTGAGTTCCCTGCTGAAGGTCTTTGATGGCCTACCTTGCGTCTTGCAGGAGTAGAAGAAGTATGTGCAGGCCGCTGGAGGCTTCCTGGTCTGCGAGCGTCTGTCTGGCTGATTGTAAGGCTGATATGGCTGCATCGAGCTCCCGCGTTGAGACGTGCGTCCCTGCTTCCTGCAAAGCCTGCGCGGGCACCACACTTACGTTGCGTAACCAAAGCCTGCTGTGTGTGTGAAAGCTGGGGACCGGCGCAGCGCTGGCTGAAGGGCTTTGGGGAAGCAGGGTCTGTGGCAGTGAACTTGACCTACCCGTTCCACAGTGTGCGGCAGGGAGCATTGCCAGGGCGACGGGGCCGCTGCTACCTTGTTGAGGATCTGCGAGCGCGCACGACCAGGGCAAGCACGCTGCTGAAGTGCCAGAGAAAGGGCTGGGACCGCACGTTTGGTCCAAGGTGCCCTGCCCTGTCCCTGGCTGTGCGGAGCTCACCTTGTTCAGCAGGAAGTTCGGATGTATGTGTTCTGTCGTCAGATATGCTGAGCAGTTGGGGCAATTGCGCTTGTGCTTGAGGTGGGCCGTGATGCACGCGTAGCAGAACGTATGGCCACATGTTGTGACAAAGGCGTCCTGAAGCTGGTCCTGGCAGATGGGACACTGGAGGTCCTCGGTACCTAAGGGAAGATGTGGTGCTTCCTGGCTGGCCTCTCCTCCACGATGCCCACCTGTCACCAGCGTCGCACCCTGGGTGATGCCCTCAGAGTGCGTGGCGCCAGTCACCAGCGACACCATCTCAGCTCTGATCTTTCATTGGGGCGTCTGGCTTCCTTGGTGCTTCAAGGCGAAGCTAGGAGCGGAGGTCACACTTACACTGCTCCCTACAAGGTAAGCACGTTTGCCAAGCCCCTCGCTGATAGCCTCACAATGCGCTGCGCCGCTATCACCATAGGCCTACACAGCTCTTACACCTTTTACAAAGGCCAATGGCAAGGTCACGAACTGGTAATATACCTGGTACATGGTTCAATGGAAGTATTGCCGATTGGACACAGGCGCCATATACTTGACTTGGGAAGTAAGACGACGGTACTGGACAAGTGCCAAGCTCCGCAACGCATACAACGGGTACAACGGGACAGACAATATAGATACTTCGTGCAGGCTGCATACGGACTGCGGGACTGTCCCCTGGCCCTGCAAAACAAGAGCCACGCGGTTATGAAGAAGAGTTCCCACACATATACAAACACCGAAGAATGTACCATGCCGGCAATATGAGCAAAAGAGCAAAGGCGAGAGGGCGTCTGCCATGCAAGGACCCACGCAACGGGCTAGTTTGCTAGTCGGCAGGCTGCAATGCGCGGTGTGCAACATGGTCATTCTTTCCACATTTGCATGCGGAAGGGTGAGACTGTAGGTTGCAACCCTTGCACGTATCACAGCGACTTTGCGGTCGCTGCAGGCATGCCTCTCTTATGGTATGTTGTGCCTTCTTGCGATTGCTGGCATGTGACCAGCCAAGCCGTGTTGGAACAGCCACATGGACTTGCTTCCAACCAAAAACCTTGCACTGCAACAAACAGCCTTCCTTGCATTCAACGGTCAGTTATCAACACTTCCCCCACCACACGCAATGCTTTCTTTGCTGGGGACTGTCGCCGTACGTTTGCAAGTCGCACATGTGGCAGTGCGGGGCCGCAGGCCTGGTGTTAAGATCCCTTCTTGTGTGCAACAACAAGATAACAAATGCTCAGGATGCAAGGGAAAGATAGGACGACGGTACGAAGGAAAATGCACAGTCCGCTTGGAGTACAAGATGTTCAGTTCACAGCTACCCCGTAGCCCAGCCATGCATCCTTCGTAGCCTGCCTCTGCAGGGTACGAAAGCACCCACGAAACATTACCCATCTACTTGCCAGTCCTGCCACGCAAGGCGCCTGTTCAACATGTTCCTGCAGGGTACCGCAGTACAACGATGTATTCCCCGTGTCTGCTACTTGCCAGTCCTGCTACACAAGGCGAATGAACGGCCGAAATGCTTCCAGCCGTATCTCAAATGCACCTTGCCGACCTGTGCTGAGTCCTCAAAGGGAAAAGCGTCTGTGGGCGGTTCCACGGTCTACTGTCTGCGCATGTTCCTGCGCTGTGAAGTGCCGGCATGGCACAAGTGACAGGCCCGTACCTCCATGATGGTATAACGAAGTGAAACCGACATGAAACGGGTGAAGCAACAGTTATAAAATGACCTCCTTTTTTATCTCAACAATGACCTCCTCAACAATGACCTCCTCAAAATGACCTCCTTTTCTTGATCTCTGTTGTTGCATGGCTCCTGACAATGTACAGATCGTGGTGTTGGTCCCCTGTCGGCCCCATCTTCGGCCAGCAGTGCAGGTTGTGGATCCGCCATGCGAATGGGCGAGAACGTGATCTGTGATCTGGTCTGGCATGAACCGGTAAGGAAGCGAGTCAACCTGTCAAGGCAAAGCCGGAAACGTATGTACGGTGTGCTTCAAGCCCCCCGACAAACCCTGTTGCTATACAGGCATGCCTTTCAGGCCTGGCATTGGAACTCGTGGACATCGGCATGCTCACAACGGAGCCCGGTACTCGATAGAAAGTGTGCTTTGCACTTTGTCAGCGCAGAGAGCACACGAACCTGGATCCAAATCGCAAGCCTCTGGCCTCAACTGCAAACGCACATGCCACCCTCATGCCCTTGTACTTTCGCTTTCCGCATGCTTTCAATCACTTCTTGACCTTGCGTTCTCGCTGGTCAACAAAATACGAGTATTGGATACTTGAAAGCTCATCACTGACTCATGTTTTCGATCCTGTGCTTGGTTGCATTGGTAGTGGCCTTTCTTCAGCCACGTCCTCCGTTCGTACTCCCAGCCATGGCCTGTTAATGCTAGGCTTGCGATCCAAAAGATTTGAATCCAAAGTAAGTATAATATCTGGAACGAAGATCAAACTCAAAATGCAAAACTGGAAGAATGCTGAAATGATTTTGATGCCAAAGGACGGGTCCAGGAAAAGCAAGAAAGTGCATGGGAGTTGGCATACATCAAGCCATACATGTACTAAACCTAGGCAAAGGCCGCTCTCTGTATGATGCATCACTTACTGTGTGCCTTAAATGCCATGGGGAGTGCAAGGAATACAACCTTGGGAACGAAAACTAGAGTTGCCTACGAACCTTAAGCAGTCTGGGGCCAATAGAGTCAAGGCCTCCTTCTTTATGCAGGCTTCGACACATGCCTGTGAGTTTTTTGTCAGGCCGTGCGCTGCATTGCAACAATCTGTATGTAGCTAGGGGGTCGAAATTTCTTGCGACGGATGATGCTCACAGCGTTTTATGTATGCATTTGATTTAGGACTCTGCACGCGCATGTGGTGTCGTGTGATGCGGGCCACTCAGAGCCTCAACGAAGGGCTCACTTAAGCCTCTGGTTATGAAACAGAAACCGCTTGTACTTAGCAGCTGACCCGCAACAAATCGTGCCTATGTGCCCATGCACACGACGAGGGCTGCCGGCATCTGCCAGCACCTTGCTACCTCATCAACTCCTGTACACGCCGTGTTCTACACTCAGATCCGACTATATGACATCCTGACCTGTGTTTCTGCAGTCTAAGAACCTCAGTGATGGGCTCGCTTGGGCCTGAAAGCTAAAGAAGACAGCACTCGCACTTAGCAGTTCCATCACGTGATCCGCAACCGATGCTGCTCATGTGCCCATGCCCAGAACGGGCGCGGCCTCTGCCAGCACCTTGCTACTTCATCAACTCCTGTACGCGCGGTCTTGTGAACTCGGATTTCACCGTCTGACATCCTGACCTGTGTTTCTGCAGTCTCTGGCGTATGTTATGTGTACCCACCGGGCATGCAGCCCAGAAAGACCACAGAATGGCATACCCACACCACTGTGAGCCCTTCGCATACACGGCGTGAATCACTCAGCACTGATAATCTGATATCCTGACTTGGCTGTGTAGCCTTTGATGCACCGTACCTCACACGGCGCCCGTCTCCTTATCACGTCCCTCACTCTCTCGCTTACCCAGCAGCTCCAGCTCCCACGGTTGGGTCGTTACCCGCATCTCTGGTGTACCGCGGGAATCGTTTGACTGCCACGCGTCGTTGGTTGTTGTGAACTGCAGCAGGGCTCCCGAGCCGCGTCCGTCGGTCGAGCTGGTGGCTCGAGATTCAAATGTTTGTCTGACAGCTGCGATCTGGCCTGGTGTGTGACTGGGGGACAGGGGCGTGTCACGCGCTGTGAGGCGCCTTAGGTCAGCCTTCTTTGCCCGTGGCCGCTCATAGGTACCAACCTGCATGCATGCATGCAAGTTATACATGCTTGTTCAGCCTCACACGCTGCGTATGAAGCATAGGCTGACACGCAAAGCCCATACCATGCTGATAGCCAGAGTTGCAAGGTATGGGCAATAGCTGGGCTGCAGGCGACCTACTGTGGAAGCATATGCTATGCCAGAGTCGTGATGTAGGTGCAGTAGCTAGGATGCAGGTGACCTACCGTGCTCATCATCAAAGCCACATCTTGCAAGCTCGCACTCGGCTCCGGTGACTCAGCCCTGGAATTCAAAGACGACGCTTGAATATTGGAACCCCCATCATTTGAATTTGCATTCGAATTCTGCCCTTGTTGTGCGCTCAGTGAGATCTCCGTGCGCCCAGACGCCACGCTCCCAGCCGTGCTGACCTGCCGGTCCCCCCCCGCGGCCTGCGCATCCCCTTCCGGCGTCGCTGCGCGGGCGAAACGGCTGGGGCCGACCATGACGTTGTATGCGCTTTTGGACTTGAGCGGTGCCTCGCGAACCACATGGAGTGCGTCTGCGGCTGTGGTGGTGCCCTGTCCTGATAGCTGCTGTAGCACTGCGCCGTGTAGTGTGTCATGGTTGGATGCTGCTGGCTCATAAAGGTAGGTTTCCATGACGCCTTTGCCCTTCACTGGGATACCACCCGTGGCCTGCCAGGTGCCGCCTTGGGGGGGGCCGATGGCTTGCATGGCGGCTTGACTGACGTGGATGCGACCTGGCTGGGAGGTGCTTTCCTGCACACACACACACACACACACACACACACACACACACAGGTATTCAACAGAGCACATGGACCAACAGGCACATTCAAATGCTGCATGGATGCAGTGGGAGGTCATATGGGTGTGACATCATATGGTTTCCATCACTCACCATTCGCGATGCTGTGTTCACGGTATCCCCAAAGAGACCTGCATGACAGCACGCACATTCGCGCATGCGAACGTGCTTACTCATGACTATAACAGAATACCCGTCTTGCACGTCTTCTCACGCATTGGCGTACAGGAATGCGTGTTGTCTTCATGTGCGACGTCGTGTGCCTACATGCATGTATGTTGGTGTCCGCCGCTACTCACAGAATCTTGGCATGCGCTTTCCAACCACGCCACTGACCACCGGTCCGCTGTGCAGCCCCACCCTGATCTGCACGGGCTTGCCAGTAGTGGGCAGGGACACTTGCGACGCAATGCGCAGCATGTCGCATGCAAAGGCAAACACCTTGCGTCCGTGGTCTGGGTCAATAAACTCGTCAACAGCTGTCTGGCAGCCATCTGCGTCCTGGGTTAACAGGCCGCCCGCTACCATCTGCAGACATGAACAGCGACGATACAGATCATACAGAGCCTCATGCATGCACTATGTGGGATGCTGCAGTTGTGAGAGTGCATGCCATTCAAGCTAAATGAGTGAATGTGTGTGTGTGCGCGCGTGTGTGTGTGCGTGCATGTCGTCGTGTGTAAGGATCAGCACTCACATAGCAATCGCCGATCGTCTCCACCTGCACATACATACAGCGCAGCGCAACACACATGAGATTCCCTGTCATAGCGAGCTGGTACCACCTCTGCTTTGGGCATGCGCCTTTATGTCATGTGTGCATGCATGCATAAATGATAGCACCATACCTTATAGACCCCGTGTTTGTCTACCAGATCGTCAAACTGAGTAAACAAATGATTCAGGAAGCTCATCACGTGCCTTGCTTCCAGCTCCTGTGTGTGGAAGGGGGACACAGAGTAATAGCAGACAATGGGGAATGTCAGACAAAGCGACAGGTGAGATGCACTAGCGAGCCAGAAAACAGGCAGTGGTTTTGAGGCGCATTTTGTGGCATACGTGGCACTGCGTGCGTGTCCCCTGTGTGCGTGTCCCCACCGAGCACGTGCTTGTGAGAGCCTAGTTCTGTCTGTAACGCGCTGGCTCTGCACACGTGTGAGTGTGGGGCGATGTGCTTCCTTGCAATGTAGTAGGCTCAAGCAGGTTCAAGTGCGTGTGGAAATTGTGGTTAGCTGCCTAGTATCGCTTGACATGCAGGGGCTTTGCCTACGTGTGTGTGTGCAGCATCTGGGTACTGCCACTCACCGAGCACATGTTTGTGAAGGTGACGATGTCCGCGAACAGGATGGTCACCTCCCTGTGTGACCGCGCCAGGCTGTTCGCACGGGACGAGGACACCCACTTGGCGGGCTCTGCTGACCCATTGAACGCCATCACCTCCAGCACGTGTCTGCAGGGTTGGACACACACACACACACACACAGTGTCAGCCTCCACATGCTTGCATATATGAAGTCACCACGTGCGCGCAAACAACCGAATAGCACCAAAAATGAATGCACATGACTATGCCGTGCATGCCTGATACTATTTAGCAGCGCACCTTGGGAACACCTGCTCGAGCAGTTGGTGTTCGGCCACCAGCACCCTCTGTACCTGTAGCTCTGCCTTGACTGTTGAAGTGACATCTACGGGAACAGAGCACACAAGAGCTCTGTTTGAGACCTCTGGCTTCGGGTCTCATGCAGTTCTTAGGGAGCCTGCTTCATGTATACGTGCAACTATGGTTGGGACCATGCAAGCCTGAAGCCCCACCTGTCTGCACCAGCAGGATCACGTCTTCTCCTGTATCTGGGTCTTCAAATCTTGATGCCTCGACATCGAACCATAGGTGTTTCTCGCTCTCTAGGTTGTCTGTGGTGGAAGACGTAGCCGCGCTTGATGCATCCTGAGAACACACGCAGACACAGACACGCACGTACAACCACACACAGACGATCATGTGGTCCTGCTCATGCTGCTAAGCTGGCGTAATTCTACAGGCGCATGGTCATTCGGCCTGGTCGGAGCAGCAAAGAGCATGTACATGGTAGGAACAGGGCGCTGGTATGCAGGAGCCAAGGTCCATGTGTGTGTGTGTGTGTGTGTGTGTGTATGTGTGTGTGTGTGTGTGTGTATGTGTGTGTGTGTGTGTGTGATGTGGGGATGCGTACCTCTTCAATGCATGCCTTGATCTGGCTGAGACTGCTGCTACGCGCAGGTGTCACAGCATGCGCCTGGCTAACGGTTCGCGACAGTGAAGAAACGCTCGTCACGTGGCTGCCTTGCCGGGACAGCCGGGACGCGGGGCCGGCCGTGTACACTGGGTCGGACTCAGATGCAGCTGCGCTAGTGGTGGGCCTATACACAGATACAGGTACAAACATGCGTAGGGTGAGTGCATGGGTGTACACTGCACGTATGCGGATGACGCCCGCTCGTTGCATGAGATCATTGGGCAAGCATGTGTGCACTAATAAGCATACATAAGTATACTTGCGTGGTGTATGTAAATACTCACTTCAGGCCCGAAGCCATGCGCAGGATCCTATCCCTTGCCGCGCCTGTATGTGACAGCAGCGCATGGCTTGCCCGCCTGTCCACCTTTCTCTGCAGGGTGAAGGACTTGCTGCCACGCCTGCTATCATGCAGGATGAGGCTGCTGGTTGACAAAACGCTATTGTGTTCGCTGCTATCAGAGTTGTGGTCGCCTTGTACAGCGAACTCGACGGCTTTGCAGACCTGCTCGGCCTTGTGCTCGCGTGACACACAGCCCGTGTCCACACTCCGACGAATCCTGCATGCATGACCGAAACCGACACAGTCATACAGGCCATATCAAAACTGTTGCATGCATGCGTTCCATGTACATGCGTTCACAGTGTCTGCAGCGCATGCATGAGACCACACAGTGCCAACATGCACATGCATGCTCGTAGATGCATGTGTGTGTGCATGTATGTGTGCATGTGCGTGTATGTGTGTCTCACCCAAGAGCCGCAGCACGCTTGGTGCGCATGTTCGCCGTGCTGTGGCTCGACCCACTACTATGCACCATCTGGCTGCTCTGTCTTCTACTTAGCGGGCTCGACATATCGGTGGTGAAGCTAAACGGCGAGTGGTCGACATTTGGGTGCAGCACAGTGTGGCTCAGCCGGCGTGCCATGCGGCGCCGAGTCTGTTCTGCAACCTGCATCATGGTATCTGGGTCACTGGCCTTGCTGCTACGAGCTAGCTCGCTTTCTTCGGCCCTGCTGGGTACCAATGGCGCCACAGGCACCATTAGGATTCCCTCATGGGTGCTCGCTGTACTGAGCATTCCTGTCCTCTCCCCTTTTGGTGAAACGGGCCAGGCACCTCCAGCAAATGCCTGTGAAGACGTATCTGCGGTTGGATCGCTGATTGGCCCGGGCTTGACTGCGGCTAGTCTTGCACGTGGTGAGCCTAGCTGTGTGTCAGGCGCGTCGCTGTGCTGCACCGGCTCAAACATTAGTCGCTGCCTCCGGGGGGACACCGGATGGCCCGTCTCGCTCTTAGTCCGCTGTCTTTCGAGAGACGAGTTTCGCGATGTGGTGGTAGTGGTCTCTGCTGTATTGTGTGACATGCTGCTGTTGTTTTTTGCCAGCACGGCGCGCTGCAGGTCCGAGGCCGTGCGATGCACGCCTGGAGATGGGCCAGGCGCCCTGTTGCTGTGATTTGTGCTGGGGCTTCGTGAGGTGGGGGATCCACATGGCTCTTCGTGTGTATCCTTAGGGCTTGCAAAGCTGACATGGGAGGCCCTTCGGACCCTCGCACTG
>VFQQ010003646.1_pt1 | contig 14661 bp, 16 predicted proteins | sample 3512341 | NCBI WGS metagenome assembly VFQQ01 (sample SAMN10412373, study PRJNA504923) | tailings metagenome | isolation source: Relicate 2 Philex TSF1 revegetated site | place: Philippines: Tuba, Benguet | collected 2017-08-29 | reverse complement strand
GAAGTGAAATTCGGCGGCGGCAAGGTCATTCGCGACGGCATGGGCCAGAGCCAGGTTTCGCGCGCTGGGGGCGCGGTGGATACCGTCATCACCAATGCGCTGGTGGTCGACCATACCGGCATTTTCAAAGCCGATATCGGCCTGAAGAGCGGGCGCATCGCCGCCATCGGCAAGGCCGGCAACCCCGACACGCAGGCCGGCGTCACCATCGTCATCGGCCCCGGCACGGAAATCATAGCCGGCGAAGGCAAGATCCTAACCGCCGGCGGCATGGACGCGCATATCCATTTCATCTGCCCGCAGCAGATCGAGGAAGCGCTGATGAGCGGCATCACCACCATGCTCGGCGGCGGCACTGGCCCGGCGCACGGCACGCTGGCGACGACCTGCACGCCCGGCCCGTGGCATCTCGGGCGCATGATCCAGTCTTTCGACGCCTTCCCCATGAATATCGGCCTGTCGGCCAAGGGCAATGCCTCGCTGCCGGCGGCAATCGAGGAAATGGTGCTTGGCGGCGCCTGCGCGCTGAAGCTGCACGAGGACTGGGGCACGACGCCGGCTGCCATCGACTGCTGCCTGTCTGTCGCCGACGAATACGACGTTCAGGTGATGATCCACACCGATACGCTGAACGAATCGGGCTTCGTCGAGGACACGGTCGGCGCCTTCAAGGGCCGCACCATCCATGCCTTCCACACCGAGGGCGCGGGCGGCGGCCACGCTCCGGACATCATAAAAGTCTGCGGCCTGCCCAACGTCATACCGTCCTCGACCAACCCGACCCGGCCCTACACGGTCAACACCATCGCCGAGCATCTCGACATGCTGATGGTCTGCCACCATCTGTCGCCGTCGATCCCGGAAGACATCGCCTTCGCCGAAAGCCGCATCCGCAAGGAAACGATCGCTGCGGAAGACATCCTGCACGACATCGGCGCCTTCTCGATCATCTCGTCGGACAGCCAGGCCATGGGCCGCGTCGGCGAGGTCGCGATCCGCACCTGGCAGACCGCCGACAAGATGAAGCGCCAGCGCGGCAGCCTGCCCCAGGAAACCGGTGACAACGACAATTTCCGCGTCCGCCGCTACATCGCCAAGTACACGATCAACCCGGCCATAGCGCACGGCCTGTCGAAGGAAGTCGGCTCGATAGCGGTCGGCAAGCGCGCCGATCTGGTGCTGTGGAACCCGGCCTTCTTCGGCATCAAGCCGGACATGGTGCTGATCGGCGGCATGATCGCGGCGGCCCCCATGGGCGACCCGAGCGCCTCGATCCCGACGCCGCAGCCGGTGCATTACCGCCCGATGTTCGGCGCCTACGGCAAGGCGATGACGAATTCCTCCGTCACCTTCGTTTCGAAAGCCTCGCTTGATGCGGGCTTGCGCGAAAAGCTCGGCGTCGACAAGCAGATGATCGCCGTGGAAAACACGCGCAGTGGCATCGGCAAGCATTCCATGATGCTCAACGACGCCACGCCGCATGTCGAGGTCGATCCCGAAACCTACGAGGTGCGCGCCGACGGCGAACTGCTGACCTGCCAGCCCGCGACGGTGCTGCCGATGGCGCAGAGGTATTTCCTGTTCTAGGACCTTTCCGACTCAAGTGGAATCGCCCCTCATCCCGCTGCCGCGACCTTCTCCCCGTAAAGGACGGGGAGAAGGAGGCTGGCCGCAACGTTGACGCCCCCCTCTCCCCGTTCTTTACGGGGAGAGGGTAAGGGTGAGGGGCTGTTTTCATCGAAGCCTGAAATGATCTAAAGAAGCATCGCGCAGGCAGTTTCCGGAGACATCATGAAGCTTGAAATGGTCCAGGTGGACGCCTTCACCGACACGGCGTTTTCAGGCAATTCGGCTGCCGTTGTCTTTCTCGATGACTGGCTTCCCGACGCAGTGCTGCAAGGGATAGCGCTGGAAAACAATCTGGCCGAAACGGCTTTCCTGAAGCCGCGCGGCGACCAGTGGGACATCCGGTGGTTCACGCCGACCGACGAGGTGCCATTCTGCGGCCATGCCACGCTGGCCTCGGCCTGCGCCCTGCATCGGCGCAAGGGCATCGACCGGCCGATGCGGTTTTCGACGCGGCAGGTCGGCGATCTGGTCGTCACCCCCAAAGGCGACGGCTACCGCATGGACATTCCGCGCTTCGACCCGGATTTCGACATTCCCGAAGATGCCCTCATAAACAGTCTGCGCACCGACACGTGGGTAAAGACCTTCCGCAATCGTGAAAACTTCTTCGCCGAACTCGCCTCGGAGGCGGACGTGATCGCTTACCAGCCCGACCTGCCGGTGATCGCCAGACTTGGCTCCTTCGGCTTCTGCATCACGGCGCGCGGCGAAAGGAGCGATTTCGTCTCACGCTATTTCGCGCCCGGCGCCGGAATCCCGGAAGACCCTGTGACCGGCTCCACCCACGCGACGCTTGCTCCTTACTGGGCAGAAAAGCTCGGCAAGACACACCTAACCGCACGCCAGCTTTCCGCACGCGGCGGAACGCTCGGCTGCGAGGTCTCAGCCGAGCGCGTCTATCTGACAGGCAGCGCGGTGATCTATATGGACGCGCAGATCTACCTTTCATAGGCCTGATTCGGCCCAAAGCATCTCAGCATGCCCGCTTTGCAGGCAGTTGCACCGCAGGCGGGCAATGCCGATTTTGCTGCCTGTGGACCGCGACGGCTTGCCACGCGGTCAAGGCTGGACAGGCCTCGATCAATCGGTATTTTGTGCACCGCACAATGGCCTTTGAGTCCCCTTTTCCTCCCAAAAGGCGCGGGCTCGCCATCAACAAGGAGCACAGTCATGATCGGGAAGAAAGTTCCTTCCGTTACCTTCCGCACGCGTGTCCGCGACGAATCCGTCGGCGGTCCAAATCCCTTCCGCTGGGACGACAAGGCCTCGGCCGACTACTTCGACGGCAAGCGCGTCGTTCTCTTCTCGCTGCCGGGCGCCTTCACGCCGACCTGCTCGACTTACCAGCTTCCCGATTTCGAGAAGCTGCATGCCGAATTCCAGGCGCAGGGCATCGACGCTATCTACTGCATCTCGGTCAACGACGCCTTCGTCATGAACGCCTGGGGCAAGTCGCAAAACCTCGAAAACGTCAAGCTCATCCCGGACGGCTCGGGCGAATTCACCCGCAAGATGGGCATGTTGGTTGCCAAGGACAATCTCGGTTTCGGCATGCGCTCCTGGCGCTATGCTGCCGTCATCAACAATGGCCGCATCGAAAAGTGGTTCGAGGAAGAAGGCTTTTCCGACAACTGCGATGCCGACCCTTACGGCGTCTCCTCGCCACAGAACATCCTCGAGGCGCTGAAAGCCGACGACGTCGCCGAAGCCGCCTGAGCCTGACGGCGGGAAGCCAGACTATGATCAGCCCCGGAAGCGTTTTCGCGCCGGGGCTTTTTGTTGGCCACTGAAACCGCATGCGATTTTTCAACCGCTGCGACCGCGCCAGCTTCTGAGTGCGCGCATTTCGTCAACTACGGCACTTGCGCGTGGCCACTTTTGTCAATTTACTTCATGAAATCTGTAAACCATCACTCTGCCGCAGCCCAACTTCAGCGCGAAAACTGTTGGCTGGAGGCTCATTTCAGCGCAAGATATCCGACATGAACAAGATTTTCAGAAAGTCGCAATTGACGCCCTACGAGGCCGACTATGCTCGGTGGTGTTCGGAACAGGGCGCGCTTTTGCGCGAAGGAAACCTGGGCGCTCTGGACCGTGAAAATCTTGCCGAGGAGATCGAAAGCTTGGGGCGGAGCGACAAAAGAGAGATCAGAAACGGGCTCGGTATCTTGCTGCTGCATCTGTTGAAATGGCAGTTCCAGCCGGCGAAGCGTAAGTCGGGGTGGCGTTCCACCATTCTTGAACAGCGCCATCAAATTGAAAGCCTGCTCGAAGAAAGCCCGAGCCTGAAGGCGCTGCCCGGTCTGGAACTCGCAAGAGAGTACAAACTGGCGCGGCTGAAGGCGGCGGACGAAACAGGTTTGGACGAAGGAATATTTCCCGAAGCCTGTCCGTTCACGCTTGGGCAGATTCTCGACTCTGAATACTTTCCGTAAAAAGACCTGATGGCGGACGAAGCACACACCGTCGCGGAAGTATTTCCCCATATCCGCATCGTCATGGGCATGGTCATCGGCCTTGGCGTCACCCGGCTTCTGTCCGGCGTTGCCCGCATCATCCAGCATCCGCGCGGCTATGCGCTCTACCCGGTGCACCTTGCCTGGGTGGCGATGCTTTTGTTGATGCTCATCCATTTCTGGTGGTGGGAGTTCGGTCTGTTTCAGATCCAGCACTGGACCTTCGGCAAATACCTCTTCCTGATCGGCTATGCCGTTGTCCTCTTCCTGATGTGCGCGCTGCTGTTTCCCGACAGCATGCTCGATTACAAGAGCTACGAGGATTTTTTCATTTCGCGGCGCGCCTGGTTCTTCGGCCTGCTGGCGACGACCTATGTGTTCGATGTCATCGACACGCTGCTCAAGGGGCAGGAACATTTCGCGCGTTTCGGCAACGAATATATGATCCGCACGCCGGTTTTCTTCGCGCTTTCCATGATCGCCATCTTCACGACGAACCGGACGTTTCATATCCTGTTCGTGGCGACGGCATTGATCTATCAGGCGTCGTGGATCCTGCGCCTGTTCGACGACATCGTTTAGGCGCGAGCTGAAATCGGAAAGGCATTTTTCTTCATGTACAAAGCCGTCGGTTCGCGCGGGTCGCGGGTCAGCCGCGTTCTCTGGATGCTGGAGGAACTCGGGCAGCCTTACGAATTCGTCGAGGTCGGCCTGCGTTCGCCGGAAGCCTATGCGCTGAACCCGTCCGGCAAGGTGCCGGTGCTGGTCGACGACGATCTGGTGGTGACCGATTCGGCTGCGATCTGCGTCTATCTCGGCGACAAGTATGCCGACAAAGGCATGGGCGCCAATCCCGGCATCACCGGCCGTGCCGAGATGGATTCCTGGATGCATTTCGCACAGTCCGAACTCGAAGCGCCGCTGTGGAACAAGCTGCGCCACCGCTTTCTGCTGCCAAAGGACGTGCGGGTCGATGTCGGGCCGGCCGCTGCCTATGACTTCGCCAGCGAGATCGAGGCGCTGGAACGCCGGCTGGCCAGCAAGGAATTCGCGCTGGGCGACCGCTTCAGCGCCGTCGACGTGCTGCTCGGCGATATCGGCGGATGGGCGCGGGGCGGCAAATTCAAGGTCGCTTCCGACGCGGTAAACGCCTATTTCGATCGCGTACTGTCACGGCCGGCGCGTGCCCGCGCCGACGCCAATGGAGGATCATTCTGATGAAGCTCGATATCCGCACCGACTTCACCAAGCTGCCGCGCGCCGTCTCGGTCCTTGCCGCCGGCGAGGTGACCGGAGCGCCATATGGCAGCGCCGTGCTCGCCCATGACGAGCGGCATCTGCGCCGCCGGGTCATCGAACTGAATGGCGGCGACAAGGTGCTTGTCGACCTGCCCGCATCGATTGCGCTGGGCGACCGCGACCGTCTTGTGCTGGAGGACGGACGCCAGATCGAAATCGTCGCGGCGCAAGAGCCGCTCTACGACATCCGCGCCCGCGACGCCGTGCATCTGTCCGAGCTTGCCTGGCACATCGGCAACCGCCATCTCGCCGCAGGCATCGAGGCTACCCGCATCCTCATCCTGCGCGACCATGTTATCAAGGCGATGCTGGAGGGGCTTGGCGCGACGGTGACTGATGTGTCCGAACCTTTCAAGCCGGTGCGCGGCGCCTATTCCGGCGAGGCCGGTCATGGTCACTCGCATGACCATAGCCACGATCACGGGCATGATCATCACCATCATCATGACGGGCATCATCACCACCATGACTGAGCAGCCGCGGCAGATGGCGCTGCTGCGCCTGATGACATGGCTCTCCCCGGCCTTCCCGGTCGGCGGCTTTTCCTACAGCCACGGGCTGGAGCAGGCGGTTCATGCCGGGCTGGTCACCAACCGCGAAACGCTGCTTGACTGGCTGTCGCAACTGATTGCAATCGGCTCCGGCTGGAATGACGCCGTGCTTTTCGCCGAGAGCTGGCGGCGCGCGCGGGACGGCGGCGATCTTGCGGAACTGACCGAACTTGCCGAAGCTTTGGCCGGTTCGCAGGAGCGGCACATGGAGACGATGCTGCAGGGCCAAGCCTTCGTCACCGCCGCCAAATCATGGCCGCATCCGCTGCTGGAAAACCTGCCGGAAAACTGCCCCTACTGCGTCGCCGTCGGCGCGGTTTCGGGCGCACACGGCATTCCGCTCGAAGACGCGCTCGGCGCCTGGCTCCAGACTTTCGCGTCCAACCTCGTGCAGGCCTCGATCCGCCTCGGCGTCACCGGACAGGGTGGTGGTGTCGAGATCATCGCCGCGCTGGAAACGCTCACCACGGCCACCGCCGGACGCGCTAAAAACTCGACGCTGGACGATCTTGGCACCGCCACCTTGCTGTCGGATGTGATGGCCATGCGGCACGAAACCATGCATTCGCGGCTGTTCCGCTCCTGAAAGGATTTTTCTCCATGAAATCGCAAAACGGCCCGCTTCGCATCGGCATCGGCGGCCCGGTCGGCTCCGGGAAAACGACGCTTACGGAAAAGCTGTGCAAGGCGCTGCGCGATCACTATTCCGTCGCCGTCGTCACCAACGACATCTACACACGCGAGGACGCGATGATGCTGGCGCGGCTTCAGGCCCTGCCGGAAGAGCGCATTATCGGCGTCGAGACCGGCGGCTGCCCGCACACGGCTATCCGCGAGGACGCCTCGATCAATCTCGCGGCCATCGCCGAGATGAACAAACGCTTCCCCGATCTGGACATCATCTTCATCGAGTCAGGCGGCGACAATCTGGCTGCGACCTTCTCGCCAGACCTCGCCGATCTCAGCCTCTACGTGATCTCGGTGTGCCAGGGCGGCGACATACCGCGCAAGGGCGGGCCGGCGATCACCCGCTCCGATTTCCTGATCATCAACAAGAGCGATCTGGCGCCCTACGTGAATGTCGATCTCGACCTGATGCAGGAAGACGCAGCCCGTGCACGCGGCAAGCGGCCTTTCGGCTTCACCGACCTGTCGCGCGGCACCGGGCTGCAGAAAGTCATCGATTTCATCATCGAGAATGGCGGGCTGGAGGTGGACCAGCAGCGCCGCAGCGCTTGAGGCAGAACCGATTCCGGTTGCAGGCCAGGTTGCGGAAAGGCATCCTTGCCCGAAATCGAAAAGGGGAAAACCATGAGCGTGACGCAACTGACCGCGAAGAGCCGCACCAACCTGCCTTTCTACGAGGAGCGCGTCGATCTCGCCTGCGCCTTCCGCTGGACGGCGCGGCTCAACATGCATGAGGCCGTGGCCAATCATTTCTCGCTGGCCGTCAACGATGACGGCTCGCAGTTCCTGATGAACCCGAACCAGGTTCATTTCTCGCGCATCAAGGCGAGCGACCTGCTGCTGATCGACGCCAACGATCCCGAAACCATGAACCGCCCGGATGCGCCGGACCCGACCGCGTGGGGCCTGCATGGCGCGGTCCATCGCAACTGCGCCCATGCGCGCTGCGTGCTGCATGTGCATTCCATTCATGCGACCGTTCTGGCCTCGCTTGCCGATTCGAAGCTGCCGCCGGTCGACCAGAATTCGGCGATGTTCTTCAACCGCCATGTCGTCGACGAGCATTATGGCGGGCTGGCCTTCGAGGAGGAGGGCCAGCGCTGCTCGCAGCTTCTGGCCGATCCCAAGGTCAAGGTGATGGTCATGGGCAACCACGGCGTTCTGGTCATCGGCCACAACGTGGCGGATGCCTTCAACCAGCTCTATTATTTCGAGCGCGCCGCCGAGACCTATATCAAGGCGCTGTGGACCGGACGGCCGCTGCGCGTGCTTTCAGACGACATCGCCGAAAAGACGGCCAGCGAAATGGACGACTATCCCGGCCAGGCCGAGCGTCATCTTGCAGAACTAAAGGCGATCCTGGACGAGCAGGAACCGGCATACCGGAACTGACGGTTCAATCCAGGCCGAGGTGTCCACGCAGTTCTTCCGCGCTGCCAACATAGATCGCGCCGGGCGGGGCTTCGGCCGGCTGCTGCGGCCAGAACAGGGTGCGCATGCCGGCGGCGATGCCGGCGGAGGCGCCGGTCCAGCTGTCCTCGACGACGAATGCCGAGGCCGGCTCGACCTCGAACAGCCAGGCCGCGCGCAGGAACGGTTCGGGATCGGGCTTGCCCTCTCGCACATCGTTGCGGGTGACTGTCTTTATCCCCGGGCGATCGATGCCGATGACGCGCATGTTGGCCTCGACGATCAGCCTGTCTGAATTCGACACAATCGCCTGCGGCACGCTCTCGGCGCGCAGGTCGCGAAAAACCTCGACAGCATCGGGGCGCGGCTTCAGATTGCCGACATGCTCCATGTAGTAGACATATTTGCGCACGATCCAGTCGTCGAAGGCGAGCTTTAGCCCGAACTCGTCGTGAAGCATCTCGTAGACCGGATAGGCGGCGATACCAAGCACACGGTCATGCAGATCTGCCGGAGGGTTGATGCCGAGGCTTTTCAGGACGGCGATCAGCGCCTGCTCGTGCAGCGGTTCGCTGTCGATCAGCGTTCCGTCCATGTCCCAGAATACGGCTTGCGGCGTCATCATAAAAATCCTTCCAAAACGGTCATAGAGCGTTTGACCCCGGAGATAAACCTGTTGAAGGCGATATCTCTCCGCGGCTCGGCGTCACGGGTATGAGCCCGCAACAACCGAAAAGTTGCCGGGATCACGCGCGAGCAATTGACGCCCATGATAGACAATTGCGCGCGGACAAATTCCCTGCGAAAGTGATCGCTTCGGCCAGAATGGCTCGGGAGGCACGGCAGGCATCATGAATACCCGGCAGGAAACCGGCGGCGGACGGCTCGACGATGCGGCGCGCGCCGGCTGGCTCTATTATGTCGCCGGCAACACGCAGGACCAGATCGCCGGCAAGCTCGGCGTGTCCCGCCAGACCGCGCAGCGGCTGGTTTCGCTTGCCGTGTCGGAAGGGCTGATAAAGGTCCGGGTCGATCATCCCATCGCCAACTGCCTCGATCTGGCGGCCAGGCTGAAGTCGCGCTTCGCGCTCGATCTGGTCGAGGTCGTGCCGAGCGACCCGGACTCGACCTCGACGACGATCGGCATTGCCGGTGCGGCGGCGACCGAAATCGAGAAATGGCTGCGCAAGACCGAGCCCATCGTCATGGCGATCGGCACGGGCCGCACGCTGAAGGCCGCGATCGAGCAATTGCCGCCGATGGAATGTTCCCAGCACAAGGTGGTGTCGCTGACCGGCAATATTTCGCCCGACGGTTCGGCCGCTTTCTACAACGTCATCTTCACCATGGCCGACCGTATCAAGGCGCGCAGCTTTCCAATGCCGCTTCCGGTCATCGCCTCATCCCCCGAGGAGCGCGAGATGCTGCTTGGCCAGCCGATGATCCAGCCGACGCTGGCGCTGGCCGCACGCGCCGACGTGACCTTCGTCGGTATCGGCGACCTCGGCCCACAGGCGCCACTCTATGAGGACGGCTTCATTTCCGAGAGCGAATTGAAAGCCCTGCAGAAAGCGGGCGGCGTCGCCGAGATCGTTGGCTGGGTTTATGACCGCGACGGCAAGCAGATCGACGGCATCACCAACGACCGCGTCGCCTCGGCGCCGCTGCCATCGCGCGAAAAATCGCTAGTCGTGGCGCTCGCCATGGGCGACCGCAAGCTGCCCGGCATACTGGCCGCCATCACCCGCCGGCTGGTCAATGGCCTGATCACCGACGAGCGGACGGCTGCGGCGCTGCTGGCGGGGTGAGCCCGCAATAGGCACGCCCAATTAGCCGGTCACGGAGGCTTCCTCATCGACCTTCCAGCCGGCGACCCATCGCCTGCGCAGTAGCTCGCCTTCGCCATGGAAAAAGTCGTCGAGCAGTGTGCTGTCCTCGACGCGGTTGGTGCGGAAATTGCGCAGATCCTGCCGCAGTTCGCACCAGGCGACGACGTTGGCGACCTCCGAGTAATAAATCAGCGCGATCGGCCTTATGATCCTCTCGGTCGCACGGCCATATTCGTCGCGGTAGCGGATCTCGATCTTCTGCTCGTCGCGAATAGCCCGCCTGACCAGCGCGAAATCGACGCCCTCGGGCGGTGGGGCGACTGTGCCCCAGGCGTGAAGGGCATTGTTGCCGAGCGTCTGGCGCAGCGGTGCCGGCATGGCGGCGGCGATCTTCTGGTTCACCCGCTTTGCCGCCCGCTTGAGTTCGACATCGCCGGTGCGCTCGAGTAACGCAAGCGCCAGCACAATCGCCTCGGTTTCCTCGATGGAAAACATCAGCGGCGGCAGGTCGAAACCGGGGCGCAGGATATAGCCGATGCCGCGCCCGCCCTCGATCGGCACGCGCATGGCCTGAAGGGCAGCCACATCGCGATAGATAGAGCGCTGCGTTACTTCCAGTTGCTCGGCGATCTGTGCGGCTGTCACCGGCTTTGCCGCAAGCCTCAGTATCTGGATGATCTCGAAAAGGCGTGACGCCTTGCGCATGCCGATTTCCTGTCGCGCCCCTCATCGCAACTGACAATACCCTGGCCATTGGCCTTCTGTATACGGCCCGGCATCAGCTTGAAAAACAACGATATCTACGCGGGAAGCCGCGGCATGCGGGCGGGGCAACTGACATGACCTACACGGAAAACCTCTGGCTGTTCCTGACGCTGCTTTTCGGCATCATCATCGTGCCGGGCATGGACATGCTGTTCGTGCTGGCAAACTCGTTGACGCGCGGACGCAATGCCGGCCTGTCAGCCACCGCCGGCATCATGGCCGGCGGCGCGATCCACACGGTGTTCGGAGCCCTTGCCGTCGGCATCCTGACGACGCTGGCGCCTTCGGTGTTCACCATCATGCTTTTCATAGGGGCGGGTTATATGGCGTGGATCGGCATGACGCTGATGCACAGTTCCATTGCCATCGACGCAGTCGGCACAGCCACGGCAAGGTCATTGTGGGTGGCGTTCCGCCAGGGCGCGGTGACGTGCCTGCTCAACCCGAAAGCCTATCTGTTCGTGCTGGCCGTCTATCCGCAATTCCTCAAGCCGCAATATGGCGCGATCTGGTCGCAGGCACTGGTTATGGGTATTATGACCGTGCTGATGCAGCTTGGCATCTATGGCGGGCTGGCGCTTGCCGCCGGCAGGAGCCGCGACTTTCTCGTCTCGAGCCCTCAGGCAACCATGCTGGCGGGACGGGTTGCCGGTGCCATCTTCATCGTCGTGGCAGGGCTCACCGCCTGGCACGGCTGGGCGGCGAGCTGAATGGCAAAGGTTCTTGGGAAGCTGTGCGCAGGCGCTACTTGCGCCGGCCTTCGGGGTCATTGCCATCGAGGATGCCCATGTCGCGCTTGAGGTGGTCAGGCAAGGTCCGGATGTCGAGCGAGGCAGAATGGCTCGTGGCGCGTGGCCAGGAAAACTGCAGGAATGCCCGCAGGAACTGGCTGGACGAATATGTGGTGTTCGACTTGGCATGAACGTGTGACATGTTGGTCCGGTCTTTTTCGAGACCGCTCCTGTTTGATGCGTCGACCCTTTATTTGCGCCTGAAAAGCGCTATTTTCCAATTGAACGTCGATCATCATGCATAAGGTGTCTTTATCCATAATGGCAGCTCAGCTTCCACCGCTCCAGGCAATCCGCGTCTTCGAGGCAGCCGCCCGCCACGCCAGTTTCACCAAGGCGGCGGACGAGCTCGGCATGACGCAGGCCGCCGTCAGCTACCAGATCAAGTTGCTGGAGGAGCGCGTAGGCGCGCCGCTTTTCCTGCGCAGGCCGCGCCAGGTGACGCTGACTGAAACGGGCCAGCGGCTGGCGCCGACTATTACCGAAGCCTTCGGAATGATCGGCGAAGCCTATGCCGCCGCGCGCACCGGAGCGGAAGGCGTCCTGTGCGTCACCACCATCCTCACCTTCGCCTCCAACTGGCTGGCCCGGCATCTCGGTGCATTCCAGATCGAACATCCCAATCTCGCCGTTCGCCTCGACACCTCGACCCGGCTGATCGATTTCGCCCGCGAGGATGTCGACGTCGCCATACGGGCGGGGTCCGGCGACTGGCCGGGACTTGCCAAACACTTCCTGTTCAAGGCCGACTTCACGCCCATGGTCAGCCCCAAGCTCGCCGAAAGCATCGGCGGGCTGAAGGAGCCGGCGGACCTGCTACGCCTGCCGATCCTCGATCCCGGCGACTACTGGTGGAAGGAATGGTTCGCGGCTGCCGGCCTGCCGACCGACTCGGTGGAATCACGCCCGCGCAACAGCCTCGGCGCGCAGGCCTATGAGGCGAGTGCTGCGATGGCCGGGAACGGCGTAGCCATCCTGACGCGCGCGCTGTTTGCCAACGAACTCGCCGACGGACGCCTGATCCAGCCCTTCGATCTGGTCGCCTGGGACGGCAACGCCTACTGGCTGGTCTACCCGGAAGCGCGCCGCAACGTGCCGAAAATCCGCGCCTTTCGCGATTGGCTGCTGACCGAAGTCGAAGCCACGCTCGGCAAGCCCGAGCAGTAGGCGCTTAGGCCTTAGCGGATCGGGGAATCGCCCAGACATTCACCGGTTCGTCGCGCCCGCGCAGCGTGACGAGGCCATAATCGACCAGTCCCGACAGCGCGTCGATCCCGTCCTCCCGCCCGACCGCCTTGACGAGCGAAGCGCCGACGCAGATGCCAGCGTCCAGTTCGCGGCACAATGCCTGCAGGCGGCTGGCGACGTTGCAGGTGTCGCCCACCACCGCGATCGACAAATTGCGCTCGCTGCCGACGGCGCCGAGAACGACCGGGCCGTACTGGCAGCCGATGCCGACCTCGATCGGCTCCTCGCCGGCAGCAATGCGCCGGGCGTTCCATTCGTTCATCGAGTTCATCATCGCCCATGCGCAGCGCATGGCCCGCGTCGCGTCCGTCTCGGTTGGCCGCGGTACGCCGAACGTCGCCATGATGCAGTCGCCGATATAGTTGTCGACCGTGCCGCCGTGGTCGAACACGACCTGTTCCATCCGGCGATGGAATTGCCGCAGCAGTTCGAACACTTCTTCTGCCGGGTGGTCTTCGGAATAATTGGTGAAGCCGACGATATCGGCGAACACCACCGCAACCTCCTGCCGGCGGACGGGGCCGAACGGCTCGTCGGCCGATGCGAGTTCATCGACGACATTGGGCGAGAAGTGCCGCGCCAGATTTATGCGCGAGCGTTCCGCCGCGATATAATCGTCGGCCAACCGCCGGGACCGCGAAACGACGATCGCCAGAATGCCGGTGACGATCAGGATCAGCACCACATTGGCCGATTGAGCGATAATGTCGACGTAGTTGGGGTCCTGCGCGAAATGCAGCCTGTCGGCAAGCTGCATGTCGGATCGTATCCTGCCGGCGATATAGGTGCCCGGCTGGGAGACGACCCAGACTATCGCCGCCGTCCAGGAGACCGCGGCCGAAAGCCCGAGCCACAGGGCGAGGCGCGTCGAAAGCGTCAGCGCGCCGAGGCTGACGAAGATCAGCAGATAGGCAAATGTGCCCTCGCGCAGATGCATTGCAGGCGGAATCACGTCCGTACCGAATGGATTCCTGCCAACGATCAGGAAGGTGAGCAGCACGATATCCAGCGTTCCGATCACCGCGCCCAGCCAGGATGGGCTCAGCCGCCGTTTCACCAGCCGGTAATTGACAAGGCCGATAATGTAGAAAAGGACCAGGCTCGAAAGCGTGAAGACGAGAGCAGAGCCCCATTTGGCAAAGGCCATAAAGAACAAGGCGATGGCGACGAGGGCGGCCGAACGCGCCCAGTATTGCAGTCGCGCACCCTCACGCTCCGCGCGCTCCAGCATGACGCTCAACCGGAACCGCCGCCGTTTGCTCAGACTTGTCGCGGCCTGAATCGCCTCAAGCGAAACGGTCGGCACATTCGTCTTCGGCGTTGTCTGGCTATCCATCGACGGCAAGAGCGTCATCTTTCCCACCGCTTTCAGAAGCAGGCAACGGCGCCTTGCGGGCGGGCTGCCTCGCGCCCGCACGGTCCGTTGATTCCTGCCAGTTTTAGCAAAACCCTCGATTACAGGCGTGAAAAACTTTCAACCGTGTTCCCTCGTTGAAAGCTGTCCACGCAACCTTCCCGAATTTGGGGAGCCGGAGTGAAACCTGCAAGGCCTAGAGCATCGGACCGAAAAGTGGGTGCCGGTTTTCGGAATATTCCGATGCTCATTCCAAGTGCCAGATCGTCCTTTGTGCGTCCGAATGGGCGCATGGCGACCCAGGTGCTGCATCGCAACATCGAAATCGGCTTGACATAAATCACAGTAAGTGAATAATTGCCCACAGCCAAGGCAAATGCTCATCTTGGTCCTAGGGAGGAATATCGATGAAATTGACCACGCTCATTCTGGGCCTGTGTTCGGCGAGCGCGCTTGCGTTTTCCGCGCATGCCGAATCCATCACCATCGCCACCGTCAACAATGGCGACATGGTCCGCATGCAGAAGCTGACGGAAGACTTCACGTCCAAGAACCCCGACATCCAGCTCGAATGGGTCACGCTCGAAGAGAACGTGCTGCGCGAGCGCGTCACCACCGACATCGCCACCAAGGGCGGCCAGT
>VFQQ010003645.1_pt1 | contig 14664 bp, 14 predicted proteins | sample 3512341 | NCBI WGS metagenome assembly VFQQ01 (sample SAMN10412373, study PRJNA504923) | tailings metagenome | isolation source: Relicate 2 Philex TSF1 revegetated site | place: Philippines: Tuba, Benguet | collected 2017-08-29 | reverse complement strand
CGATCTTGTCGCAGATGCCGAGATAGACGGCGGCATCGAACATGTTGTGGCTGAGGGCGATGGCCGTCGACATGGCGATGACGTCGCGGGAAAAGAGGCTCAGGTCCATGCCGGGCTGGCCCTGGGTGACGCCGTCGCACATGGCGGGCACGCCGCCGGCGACCTGGGCGGTGGCGCCGATGGAATTGGCCGCTTCCTTGATGAGGTCGGGATAGGTCGCGTAGGGCTGATGGGCGCTCAGCATGTCGTTATAGGACGTGACGATGCCGAGGTTCAGCGCCTTGGAGCCGGCCAGCTTGGCCTTGTCGGCCGGCGAACAGGCCGCGAAGCCATGCGCGAGGTTGCCGCAAGCCAGGGCCGAACGGTAGACGCCTTTCTGTCTCTGCGCCTCGATCCGGCCGAGATAATCGCGGCGCGACTGGGCACTCCGAGCCGCGATGCGGTCGGTGACGTCCTGAATGGACTTGCGGACAGACATGTTCAGACTCCTAGCGAGGCGGCCCGCCGAATTACGGGCACCAGAATACGGTGACTGGCTTCAGCTCCTGGCGCAAAACAGCGCGGACCGGCATGTCGGCGACGTCGCCATCGCCCAGTGCCTTGTCCAGAACTTCTGCCTTCTCGTTCCCCTCGATATGCAGATAGAGCGCTTCCGCGGCCAGAAGGCGGCGAAGCGTGAGCGTGACCCGCGGCTCGCCGGCCCCGGGTGCACGGATAGCGAGAACCGGCCCTTCGACCGTCAAGGCATCGGCGAGCGTGTCGCCACCCGGGAAGAAGGACGCGGTGTGGCCGTCATTGCCCATGCCGAGAATGGCGGCATCGAGCACCGGAATGGCCGCGATGGCGGCATTGGATTTGGCGATGCCGGCCGCATCGGGCTCGGCGCCACCCTGCCAGAGCGGCACGAAGGCTGCAGCGGCGGCCGGACCCTGCAGCAGGTTGGCTTTCACCAGCCGGGCGTTGGAGCGATCCGAGCTTTCGTCGACCCAGCGCTCGTCGACGAGGGTGACGGTGACCCTGGTCCAGTCGATATCGGTGCGCGTGCTCAAGGCGCGGAAGAAGCGCGCCGGAGTCGAGCCGCCGGAGACAGCGAACGCCGCCCTGCCCCGGGCGGCGATGCCGGCATTGAGGTTCTCTGCGACCGCGTCGGCCAGAGCCAGCGCCAGTTCGTCCTTGTCACTAAAGGTGCGGCGGATGGGACTCAATGATCATCCTCGTGCCAGGTGCGGCCGTCCCGCTCGATCAGCGCGATGGCGCCGGTGGGACCCCAGGTGCCGGCCGTATAGGGCTGCGGCGCATCGGAGGCAGCGTCCCAGGCCTGGCGGATCGGGTCGACCCAGCGCCAGGCGGCTTCGAGTTCGTCGCGGCGCATGAACAGCGTCTGCTGGCCGCGGATGACGTCGAGCAGCAGGCGCTCGTAGGCCTCGGGCGTGCGTTCGGTGAAGGTCTGGGCAAAGGAGAGGTTGAGCGGCACTTCGCGCAGGCGCATGCCGCCCGGACCCGGATCCTTGATCATCAGGAAGAGCTTCACGCCCTCGTCCGGCTGGATGCGGATGACCAGACGGTTGGGCTTGGGCGCGCCCTCGGCATGGTCGAACATCGAGTGCGGGATGGTGCGGAACTGGATGACGATTTCCGAGGCGCGGCCAGCCATGCGCTTGCCGGTGCGGATGTAGAACGGCACGCCGGCCCAGCGCCAGTTCTCGATCTCGGCCTTCAAAGCCACGAAGGTCTCGGTGCGCGAGCCCTTCTTGTCCTCGGGCAGTTCTTCCTGGTAGCCGGCGACGGCGGCGCCATCGACCGAACCGGCCCGGTATTGGCCGCGGACGGTGAACTTGCCGACCTCGCCATTGGTGATGGGCTTGAGCGACCGCAGCACCTTGAGCTTCTCGTCGCGGAGCGCGTTGGCGGCGTCGGACGCGGGCGGCTCCAGGGCGACGAGGCAGAGCAACTGGATGATGTGGTTCTGCACCATGTCGCGCAGCGCGCCGGACTCGTCGTAATAGCCGCGCGTGCCGGCGCCCACCGACTCGGCCACGGTGATCTGCACGTGGTCGATATGGGCCGAGTTCCAGATGGGCTCGAACATGATGTTGGCAAAGCGCAGGGCCAGCAGGTTCTGCACCGTCTCTTTGCCGAGGTAGTGATCGATGCGGTAGACCTGATCTTCGGCGAAGATGCGCGAGACTTCGTCGTTGATCTGCTCGGACGATTCCAGATCGTGGCCGAGCGGCTTTTCGATCACCACGCGGGCGTCGCGGCGGTAATAGCCCTGCTTCTTGATGTACTCGCAGGTGGGGCCGAAGAGATCGGGCGCGATGGCGAGATAGAAGGCGCGGATGATCTTGGGATCGTCGCGCAGGCCGGTGATCTTGCCCCACTTCTTCTCGTCCGAGACGTCGTTGGAGACGTAGGAGAGGATCGAGACGAAGCGATCGATGGTCTTGGCGTCCTGGTATTCCTTCTCGACGAACTGCGCGATGGCATCGCGCGCCGCCTTCTGGAACTCGGCGTCGGTCAGCGCCGAACGCGAGACGCCGATGATGCGGCTCTGTTCGTCGAACTGGCCGGATTTGAAGCGGTGATAGAGCGCGGGCAGCAGCTTACGCTTGGTGAGGTCGCCGGTGGCGCCGAAGACCACGTAATCGAAGGGCTGGACCGGAATGATGCGGCTGGACACGCTCTGTTGTCTCCGTTCGAAATGGTTCATGCGCTCTTATTCTGCCTGGCAAGAATGACGGCGCCATGCAGCGGCTCATGCTGTGGGCGCACGATAAAGTCGCCGTAGCGCTGTTCCATCAGGGGATAGAGGCGCGTACCGAAGCCACCGACCGCCGCCAGCTTGGTGGCGCCACGGGCTTTGAACCAGGCGACGTAATTGTCGATGTAGCCCATCTCGATATCGATGAGCTCGCGGGCGACGGGGTCGCCCTTCTCGTAGTAATCCATGACCATCGGGATCAGCGCGCCATAATCGGCCGGGCGACGATCCTTGAACGACCAATCCATGACAGCATCAAGACTGCCGCCCAAGGTTTGAACGGTGGCTTCGGTGAGCGGCGAGCCGGAAACGAGGCCGTCGGTGGCCTCGACGGCGCGACGGACGAGTTCTCGGCCGAGAATGGCGCCCGACATCTGGTCACCGATATGGAAGCCCCAGCCGCCGGCCTGATGACGCTGGCCATCGACCAGCGCCATGGCGGCTGAACCGGTGCCGACGATGATCACCGCGCCGTCCTCGCCACCGTGGGCGCCGGCGCGGGCGATGTCGATGTCGTCATAGACGGTGACCTGGGCGAAGGGCCATTTGCGTTTGGCGAAGGCCGTGCGCGCCGACGGCAGGCGGCCGCCGGCCATGCCGAAGCAGGCGTAAGTGTTGGCGGTTTCGGAGAAATCGATGCCGGCCTTGGCGAAAACCTCGCGGGTGCCTTCGGTGATCGACTTGTAGGCGGGTTCGCCGTCCTCGATCTGCAGATTGGACCGGCCGCCATTGGCATCGGCCAGGGTCACGAGATTCTCGTCGGCAAGCCGAATGCGGCAGTTCGTGCCGCCCCCATCCACACCCAGAAAATAGGTTGCCACCCGCGGAGACTCCAAAGGAATTGCTGTAGGCCCTGTGCTAGTCGGCGCGGACCATAATGCCAATGCCCCATAGACGAAAGTAGAATAAGCAATCGATTTCAGCCGCCAAGCGAGCTTGCCGCATGGCTCGCATGCGGCCAGAGTTCGGCTTTGAGTTCCCTGTTCCGGATTCGCCTGCCCTATGAGCGTGACGCTGACGGTCTGCACGACCTGCAAATACAAGCCTTTGCAGCCCTTCGACGAAGACGGAAAATCGGGCGGCATCAAGCTGGCCGAGGCTTTGGAGGCCGAAGCGGGCAACCGAAGCGCCGGGGCCAGGGTTATCCGTCACGAGTGCCTGTGGAACTGCCGCAACCACTGCTCGGTGCTCATTCGCGCGCCGGGCAAGCCGGGTTATCTTGTCGGCCGGTTCGACGGCGGGCCCGAGGCGGCGGCAGCGATCCTCGAATGGATCGACGCCTATGCGCAGAGCCCGATCGGCAAGGTGCCGTATCGCGAATGGCCCGAGGGCATGAAGGGGCATTTCATCCTCAACATTCCCGTGCTGGCGGAGGAGGAACAGACATGAACGACGGTCATATCCTGGTTCTGGGCGGCGCGCGGTCGGGCAAGACCGGATTTGCCGAGCGGCTGGCGATGCGGGCGGGCAGCAAGCCGGCCTATCTGGCGACGGCGCAGGCGCTCGACGCGGAAATGCGCGACCGCGTGCAATCGCACAAGCAGCAGCGGCAGGGACGGTTCGCCACCATCGAGGAGCCGCTGGAACTGGCGGCGGCGATCCTCACCACAGCGCGGACGCATGACGTAATCCTCGTCGACTGCCTGACGCTCTGGGTCACCAACCTGCTGATGGACAACCGCGACGTGGCGGCGGCAGTGGAGGAACTGCTGGTGACGCTGAGCGGGCTCCAATCGGCCCGGGTGGTGCTGGTGTCCAACGAAGTCGGGCTCGGCATTGTACCCGACAATGCGCTGGCGCGAATGTTCCGTGACCTTGCCGGCAGCGCGCACCAGCGGCTGGCCGACATTTGCGACGACGTCTATTTCGTCGTCGCCGGGCTGCCGATGGTGCTCAAGGGCGATCCGCCGATGGCGGCGGAAAAGCGGGTGCACGAGGCGTAAGAATTCCCGCCCTCGTGGTTCGACAGGCTCACCATGAGGGCTCAGGCAGGACTAGCGGTAGAGCAGCACGCCGATGGCGAGGGTGATGCCCAAGGCCAGGTTCAGGACCATGAAATAGAGGTCGAGGCTTTTGCGGATATCGGCGGGGCCGAGATCGGTGCGGCCGGAGCCGAGCGTGGGCAGCGGATGGGTTTCGCCGCCATAGCTGCGAGGACCGCCGAGGGCGAAGCCGAGGGCCCCGGCGAAAGCGGCCTCTGGCCAGCCGGCATTGGGCGAGTCGTGCTTCTTGGCGTCGGAGAGGGCCGTGGTCCAGGCCTTTTCGGCCTCCGCGCCCTTGACCCAGAAGGCGGCCCCGGCAACGAGCAGCGCCGAGAGGCGGGCGGGCAACCAGTTGACCAGATCGTCGAAGCGGGCGGCGGCCCAGCCGAACTCGCGGTAGGTGTCGGACTTGTGGCCGACCATGGAATCCGCGGTGTTGATAGCCTTGTAGAGGGCAATCCCCGGCAGGCCGCCGATCACCAGCCAGAACAGCGGCGCGATGATGCCGTCGGAGGTCGACTCGGCGAGGCTTTCTATGGCGGCGCGGGAGACACCGGCTCTGTCGAGGGTTTCAGGATCGCGACCGACAATCTGGGCCACCTGCTTGCGGCCGGCCTCGAGCGAGTGATCGAGTGCATCGGCGACGGCGCGGACGGCGCGGCCGAGCTCCTTCTGCGCCAGCAGTGAGGTGGCGAGGATGGCTTCGACGACCCAGCCGAAGGGGACGAAGCTCAGGCCGTAGCGGATGGCGCCGGCGACGACACCGGTGACGGCGAGCAGGATCACGAGTGCGAGGATGCCCTTCATCCGGCGCTGACTGCCTTTGTTCAGGGCCTTGTCGAGGGCCGAGATCAGCGCGCCCATCCAGACGACGGGGTGCTTGATGGCGCCATAGAGCGGGCGCGGATAGCCGACGAAACGTTCGAGCAGCAGAGCGAGTGCGGGAAGGAATGCGTGCATGGAATCCGCCTAACCGATTGGCCGGGCGAGCGCCAGTAACGCTTCGATGTCCAGATGGGCCTCGAGATGGGCCGCGAAGGCATCGAGGGTGGCGTCGACGTCGCGCTCGTAGGCGAGATCGCTGGTGGGGGCGCTGAGGTTCTGGAGAAACGCGGAGCGGAAGCCGTCGGCGGCGAAGAGGCCGTGGAGATAGGTGCCGGCGATGCGGCCGGATGTGGCGCCTTCGGGCTGGTTGCCGACGACGGCGAAGGGATAGCCGGTGGCCGAGCCCGACGTCGTGCCCATGTGCATGTGGTAGCCAGAGAGCGGTTGGCCGAGGGCGGTGGCGGATTCGAGGCGCAGTTGCTTGACCGGTGCGAGCGTGGTCGCGACGTCCAAAAGGCCAAGTCCGGCAATGGTTTCGGGAGGGCCTTCGAGGCCGAGCGGGTCGGCGATGGTTTTGCCCAGCATCTGGTAGCCGCCGCAGATGCCAAGGACGGGTTTGCCCTGCCGGGCATGGGCGAGGATGTCGATGTCCCAGCCTTCGCGACGTAGCGCCTTGAGATCGGAGATGGTGGCCTTGGAGCCGGGGAGGATGATCAGGTCGGCCTGTGGCAGGGGTGCGCCGGGTTCGGCGATGATCAGATTGATGCCGGGTTCGGCCTGCAGCGGATCGAGATCGTCGAAGTTGGCGATGCGCGGCAGACGGGGCACGATTATGGTGTAAGTCCCTGCCCTGGCTGGTGATTTCTCTTCGAGCGCCAGCACGTCCTCGGCCGGCAGTTTCCGCGCATCCGGGAACATCGGCACCGGACCGAAACAGGGCACGCCGGTACGTTCGGTGATGAATTTCGCCCCTTCCGCAAAGAGCGCCGGATCGCCCTGGAATTTATTGACCAGGACGGCCCTGATACGGGCGGCGTCGGCGGGGTCGATGACGGCGAAAGTGCCGACCAGCGAGGCGATGATGCCGCCGCGCTGGATGTCGCCGATGAGGATGACCGGCAGGTCCGCGGCTTGCGCGAAGCCGAAATTGGCGATGTCATTCGACCGCAGATTGACCTCGGAGGCGCTGCCGGCGCCTTCGACAAGGACCAAGTCGGCGGTCGCAGCAAGGTCCTGAAATGCCGAGAGAACTTCGGGCATCAGCTCGCCGCGGCGACGCCAGTATTCGCGGGCCGGCATGGAGCCGATGCGCTGGCCGCGCAGAATAACCTGCGCGCCGGTTTCCGCTTCGGGCTTCAGCAGCACCGGGTTCATGGCTGTCAGCGGTTCGCGGCGGGCGGCGCGGGCCTGCAGGGCCTGGGCGCGGCCGATTTCACCACCATCGGCGGTGACGGCGGCATTGTTGGACATGTTCTGCGGCTTGAACGGCGCGACGCGCAGGCCGCGATTGGCGAACAAGCGGCAAAGCCCTGCCACGACAAGGGATTTTCCCACATCGGAGCCGGTGCCCATGAACATCAAGGATTTTGCCATGGAGGCGTTCTAGCCGATCCGGTATCGATGGGCCATGCGCACAATCCTCGTGATCGGCATCGGGGCCGGCAACCCGGACTATCTGACGGTGCAGGCGATCAACGCCATGAACCGGGCGGCGGTGTTCTTCATGCCCGACAAGGGCGAGGAGAAGGCCGGATTGAACGCTATCCGACTGGATATGCTCGATAAATTCGTGCGGGAGCCGAGCTATCGGCTGGTGGATTTCGTGATCCCAAGCCGGCGGCAGGCGGCGACGCCGGATTATCGCGGCAGCGTCGACGAGTGGCGGGGCAAGCTGGAAGCCGCCTACGAGCGGATGTTCGCGGAGCTGCCGGAGGATGGTGTCGGCGCGTTCCTAGTGTGGGGCGACCCGACACTCTACGACGGAACCTTGAGGATTCTCAAGGACATGCAGGCGGCGGGGTGGGAGATCGCGATCGAGGTGATCCCGGGGATTTCGGCGCCGCAGGCGCTGGCGGCGCAGCATCAGGTGACGCTCAACCGGGTTGGCGAGGCGGTGACGATCACTACCGGACGGCGGGTCGGCGAAGGCGAGGCCGATGGGCTCAGCAGCGCCGTGGTGATGCTCGACAATCACCAGCAATTCCAACGCTTTGCCGACGATTCAGCGGAGATCTTCTGGGGAGCCTATTTGGGGACCGAGGATGAAATCCTGATCGCCGGGAAGGTCTCGGACGTGATGGGCGAGATCGACGCCAAGCGCAGCGAGGCGCAACAGCGCAATGGCTGGATCATGGATGCGTACATGATCCGGAAGCCGGAGAAAGACTAAGCGATATCAATGACATGGGCGTAACTTCCCATGACCCTGCCGTGCACGAGGCCCATCGGCGGGAGCTCTTCGCCGAGCGCGTCGGTGGCGGTAAAGAGCGGAACGCCGCCGCGGATCTGGCGAGCGGAGGAATAGTGAAACTCGTGGCCGTTCAATGAGTTGGGCCAGGGCAGTGCGCCAGATTGGGTCAGCCGGCGATAGCCGAGGACACGTTTGGGGCGGTCGATGCGGGTTTCGTGAGGCAGCAGGCCGGCCATCCTGTGGGTGACGCCGTCCTTGTCGGTGAGCGACTCACCTAACACCATGAACCCTCCACATTCCCCATAAATCCAACAGTTGCGTGTCACCGCGACTGTCAGTGCGCTCATGAACTTCTGCCGTGTGGCTAACCGGCTGGCGTAAAGCTCGGGGTAGCCGCCGGGCAGGAATACGGCCCCCGCGGACGGGTCCGGGGTTTCGTCGGCGAGGGGCGAGAAGAAACTCAGGGTTGCGCCAGCATTCTGCCACGCCTTCAGCCAATGGGGATAGATGAAGGCGAAAGCGGCGTCGCGGGCGATGGCGGTGTGTTGGGCGAGGGGCGGCAGCATAGTGCTGACTGCATCCCCCCTCCCAACCTCCCCCGCAAGGGGGGAGGTGCCCGCCGGTGCAAGCGGGCTCGATAGGGCCAACAGAAGGTTCAGGTCGAGGTAGTCGGTGACCGTTTCGGCGGCCGAGGCGACGACGTCGTCGAAGCGGGCGATGTCGTCGGGGAGGACGAGGCCGAGGTGGCGGGAGGGGAGTTCGAGCGTGTCGCGGCGCGGGAGGACGCCGAGGAGGGGGATGTCGAGGCCGGCGATGGCGGCGCGGAGCATGGCCTCGTGGCGGGTGGAGGCGGCGCGGTTGAGGATCAAGCCGGCGATGCGGACATCGGGGCGCCAGGTGGCGAAGCCGTGGATGAGGGCGGCGACGGACTGGGACTGCCGGTCGGCATCGACGACGAGGATGACCGGCAGGCCGAGAGTGGCGGCGAGATCGCCGGTGGAGCCCTTGCCGTCGGCGGCGCCATCGAAGAGGCCCATGACGCCTTCGACCAGCAGCAGGTCGGCACCGATGGAGTGATCGGCAACAAGCTGGTGCAGGCGGGCGGGCGACATGGCCCAGGGGTCGAGATTGACGGCCTCGGCGCCCGAGGCCCGCTCGAGGATGGTGCGATCGATGTAGTCGGGACCGGTCTTGGCTGGGGCGACGGCGATGCCGCGCGCGCGCAGCGCGGCGAGGAGGCCGAGGGTGACGGTGGTCTTGCCCGAGCCGGAGCGTGGCGCCGCGATGATGAGGCCGTTAGCCAAGGCCATTCTCCCGCAGGCGATCGACATACCAGCCGAGATCGTCGCGGACCGGGCCGAGAACGACGATGGCGGGTGCGGCGAGAAGCGGCTCGATTTCGGCGACCGCACCGAGGCGGCCGCGCACAATGCGCTGGGTGGGCAGGGACGCGTCGATGACCGCGGTGACGGGGTCGTCGGATGAGCGGCCGGCGGCCATCAGCTTGTCGGCGATCGACGCCAGGTGCTTGACCGCCATGTACATGACGATGACCGGCGCGGCGTTGGCGATGGCGGCCCAATCGACAGCCGCCGGGATGCCGCCGGTCTCGTCGTGGCCGGTGAGGAACACTACCGCGTGGTTGGTCTCGCGGGCCGTGGCGGGGATGCCGGCATAGCCGAGGCCGCCAATGCCGGCGGTGATGCCCGGGACGATGCGGAATGGAATGCCGCGGGCGAGCAGCGTGGCGCATTCCTCGGCGCCACGGCCGAACATGAAGGGGTCACCGCCCTTCAGCCGCAGCACGCGTTTGCCGGCCTCGGCCAGTTCGACGAGGCGCAGGGTAATGTCGGCCTGTTTCTCGGACGGCTTGCCGCCGCGCTTGCCGGCATAGACCTGCTCGGCGGCCGGATTGGCGAGTTTGAGCAGTTGCGGTGCGACTAGCGCGTCGTAGACGATGACATCGGCCTGGCCCAGTGCATGGTAGCCGAGCAGCGTCATCAACCCGGCAGCGCCCGGTCCGGCGCCGACCAGCCAGACGGTGCCGGGCTCGAAAGGCGGGAAATCGAGCCCATCCAACGTTGCAAAATGGCCGGTCATGCGATGCCCCGCCGCCGCGGCGGATTAACGATCACGAGCGCGTGGAAACGCTGGAAATGCCGGGGGTTCTCAGTAGAATTGCGTGCGACTCCGCACAGCAGGCAGCCAGAACGGCGACCCACATGGAGGTGCTGGACGTCGACCGCCGGGGGGCGGCTGCAGGAGAGAGTGGCAGGGGCATGAAAATCCTGATCCTCGGGGGGACCGAGGAAGCCCGCGCCTTGGCAGAAGCCTTGGTGCAGATGGGGCATGACGTCACCACGTCGCTGGCCGGACGGACGAGCGACCCGATGGTGCCCAAGGGCGCGTTGCGCGTCGGCGGCTTCGGCGGACCAGAGGGGCTCGCCGGCTATATCCATCGCGAAGGCGTGCAGCGGCTGGTGGACGCGAGCCACCCCTATGCGGTGCAGATGGCCTACAACGCAGTGGCCGCCGCGCAGGCGGCCAGCGTGCCGCTGGTGCGGCTGCTGCGGCCGGCGTGGGCCGAGCCGCAATATGCATTCTGGCACCATGTCGGCAGTTCGGAAGACGCCGCGGCCGGGCTGCCGCCGGGCGCCCGCGTGATGCTGACAGTGGGCCACAAGGACCTGGGCATTTTCCTCGCCCGCGAAGACTGCAGCTTCGTGGTACGGACGATCGAGCCGATGGGCTACGACCTGCCGCCGCACGCCGAGACGCTGGTGTCGCGGCCGCCCTATTTCGTCGGGGCGGAAACCGAGCTGCTGCAGATGCAGGCGATCACGCATCTGATCACCAAGAATTCCGGCGGCGTGCAGACCGAGGCGAAGCTGCGCGCGGCGCAGCAGCTGCGGATCGCGGTGGTGATGATCGCCCGGCCCGAACTGCCGCCGACGCATGAGGTGATGACGGTGGGACGGGCGATTGCGGCGTTGAAGCTGGGGTATTGAGGGGGCGGCGTCTGAAGCCCACGACGGGTCGGCGAGAGCAAGGCTCTGCCGACGCACATGGGCTCCGCTACCCCCCTCCCATCCTCCCCCGCAAGGGGGGAGGTGCCGATCGAGTTTGTGGCTCGCTCTACGCCAAATCCACCAGCGCACACCCTCCCCCTTGCGGGGAGGGATGGGGAGGGGGTTGAGGAGCCCGCAATGCATCACACCTTCACCCGGTCTTTCTTCTTCCCGGCGTTGCGGAGCACGTGGGAGAAGTGGGCGTCGTAGAGTTTGCTGTCGCGGAAGTGTTCGGCGCCGAAGACGCGGCCGACGAAGATCAGGGCGGTACGGGTGATCTTTTCTTCGCGGACGCGGGAGCGCATGTCGCGCAGCGCGGTGACGATGATTTCTTCGTCGGGCCAGGTGGCGCGGTAGATGATGATCACCGGGCAGTCGGCGCCGTAATGCGGCGTCAGCGCCTCCTCGACATAAGCGAGATTGCGGATGGAGAGGTGGATGGCGAGCGTGGCCTTCGATGCACCCAGCAGTTCGAGCCGCTCGCTGTCGGGGACGGCCGAGGCCTTGCCGGAGGTGCGGGTCAGAATGATGGTCTGCGAAATTTCGGGCAGCGTCAGTTCGGTGGCGAGGCGGGCTGCGGCGCCGGCAAAGGCGGGGACGCCGGGGACGACCTCATAGGGGATGCCCAAGGCATCGAGGCGGCGCATCTGTTCGGCAACGGCGCCGTAGATCGAGGGATCACCCGAGTGGACGCGGGCGATGTCCTGGCCGTTGTCGTGGGCGGTCTTAATCTCGGCGATGATGTCGTCGAGATGCATGGGGGCGGTGTCCCGCACGAGAGCATCGGCCGGGGCCGAGGCGACGATTTCGGCGGGGACCAGCGAGCCGGCATAGAGGCAGACCGCGCAGCGCTCGATGAGGCGCTGCCCGCGCAGGGTGATGAGATCGGGCGCGCCGGGGCCGGCGCCGATGAAATAGACGGTCATTCGGCCGGCTCCCGTTCTGCCTTCACGGCGTAGCCGCGTGGCGTGAAGGTGACGGTTTTGCCATCGCCGCGCGGGAAGGCTTTCGACGTGGACGAGCCGAAGAGCACGATAGTGAGCATGTCGATCTTGCCGGGGTCGAACTTGGCCAGCGTGGTGACCTCGACCTGTTCTTCCGGGCGGCCCAACTGGCGGCCGACGATGACGGGCGTGTCGGAGGGGCGGTGCTGCAGGTAGATGCGCTTGGCCTCTTCGATGAGATCGGTGCGACGCTGCGAACGCGGGTTGTAGAAAGCGGTGACGAAATCGGCGCGGGCGGCGCCATCGAGACGCCTGAGGATATCGTCGCGCGGGGTAAGCAGATCGCTGAGCGAGATGCAGCAAAAATCGTGGCCGATGAGCGCGCCGGCGGCGGCGGAGGCCGCCTGGAAGGCGGAGATGCCGGGATGGGTTTCGATGCCGACGCGGCGGGCATTGTCGGTGACGGCGCGCGCGCCCTTGGCGTCGAGCAGTTCGTAGACCAGCGCGGCCATGGCGTAGATCTGGGCGTCGCCGGAGCAGACCAGCGCCACCACCCTGCCCTGCCCGGCGAGTTCGAGCGCGTGGCGGACGCGAGGCTCTTCGTCGCCGAGCGGGAAGCGATGTTCTTGCTGTGCGTCACGGATGTCGGCGATGAGATCGAGATAGAGGCCGTAGCCGACCCAGTCGGCGCTCTGTTCGAGCGCGGCGATGGCGGCGGCGGTGCGCGAGGCGGCTTCGCCGGGGCCGATGCCGACGATGTGGAGCAGGCCGGGGGCGCGGCCGAGGCCCATCGGGTCGATCGGACGGGTGGCACGGCCGATGGCGCAGGTGGCGCGGGTACCCTTGATCTTGCGGACGGCAAGCGGGCCCACCTTGAGGGCGGCGGCTTCGGCCACCGAGGGCGTACCGATCTCGGCCTCGACGATGGGCGACGGGTCCTGCAGACGATAGCGCTCCTGGTTCAGCTCGGTGACCGAGAACAGACGAAGCGGCACGCCGAAATGTCTCGCCGCGGCATGCATGGCCGGCTCATCGGCCTTGAGCTCGACGGTGGCGATGGCCGCGAGCGACGCGGGGGACAGGTTCTCGGACCGCAGCGCGGCCTCGATGACGCCGATCACCTCGTCGGGCGGCGTGCCACGCTCGCAGCCGACGCCGGCGACAAGCGTGCGCGGGTGGTAGACGAGACCGCGATCGATGGCGAGCTTCTGCTCGGTGACGAGGACTTTCACGGCGCCACTGTAGGACACCGGATAACCAGCCTCAGCGAGCCAGGGTGCGTGACCTTCGACCGCCAGCTTGGCGCCGACCAGCAGCGCCATGGTGGCGGGCTTGACGGTGGCCGGGTCGCTCAGCGTCCAGCCGTGTGGCGGCTCGTCGAGGCCGCGGCTGAACCTGCTGTCGGACGCGGTGGTGACGGCGGCATGGGCGTCGAGCTTTTCCGCCAGGGTACGGGCGAGATCGTTGGCGCCGTGATGGCCGCCGAGCAGCGGCACGACGGAGGCGCCATCGTGCGAGACGGCGAGCACGGGCGGCTCGGTCTGCTTGTCGGCGAGGACAGGCGCGAGCAGGCGGATCAGGATGCCGGCGGCGCAGACGCCGATGATGGGGCGCTGTTCGGAAAAGAAGCGCGGCAGCAGGATGCGGGCGTCATCGCCGGCACTGCCGCAGGCGAAAATGTCGCCGCCGACATGGCCGGCAATGGTTTTGGCGAGCGCCGTGCTCGAGGCGGCGAAGGTGATGATGGCTGGCTTCATGCGACGTCTTTCGGGGCACCCCAGGCCTCGGCGCCGCGATAGCAGAGGATGGTCGAGAAATAGGGCCGTTCGTTGTGAGCGAAGTCGGCAAGGCGGGTGATGCGCTGGCGCGGGCTGGTGGCGTGTTCGACCACTACGGCGTTGTCGGCATGGCCGGTTTCGGTGAGCAGCGCGCGGATGCGATCGAAGTGGCGCCCGACCTTGATGATGGCGGCGGCGGGCGTGGCGGCGAGTTCGGCACGGAGTTCGTCGTCGGAGAGCGGCGCGGGCAGCACCTTCAGCGGCTCGTTGCGGGCAGCGAGGGGGCGACTGATGGCGGCAGCGGCGGCGGTGAGCGAGGTGACACCGGGGATGGTGGTGACGGTCGCGTGCGGGGCGACGCGCGAGACCAGGTACATGGCCGAGCCGTAGAACAGCGGGTCGCCCTCGCAGAGATAGGCGACGTCGCGGCCGGCGCGGAGATGGGCGAGGATCGCTTCGGCGCCGGCATCGTAGGCGGCCTGGGCGGGTCCGCGCTCGACGGCCATCGGGATGGCGATCGGCAGGCGGATGGCGGCTGGATTGACGTGCTCGCGGGCGATGTCGAAGGCGAGCGCGGAGTCCTCGCCGGTTGAGGGATAGGCGACCACTTCGGCGCGGGCGAGGAGCTTGGCGGCCTTGATGGTCAGCAGGTCGGGATCGCCGGGACCGGTGCCGACGAGGGTCAGTGTACCCGTCATGGTTTCTGCACCGACCACTGCGTCACCGGCAGGCGGGCGCGCATGACCTTGTGCTTGCCGACGGTATCGAGGGTGGAGATGTCGATGCGGGTGAGTTCGCCGCCATGCTGCTGCTGGCGGAGGATGAGCGATTGCTCGCCGTCGAGGGTCACCGCATTGGCGACGAGGCGACCGCCGGGTTTCAGGGCCTCCCAGCAG
>VFQQ010003643.1_pt1 | contig 14665 bp, 17 predicted proteins | sample 3512341 | NCBI WGS metagenome assembly VFQQ01 (sample SAMN10412373, study PRJNA504923) | tailings metagenome | isolation source: Relicate 2 Philex TSF1 revegetated site | place: Philippines: Tuba, Benguet | collected 2017-08-29 | reverse complement strand
CCTCGCCGTCGATGTTTTCCTTGAGCAGGCCCTCGCGCATCATCAGGCCGAGGTTGCGGCGCGCATGGCGCCACGGCTCGTCGGCCGCCTTGTAGATGATATGGCGGATGTCGTTGACGCGGCCCGGGTTCGGCGGGCGGCCGGCTTCGAGCCAGGCTTCGCGGCTTTTGCCGCCCTTCCAGGCGCGGGTGGTGAAGCCGAGAATCTCGACCTTCACGCCGCAACGCTCCAGCGTCCGGGCGAGGATGTCGCCGCAGATCGCCGCAATCGTGATGGGACGTCCGCGCATGGAGCCGGAATTGTCGATCAGCAGCGTCACCACGGTGTCGCGGAAATCGGTCTCGCTCTCGACCTTGAAGCTCAGCGCCTGCATCGGGTCGGTGACGACGCGGGTCAGGCGCGCAGTGTCGAGCAGGCCTTCCTCGAGGTCGAACTGCCAGCTGCGGCTCTGTTGCGCCATTAGCTTGCGCTGCAGCTTGTTGGCGAGCCGCGCCACCGCGCCGGCGAGGTTCTCGAGCTGCTTGTCGAGAATGCCGCGCAGCTGGTCGAGCTCCTCGGGCGGGCACAGTTCGCTCGCCTTGACGATCTCGTCGAACTTCTGGGTGAAGATCTTGTAGTTGAACTGGTTGGAGAACTCGTTCGGAATGGCGCCGGGCGGCGGCGGATTGGGCGAATCTTCGCCGGCCTCGCTCGATTCCTCTTCCTCGGACTGGTCGAAGTCGGCTTCCGAGCCTTCGACGTCGCCGGACTCCTCGGATTGACCTGGAGTCTGGTCCTCGTCGGCTTCGGCGTCTTCGCTCTCGCCTTCGCCCTGTTCGGGGTTCTTCTCGTCGTCCTTGCCGCGCTCGGGCTCCTGGTCCTCGCCCTGCTCGCCGTCCTCGCCCTCGGCATCATCGAGATCGCTGTCGGGGACGAGCGCGAGGTCGCGCAGCAGCTGCCGGGTGGCGCGGCTGAACAGGTCCTGGTCCTCGAACTTCGAGAGCAGCGTGGTCAGCGAGGTGCCGGCCTTTTGCTCGATCTCGATGCGCCACAGTTCCACCAGCGCATTGCCCGACGGCGGCACCTGGATGCCGGCGACGCGTTCGCGGAGGATCAGGCCGAGGGCTTCGGCGATCGGCGCGTCGGCCTTGTCGCTGACCTCGGCGAAGTTCTGGCGGAACAGCCGGTCTTCCAGCATTTCGTGGATATTGCCGGCCATGCCGGGCATGCGCACGGCGCCCAGTGCCTCGACGCGGGCCTGCTCCAGCGCGTCATAGGCGGCACGGGCATCGGGCTCGGCCGGGGCGCGCTTGCGGTGCACATCGGGGTCGTGGCTCGCCAGCCGCATGGCCATGGCGTCGCCCTGGCCGCGGGCGATGGCGATGTCGCGGCGGGTGGGCAGGCGGGGCAGGTTGGCGAGACGCGCCTTGTCGGCGGTCAGGATCGGCCGGTCGGCCGAGAAGCTGACTTCCATCTCGCGCTTGCCACCGACGGCGCGCACGGTGGCGCCGACCGCCGTCTTGAACGGGGCGGTGGTGTCGGGCTTGTTGTTCTTGCCGCGCGGCTGCTGCGCCATCAGTTGCGCCCTTTGTTGGCCGGGGTCACGGCGGTGGTCGAAAACAGGAGGAACATCGGCTCGTAGCGCTCCTTGTCCCATTCGGGATGCGCCGCGACATCCTTGTCGCTGGCCGCCCATTCGTCCATGCGGTCGAGGCGCAGGCCGGCATCCTGCAGGCCATTGACCGTGGTCGAGATCAGGCGGTGATATTTCACCACGCCGTCGGCGATCCAGTTGGTCAGCCGCTTGCCCTCGTTGAGGTACTGGTAGGTGGCGCCGACCTGGCGGCCTTCGGCGTCCTGCACGAAGTCCGGCGTGGCGCGGGCGGCGAACACCGGATGTTCCATCGAAAAGCCGAAGCGGCCACCGGCGCGCAGCGCCTTGCGGACGCGGGCGCAGAAACTCGGCCAGTCTTCGAGGTAATGCACGGCGAGCGATGAGAACACGAGGTCGTATTCATCATTGCCGAAATCTGCGGTTTCGAGATCGGCGCGGCGGAATTCCACCGGCAGTCCGGCGCAGTTTTCGCGGGCCGAGGCCAGCATGCGTTCCGAGATATCGAGGCCGGTTACCGAGGCGGCGCCCTGTTCGGCGGCCCAGCGGCAGTGGTAGCCGAGGCCACACCCCAGATCGAGCACGCGCAGACCTTTCGGGTCGGGCAGCATCGCCTGCAACGACGGCCACTCGCCGGCCATGACGAGACCATCGCGCGAACGCGGGATCTTGCCATAGCCCTCGAAGAAGGCAGCGTCGTCGTAGATGTTCTGGGCCATCGCGTGTGCCACGCCCTCTGGTTCGACAGGCTCACCATGAGGGCTACTGTTGGCTCACAGCCCCAGTAGACCTCATCCTGAGCTTGTCGAAGGACGAGGTCGTGCCCGGAAATTATGCGGTGACGGCGAGGTTCGCAGCGCTCTCCGGCAGGTCCTCGCCGAACACGCGCTGGTAGAACTCGGCCACGACCGGGCGTTCGAGTTCGTCGCACTTGTTGAGGAAGGTCAGGCGGAAGGCGAAGCCGACATCACCGAAGATCTGGGCGTTTTCGGCCCAGGTGATCACGGTGCGCGGGCTCATCACGGTGCTGAGGTCGCCGTTGATGAAGGCCGAGCGGGTGAGATCGGCGAGGCGGACCATGTTGGCCACGGTCTTTTTGCCCTTGTCGCTCGTCTGGTAGCTCTTGGCCTTGGCGAGGACGATGCCGACTTCCTTGTCGTGTGGCAGGTAGTTCAGCGTGACCACGAGGCTCCAGCGGTCCATCTGGCCCTGGTTGATCTGCTGGGTGCCGTGATAGAGGCCCGACGTATCGCCCAGACCAATGGTGTTGGTGGTCGAGAACAGGCGGAAGGCCGGATGCGGCACGATCACGCGGTTCTGGTCGAGCAGGGTCAGGCGGCCCGACTGCTCGAGCACGCGCTGGATCACGAACATCACGTCCGGGCGGCCGGCATCGTATTCGTCGAAGACGAGCGCGATGTTGTTCTGCACGGCCCAGGGCAGGATGCCGTCACGGAATTCGGTGATCTGCTTGCCATCCTTGAGCACGATCGCGTCCTTGCCGACGAGATCGATACGCGAGACATGGCTGTCGAGATTGACGCGCACCAGCGGCCAGTTGAGGCGCGAGGCGACCTGCTCGATATGCGTGGATTTGCCCGTGCCGTGATAGCCCTGCACCATGACGCGGCGATTGAAGGCGAAACCGGCCAGAATCGCGAGCGTGGTGTTGCGGTCGAAGAGATAGTCCGGGTCCATCGGCGGGACGTGCGAGTCCGCTTCCGCATAGCCCATGACCTTCATGTCGCTGTCGATCCCGAAGGTCTCGCGGACGGAGAATTCCTTGTTCGGCAGATTGGTGAAATCGGGCATTTTTCTAAGGCTCTTCACGGGAAATAGGTCAAGGCGCCTGCCTTGAAGATTGCGGGCTCTATAGCAGCTAGATGACAGCGGCGGTAGGGCGGATTTGGGCTGATGTCAGCCCTTCCGTCCCAGCCAGATCAGATGCCGCGAGCCGCCGCGTTTGCCGTGGGCGCGGGCTTTCACCTCTTCGACGGCAAAGCCGGCCTGTTTCATCCGGCGAGTGAAGGCTTCGTCGGGATGCGCAGACCAGACGGCCAGGACGCCCTTGGGCTTCAGCGCCGCCTTGGCGGCTGCAAGGCCGGCGGCGCCGTAGAGGCGATCGTTGCCGGGGCGGCTGAGGCCTTCGGGGCCATTGTCGACATCGAGCAGGATGGCATCGTACGCCGCCTTGGCGCCGGCGATGACCTTGCCGACATCGGCTTCCACCACCTCGGCCCGCGGGTCGTCGAGGCAGCCCTTGAACACCGGGGTGAGCGGGCCTTTGGCCCATTTGATGATGCCGGGCACCAGTTCGGCGACCGTCACCTTGGCGTCGGCGCCGAGGATGGCGAGGGCGCGGCGGAGGGTGAACCCCATGCCCAGCCCGCCGATCAGCACGCAGGCGCCGGGTTTGCCGGCCAGCGGCGTGCAGGTCACCTCGGCCAGCACTTCCTCCGAGCCCGACATGCGGCTCGTCATCAGCGGGTTGGTGCCGACCATGATCCAGAATTCGTCGCCGCGCTGCATGAGCTTGAACTCATCGCCGCCGGGAACTTTCGCCGTATCGAGGTGGACCCATGGAATCATGGGTGCAGTCCTAGCACGCCTAGCGCTCGGCCTCGCGGGCCTTCATCGCATCGCGAAAGCGCAGCGTCAGCGGCACGCCCTTGAGCAGCAGTTTCACCGCTTCCCAGTGGATACCGGCGATGACCTTAAGCGTCATCAGCGGGAAGGCGAGGGCGACCTTGAGCAGGGCGCCATCGGTCAGTTCCTTGCGCCGGCCCTCGAACCAGGCCGTGACCAGTCCGCCGCCTTCGTCGCTCAGCGTGATGCTGGTGAACACGTCTTCGCGGGGCGGGCGCACCGAGAAGCGGTAATGACCGGCCAGCGTATTGAAGGGCGAGACGTAGAAGGCCTTCTTGGCGGCGTGGTGGATTTCCTCGCCCGGCTCGTCGAGCACATGCTGGTAGAAATGGTGCTCGCCGAAGGTGTTGTGCACCTCGTAGACCAGCATCACGGTCTTGCCCTCGGCGTCCTCGAGATAGAACGTCGTCATCGGGTTGAAGGCGTAGCCGAGAAAGCGCGGATAGCTCAGCATGCGGATGCGGGCGACCTGGCTGCCGACGCCGGCCGCCTTGGCCTTGCGGCGGATGAAGTCGCCGAGCGAACTCGCGTCGTGGGCGCCGAAATCCTTGGGGCTCAGCGAAAACAGGTTGAAACGGTCGACCGAGAACAGCTTCAGCCGCTTGTCCAGCTCGTCGAGCTTGTCCAGGTCGACCAGCATCGAGAACACAGAGTAGCGCAGCCGGTGGCGCTTGGGCCGGGCACGCTTGTGCACGACCTCGCCCAGATACAGCGCGCCGTCCTCGTGCGTCATTCGGCGGCCACCGTTTCGGCTTCCCAGTTGTGGGCGATGCGGTCGCGGTGACCGCGGGCAGCCCAGGGCCGGCTCACGGTGCCCAGCCGTTCCGCCACTTCCAGACCGGCCTGCAGCCCGTCCTCGTGGAAGCCGTAGCCCAGCCAGGCGCCGGCGAACCACGTCCGATTGACGCCCTGGATGCGCCACATGTCGCGCTGCGCCGCCACCGCCTCGGTGTCGAACAGCGGGTGTTCGTAGTCGATCACGCGCTGGATCGTGCCCGGCGCGAAATTGTGCATGGGGTTCAGCGTCACGAACAGGTTGGTCTTGGTCGGCAGCGGCTGCAGCGCATTCATCCAGTAGGTGAGGCTCAGCTGGGCGCCGTCGCCCTTGCCGGTGCGGAGATAGTTCCAGCTCGACCAGAGCTGTTTCCGCTTCGGCATCATGCTCTCGTCGGTGTGCAGCACGGCCCGGTTCGGGGTGAAGCGGAAGTGCTGCAGCACGGCGCGCTCATCGGCGCTCGGGTCGGCGATGAGGCCAAGCGCCTGGTCGGCGTGGCAGGCGAAGATCACATGGTCGTAACGGCCCTGATCGCCGGTGGCGAACAGCAGGTCGACGCCCTGCGCGTCGCGGGTCACGGCGGCGATATGGGCATTGGTCAGCACGCGGAAGCGGCTCTGTTCCAGGATGCGGTCGATATAGGTCCGCGCGCCGCCCTTCACCGTGCGCCACACCGGGCGCTTGTCGATATCGAGTTCGAGCAGGCCGTGATTGGCGAAGAAGTTGACGAAGGTGCGGGCCGGAAATTCCAGCATCGAGCGGGCCGGCGTCGACCAGATGGCCGCGCAGATCGGCAGCAGATGATCCTCGATGAAGGCGTCGGAATAGCCGTGGTTCTTGAGGAACGTGCCGATGCCGGTGTCGCAGCCGATCTCGGCGGCGTGGCGCTCGGCCCATCTGAAGAAGCGCACCATGTCGGCCACCATGCGCCAGTGGCGCGGCCGGAAGAGGTTGCGGCGCTGGCCGAAGAGGCCGCCGAAATTGCGCCCGCAATATTCCATCGCGCCAGCATCGGCGGACACGGCAAAGCCCATGTCGGTCGCGGCGGTCTCGATACCCAGATGGTCGAGAAAGGCGGTGAGGTTGGGGTAGTTCTGCTCGTTGTAGACGATGAAGCCGGTATCGACCGGCACCGGGCCGTCGGGGGTCAACGCATCGATGGTGTTGGTATGGCCGCCCAGCCGTGGGGCATTGTCGATCAGGGTGACATCAGCACTCTTTGACAGGAGCCAGGCCGCAGAAAGCCCCGAAATACCCGACCCGACAACTGCCACCCGCATACTGACTCACCTTTTATGTTTTGTTGGCAGCAGCAACGGGTTGTCGGGCGCCGGAAGTTTCGGGCCTCACGAAAAAGCTAGGCGGCGTAAGCTATCCAGCCGCGGAAGCTTAAGCCAGCATAGAAAAGGGTCACGCCGTCGAAGCCGTTCTCGCGCAGCATGGCCTCCTCTTCCTCCGGCGCCAATATGGCGAGTTTGCTCGCCGCTGCCTGGGCGAAGGCCTCCGCGCGGGATGGGTCGTAAACTCCGCCGGCGCCGAAGGCGACGTGGCGGGCGATCTGTTGCGAGCGCTCCGGCTCGGTCTGTGGAAAGCTGATATGGGCCAGCGCAAACGGCGCGCCGGGCTTCAACCGTCGCCTGATCTGCTGCAGCGTTTCGCCGCGCTGCTCGCGCGGGATGAAATGGAAGGTCAGGATGCTGGTCGCGGCGTCGAACGGCCCCTCCGGCGCGATGTCGATATAACCCTCATGCAGCCGGACGCGGTGCTTGTGCTCGCCGATGGTCTGCTCCGCCGTCCGCAGCATGTCGGCCGATGGATCGACGCCATCGAAACTCCAGCCCGGATGCCGGTCGGCCAGCGCCTGCAGCTCCAGCCCGCCACCCGCGCCGAGCACCAGCACGCGGCCGTCGGCCGGTGTCCGCTCGCCCAGCAGCATCGAGGTCATCAGGTGCAGGCTGGCAAAGCCCGGGACCTGCCGCGGCGGGCCGTCGACATAGCTTGCGGCATGCGAACCCGAAAAAGGTGAGGTCATCTGGTGCTCCCGGCGGTCAGCCCGCCTCATGCCCACATGGGGGCGGCCAGCCGCAACCGCCAGAGGCGGCTACACCTTGTCGGCGGATTTCGGGATCGGCCAGAAGGCGCGGACGCGCTTCTTGTAGTCGGCGAAGGCGTCGGGACGCGATCGCATCATGTGGGCTTCGAGCGGCGGAATGCCGGAGGCATGCACCAGCAGCCAATACATCTGCAGCGGCGCCAGCAGCGCCACCCAGCCCCAGCCATAGCCGATGCCGATCAGCGGATAGGCGACCCAGAACAGCCATTCGAAGAAATAGTTCGGGTGTCGCGACAGTCCCCAGAGGCCGGCATCACAGACCTTGCCCTTGTTGGCCGGGTCCTTCTTGAAGGCGGTCAACTGCGCATCCGCAATTCCTTCGCCGACGATTGCGGTGACGGCGACCAGCAGGCCGAGTGCATCGGGCAGGCCGAGCGGGGCGGGATTATGCGCCGCCGCCATGATGGCGATGGCGAGCACCAGCGCCGCTCCGGCCTGGATTTGCAGGAACAGCAGCAATTGCTGGTCGGCCTTGTCGCCCCACTCCTTGCGCAGCTGCGCGTAGCGCGGATCGTCGCCGCCCTTGAGGGTGCGGCGGAGGATGTGCGTGCCCAGCCGCAGCGACCAGATGGCGACGAGCGCCGCTACCAGCCAGTTGCGCGGTCCCGGCCCAGCCGCCGACAGCGGCCAGAGCGCGGCGATGACACCGGCCGCACCGATCGAATAGGACCAGAACACATCCGCGAAGCCGGAATTGCCGGTCTTGATGATCGTCCGCCAGGCCTGCGCCATCAGGCCGGCCAGTCCGATGCCGAGAGCGACGATGAGGATGGCGGCGGTCATGCGGCCTCGCTTTCGGTGCGCCGCATGCCGGCGGTCACCGTGTCGATGAAGGTCGTCGCGTCGCTGAACACGGGGCCGAGGAATCGCAGCAGCGGCGAGACGGCGCCGAGGATGCTGGCATGATCGGTACGGGGATAGACCTTGACCTGCGCCAGTCCACCGACTTCGGCAATCCGCTTGGCCAGTCGCGTGGCATTGCCGGGGTCGACGACCTTGTCGGTCCTCGGTGTTCCGAGCAGCGCCGGCGGCGCATCCGCCCGGGCAAAACCGATCGGCTGCGAGCGCTGCCGGTCGGGTCCGAGGATGGCGAGGCGATTGGGCGTATCGGGGTTGAAATCGTAGGGACCGGCAAGGCCGATCCAGCCGCGCACGGCGTTGCGCCCGAGCCCCGCATGGGTCAGCCACCTGGCGTCCAGGGCCAGCATGCCGGCAATGTGCGCGCCGGCCGAATGGCCCATCAGCACCAGTTGCTCGCGGTCGCCGCCGAACTGCGCGGCATGGTCCGAGGCCCATCGTACTGCGGCGGCGCCGTCTTCGAGGAAGCCCTCGAACCGCACTTCGGGATAGACGCGGTAATCCGGGATGACCGTCAGGATACCGGCTGCCGCCAGCGCCGCGCCGACGAAGCGGTAGAGGCCGCGGTCGCCTTCTTCCCATCCGCCGCCATAGAAGAAAACGACGACGGGGTGGGGGCCTGCTCCGCGCGGGCGATAGACGTCGAGCACCTGCCGGTTCAGCTCGCCATAATCGGCCGTCTCCACGGGCGCGCTTCCGGCGAAACCGTTGAGCAGGGTGATGGGCGAGAGTTTGTCGACGAGGGTTTTGAACGCAGGCACGAGTTTCCCCAATCCGCTTCGAGCAACGGCGGAAGCGGAGTGAAAGTTTCTTCGTGCTGGCAGTCGCGGCGGCGGCCTAGCGCTGGACGAGGCCCTTGGCCTTGAGGTGCGCGTAGGCGGCGATGATGGCGCGCAGCCGGTCTTCGGACGCCTTGTTGCCGCCATTGGCGTCGGGGTGGTGCAGCTTCACCAGCCGCTTGTATGCCGCCTTGATGTCGTCGGACTTGGCGCGGCCCTGGAAGCCGAGCGCTTCGAGCGCCACGCGGTCGTTCTCGTGCAGCGGCACGACGCGCTCGGGCTGCGGTCCGCGCTGCTGGGCGCGGGCATAGCGGGCAAAGATGTTCAGCGGATCCTGGAAGCGCTTGCTCGGATCGCGCGCCTCGCGCTTGGGCATGCGCGGTCCGGCGGAGTTCGCCTTCGCGCCAAAGCCCCAGCTCGGGCGACCGTCGGTCTCGGCCCAGCGGCTGACACGTTCCGCCGTCTCCTTGGCGGTCATGCCGGCAAAGAAGTTGAAGGTCGTGTTGTAGTGGCGGACGTGCTCGAGGCAGAAGTTGTGGTACTCGCCTTCCTTGTGGTTGGCCTTGGGCGCCCGGTACTCACCGGGCTGGTCGCAGCCTTCCCACGCGCAGGCGGGCGTCGCCACGTGAGGCTTCTCCTCGTGCCGCGGCTTGATCCTGATCCTGTCGAAGAGCTTGGAATCGAGCTTCATCAGTCCTAGTTACGCTTCGCCATCAAATTCCACCGGAACCGGTATCCATATGTCCGTTCGCGATACGATTGTTGAGAAACTTTCCCAAAAATTCGCACCGACCCATCTTGAAGTGCTCGATGAGAGCGACCGACATAAGGGTCATGCCGGTTCGCGACCCGGCGGAGAGACGCATTTTCGCGTCAGAATCGCGACCTCCCAGTTCGCCGGCCGCACCCGTCTGCAGCAACATCGTGCCGTCATGGAGGCGCTGGATGCCGAACTGAAGGGCGGCGTCCATGCTCTGGCCATCGAAGTCGTTGGGGCGGATGGACCGGTGATCCCGGCCGGCATCTGACCACGCCGATATGGGAATCGCGGGAGGCAGGTACCACCTCCCCGATTGGGGCATTGCTATGGCTCGCAACTAGGCCGCTGTTGTGTCGAGCGAATTCATCGTCCCTTCACGTACTGCTCAAATGCTCGTGACAAAACCCGGGCAAGGTCGTGACAAGCCGCCATCAGTCTGGCGAACTGTCGCCCATCTGACTTTCTAGCTGTTACCGGCAGACAGACGGAGGGCGACGATGTCCAATTTTTTCAAGGCGGCCGCGGGGGCCGTTGCGATCATGTGCGCGCTGGGTAGCGCAGCACATGCCGCCGACAACCCCCTCACTCTGGTGATCGGCGGCGAGGCCTATGACGGGCCGCCGAAATTCGAGGTGTCGTTCAACGGCACGGTCATCGGCAAGGCGGCGGTGGATACCGCCATCGACACCGACAATGATGGCCGCTTCGCCGATACCAACGACAAGGCCTCGCATGTCCAGAGCTTCGACTTTCCGATTCCCGCCGATGTGTTCAACTCGGGCGGCGAGGTCCGCGTGCGGCTGACCAACGAGGCCTTCGGAGGCGAAGGCTCCAATCGCGACCGCAACCTCTTCCTGGCGTCGGTGGCGGTCAATGGCCGTGCGGTGACGCTGTCCGGCCTCACCACGAACGACGCCAACGGCATCGCGCCGAACGAAGTGCTGGGCGAGTTCCTCGTGCTTCTCGACGGCAACCAGCAGGGCGTCTCCAAGGCCCCGCGCGGTGGCTGGCCGACCGCCGCGGGTGCCATTGCGCCCGCCAAGTTCGTCGCCGAGCGCCTGCCGGTCAGCGGCCTGCAGGAGCTGCGCGTGCCCGAAGTGGTCGAGGCCAAGGCAGAGATCGACGTCGACACCGAGCAATCGATGAGCGTGGCGCTGGCCAATCAGGATCCGGAGCAGTCCTGCCAGATCGACGATCTCTTCAACGTCATCGGCTTCAACGAGAATTCCAACGACCTGACGCCCAAGCTGATGAGGCGGCTCGACCAGATCGTCACCGCCATCGGCACGCAGAAATGCACGGCGCTGGTCACCGGCTATTCTAGCACCCAGGGCGACTATGCCACCAATGCGCTGTTCTCGGTCGAGCGCGCCCAGAACGTGCTGCGCTACCTGCGCCAGCAGGGCGTCCAGTTCGCCGAGGCCAACGCCGCCGGCTTCGGCGAAACCACCCAGTTCGGCGAAGACCTCAACGCCAACCGCCGCGTGGTGATCACGGTCAGGCCCTAGGCGGCTTTGTCGATGTTCCAGTTGACGCGCGCGCCGGCCCGCCACAGCAGGGCCAGCAGCGCGTCGATGCTGAACAGGTCAATCCGGCCCCGCATCAAGTCCGAGATTCGAGGCTGAGTGACCCCGAGTTCCGCGGCCGCCTGCTTCTGGGTCCAGCCGCGTTCCCGGATGTGCAGTTCGAGCTGAATGCTCAGATCGGAAAGCAGCTTTTGCCGCTCGCGCTCGACTGGATCAGGCTCGATGGCGTCCCAGACATTTCCGTATGGTCCGTCGATTCTCAACTCACCGCTTGGCAAGAAGTCGGTATCGGGCAGTTGCGATCTCAAGGTCTCGTCGGTCGGTTTTCTGCGACTTCTTTTTGAAGCAGTGGAGGACGTAGACCGCGTCTTTGAACTTTGCGACGTAGATGACACGATAGGCTCCTGTCTCGTCCCAGATGCGAACCTCGGCAACGCCCGGACCAATGGACGTCATTGGTTTCCAGTCCGTCGGCTCATGACCGAGCTGCACAAACATCAGCTGTCGACCGGCGGCGCTTTTGGCCGTCGCCGGAAAATCATCCAGTTCCGATTTTGCGCCGGCCAGAAAGACGAGTGCGCGCATCGCTCACAGACGTCATCGATATACTGATATTTGTATATCCAATGCGAGGAGGGGTCAACTGCCCCGCATATCCTCGATATAGGCGCGGACCACATTCGGTTGGACGTTCTTTTCGATGAACGCCTGGCCGATGCCGTGGGTGAGGATGAAGGTCAGGGCGCCGCGGACGACTTTCTTGTCCTGGGCGATGGCGTCCATCAGCACATCGGTGGTCGGTATTTCGCCCGGGATGTCGGCGATGCGAGTCGGCAGGCCGGAGGCTTTGAGATGCGCCGCGATGCGGCCGGTGTCCTGGCTGGGCGCGAGGCCGAGCCTGGCCGAGAAGCCATGCGCCAGCACCATGCCGATGGCGACGCCTTCGCCATGCAGCAGGCGGTCCGTGTATCCCGTGGCCTTTTCCAGCGCGTGGCCGAAGGTGTGACCGAGATTGAGCAGCGCGCGGACGCCGGTTTCCTTTTCGTCGGCCAGCACGAAGCGCGTTTTCGCCGCGCAGCAGCGGGCGATCATTTCGCCGCGCAGTGCCCGGTCGCCGGCGAAGATGGCGCGCTGGTTTTCCTCGAGCCAGAAATAGAACGGCTCGTCGTCGATCAACCCGTACTTCACCACCTCGGCATAGCCTGCGGCGAACTCGCGCGGCGGCAGCGTTTCGAGCGCGCCGAGATCGGCCAGCACCAGCTTGGGCTGGTGGAAGGCGCCGATCAGGTTCTTGCCATGCGGCGAGTTGATGCCGGTCTTGCCGCCGACGGAACTATCCACCTGCGCCAGCAGCGAGGTCGGCACCTGGATGAAGTCCATGCCGCGGCGCGCGATCGAAGCGGCGAAGCCGGCGAGGTCGCCGATGACGCCGCCGCCGAGTGCGATCACCAGGTCGCCGCGTTCGAGCTTGGCGGCCAGCAGTCCTTCGACCGCTTCGCCCAGCTTCTCCCAGCGCTTGGTGCTTTCGCCGTGCGGCAGCACGATGGTCGAATAGCCGATGCCTGCGGCATCCAGCGACGCGGTCAGTCGCGGCAGCTGCGCCTTGCCGACGGCGTCGTCGGTGATGATGCCGAAGCGACGGCCGGGGAACTGCGCCTTGAGCCGCTCGCCCGCGCCGTCCAGCAGCCCGTCGCCGATGACGATGTCATAGGCGCGCCCGGGCAGGGGCACGTGCACGATGGTCGGCTCATTCGTCATGGCTGGCAGGTCCCTCGAAAACTGCGGTCGAACCGAGATGGGCCAATACGGCGTCGATCACTTCGCTCGCCACCTGGTCCTGCGGCACATCGGTCGAAACCACGGTGATGTCGGCCTCGCCATAGACGGGATAGCGCGCGTCGATGAGCTTTTTCAGCGTCTCGCGCGGATTGGCGGTCTTGAGCAATGGGCGGTTGGAGCGGCGCGATACCCGCGCGAACAGCAGCTCGAACTCGGCCTTGATGAACACCGACACCGCCTCGGCCTTCACCAGCGCGCGGGTCTCGGTGTTGATGAAGGCGCCGCCGCCGGTGCCCAGCACGATGTCCTTGTCCTTCAACAGCCGGGCGATCACCCGCACCTCGCCGGCGCGGAAATCGGCCTCGCCATGGGTGGCGAAGATGTCCTCGATGGTCATGCCGGCCGCGGTCTCGATCTCCTCGTCGCTGTCGACGAAGTGGCGGCCGAGCCGGTTGGCGAGACGGCGCCCGACGGTGGTCTTGCCGGCGCCCATCATGCCCACCAGCACGATCGGGCGGCCGTCGAGCAGCCTTTGCAGCTCGTCGCGCTTCTGTTCGCGGATGGAGGGCGCTTGCGTCACGTCAGGTCTCCCGGCAGCGCGTTGAACCTGCCGGACCGGGCAAAGTCAAGCAAGCGCAACGGCTTTCATTTGCCGTTCAGCTTGGTGGCGCTAGTGCGGCAGCATGCACAAACTCATCCCGATCGCCGCCCTCGCGCTTTTCGCCGCTGCTCCCGCACAGGCCGCCGAGGACATCATCACTCCGGTCAACTGGCCCAATATCAATGCCTACTGCACGTTCCAGCGGGCCACCGCTGAGTTCGTCTTCGAGGACCCGGAAAGCTGGACCTGGGTCTATTTCACCCAGCACGCCGCAGATGGCAGCGAGGTCGGCTACGTGCCGATCAACTATCGCCTGCGCGAGCTCGAACTGATCGAGACGGTGCAGGGTAAGGACGGTCAGACCCGCCACTACCGCACCTATGGTGCCGATCCCTACGAGGTGACGCTGACCATGAGCATCGCCAATGTCGGCTACGAGAATACCGACTACAAAGGCTATCTCACGGTGAAAGGCGCCAGCGGCGAGGAGACAATCGAGGTCAAGGGCGGCTGCGGCGTCTAGCCCATCCTTTCTCAACCAATCGTCGCTATCCTCTGCCGCGCCCTTGATCGCCTGAGCGAAACAGGGAACACTTTGCGCTAAACGCGAAACGTCTGGACGCCGATGCCCACCCTGATCCGCCTTGTCGTCATTCTCCTGGTGCTGGTCGGCCTTGCCTATGGGGCGATGTTCGGCCTCGTCGCCATGGTCGATCCGGGCGAAAAGGACGTGACGGTCAGGATTCCGGCGCGCGATCTGGTCGCTTCGCCCGAGCGTGCTCCGGTGGTTCGCCGTGAGATCGATACCACCCGCACCGCTCCCGCCGCGACGCCTGCGGCGCCCGCCGCTGATGCCGAGCCTTCCCCGGCGCCGGGCACCGGCGAGCCGCTCCCGGCTCCGGCCGCCACGCCGGCTGCGGGTGGCGATGTCGTCACAGTGGCCCCGCCCGGCGTCGAATGAGCGGCGCCCATCTGGTCGACGCCTTCCTCGAGATGATGAGCGCCGAGCGCGGCGCCGCCAAGAACACCATCGAGGCCTATCGGCGCGATCTGTCCGACTATTCCGGCTGGCTGGTCCGCAAGGGCACGGGCGCCCAGGATGCCTCGCGCGAGCAGGTGGTGGGTTACCTGGCCTTCCTCGACGGCCAGGGGCTTTCGGCGTCGTCGAGTGCCCGCAAGCTCTCGGCCATCCGGCAGTTCCACAAGTTCCTCTGCGCCGACGGCCTCCGGGCCGACG
>VFQQ010003642.1_pt1 | contig 14669 bp, 10 predicted proteins | sample 3512341 | NCBI WGS metagenome assembly VFQQ01 (sample SAMN10412373, study PRJNA504923) | tailings metagenome | isolation source: Relicate 2 Philex TSF1 revegetated site | place: Philippines: Tuba, Benguet | collected 2017-08-29 | reverse complement strand
ATGCTGATGCAGGACCAGACCATCGACGGCGTGGTGACGCTGGGCGTCGCGGTCGGCGTCGATGCGCTCGAAAGCATCAAGCAGGTGCGTAGCACTGGTCGCTCCGTCGACCTCGGCACCATGGATCTCGGCAATGCCGTACTCGAAGCGGTCGCCGCCGGCGAGATGAGCTTCGCCTCCGACCAGCAGCCGTTCCTCCAGGGCTATTACGGCGTGGTGATCCCGCTGATGTACAACAAGTACAAGCTGGCGCCGTCGGGCGTGGTCAGCGTCGGCCCGTTCATGGTGACGCAGGACAATGCCGCGGCCGTGCTCGAGGTCAACAAGTCGATCCCCGGTTCGCGCGGCGCGAACTGATCCACCACTTGCGGCCGGCGGCGTACCCTTTGCCTCGCCTGCCGCGCCCGGTCGGGGCGGGCGCGTACCGTGAAATCGCGGTGCATGACCCTGCCGTCCGCCTCCACCGGCCTTGCTTTCGGCGCTAGCATTCACGCGTCCCGGGTTCAGAGCAGATGACCACCATCATGGAAACAACTACCTCGGCCGCGACCGCGCCGCGCTATGGCCTCTTCGAGCGGATGCTGCGCATCATCTGGATTGGGCCTGCCATTGCGGCGCTGGTGATCTACGTCTTCTTCGTGATCGTGGGCGGCGCCTCGGGCTTCTTTTCGCTACCGGGTACCGCAGGCTGGCTCAACACCGCGGCCGAACTCGGCATCATCGCGCTGCCGATCGGGCTGCTGATGATCGCCGGTGAGTTCGACCTCTCGACCGGCTCGGTGGTGGGCGCGGCGGCGATCATCGTGGCGCTGGGCACCTGTTTCTACGGGCTTCCGGTGGAACTCACGATCTGCATGGCGCTCGGGATGGGCGTCGCGGTGGGGTGCTTCAACGCATTGCTGGTCAATGCCACCAAGCTGCCGAGCTTCATCGTGACCCTGGCATCGAACTTCATTCTCGCCGGCACGTCGCTGGGGCTGTCGCGGCTGATCTCGGGCTCGTCGAACGTCTCGCTGAAGGACGCGGGCTGGGCTGAATGGGTGTTCGGCACCAAGTGGATGTTCTTCAACGTCTCGGTGCTCTGGTATCTTGTGGCCATCATCATCGCCGCCTGGGTGCTGAAGCAGACCCGGTTCGGCAACTGGATATTTGCGACCGGCGGTAATGTCGACGCGGCGCGGCGCGCCGGCGTTCCCGTGGCGCGTGTGAAACTCATCCTCTTCATCTGGACCGCGGTGTCGGCCGCGTTCGTGGGGGTGATGAGCGCGGTAATGTACAATCAGGGCAATGCGGCGCAGGGGCAGGGCTACGTGTTCCAGACCGCCATCGCGGCCGTCATCGGCGGCGTGCTGCTGCAGGGTGGCTTCGGCTCGGTTATCGGCATCGTGCTCGGCACCTTCATCTACGGCATCGTGAGCCTGGGGCTGTTCTACACCGGTTGGCCGACGGACTGGCTGGCGACGTTCATCGGCGGCCTGCTGGTGATCGCCGTGCTGACCAACAACTTCGTGCGCGAACTTGCGCTCAACCGCGGAAAGAAGAAGCCCTGATGACCGCGCTCATGACCCTCGAAGGTGTGTCGCGCACCTTCGGCAACAATATCGCGCTCAACAATGTGAGCCTCGAGGCCCATGCCGGCGAAGTGCATTGCCTGCTCGGCGACAACGGCGCCGGCAAGTCGACGCTGATCAAGATCATGTCGGGCGTGCAGAACCCGACGCTGGGTACGCTGACTTTCGACGGCAAGCCGGTGACGTTCCGTTCGCCGCGTGATGCGCAGGCTTACGGCATCGGCACGGTGCACCAGGATGTGGGCTCGATCCCGCTGATCTCGGTGGCGCGCAACTTCTTCCTCGGCAACGAGCCGACCAAGGGCTGGGGACCGCTGCGCCGGCTCGACCATGCGACGGCCAACCGCATCGCCCTCGAACAGATCCGCGAGATGGGCATCCGTCGCATCACCGATGCCGAACAGCTGGTCGGCACGATGTCGGGTGGCGAGCGGCAGGCATTGGCCATTGCCCGCGCGCTTTATTTTGGCGCTAAGCTGCTGATCCTCGACGAGCCGACCGCGGCGCTCGGCGTCAAGGAAAGCAAGATCGTCATCGACCTCATCAACAAGGCGCGGGCGCAGGGCATCGCGCTGGTGTTCATCACCCACAATGCGACCCACGCACTCAGCGTCGGCGACCGTTTTACCGTGCTGATCCAGGGGCGTGTCGCCAGCCAGTTCAAGCGCGGCGAGAAGACCCGCGAAGAGGTACTGAACCTGATGGCTGGTGGCGAGGACTTCGACGCCGTCGGGCACGGCGACTAGCCGCTTCGGGCAGCGAGGGAGGAACAGATGAACTGGACGTCCGAGAGCGCTCCGGCGCATGGCTTCGTCGCGCCTGGATTCGAGGCAGTGGCCGAGGAATTTGCCCGCAACTTCACCGTGCGCAAGGATCTCGGCGCGGCTTTTGCGGCGACGCATCAGGGCAAGCTGGTGGTCGACCTCTGGGGCGGCATGGCGGCCCCCAACAAGCCCTGGGCGCAAGATACGCTGCAAGTGATTTATTCTGGCACCAAGGGACTGATGGCGGCCGTGGTGCTCAAGCTGGTCGAGCGCGGGCAGCTCGATCTCAACGCGCCGGTGGCGAAGTACTGGTCGGAGTTTGCGCAGGCCGACAAGGGGCGTGTACTGGTGCGCCATGTGACGTCCCATGCGGCGGGCCTGCCCGGAGTGCGGGCACCGCTGACGGCGGCCGACTACACCGACCACGAGAAGATGGAAGCATTGCTGGCGGCGCAGCCGCTGGCGCAGGATCCCAACGGCTTCCATTGCTACCACCCGGTGACCATCGGCTGGCTGGTGGGGGCGCTGGTGCGACGGATCGACGGGCGCTCGATCGGCAAGTTCTTCGCGGACGAGATTGCCGGACCGCTCGGTCTCGATGCCTGGATCGGCCTGCCGGAAGTGCAGGAGCACCGCGTCGGACGGATCGAGCTCGGCGAGGGTATGGCGCCGCTGGACGAGGCGTTTCCACTCGAAACGCGGCAGGACCCGACCTTCATGTCCGCCTGGGGTAACCCGCCGCTGTTCCCGGCAGACCTGCCGTGGAATACGCGCGCTTACCACGCAGCGGAAATAGCCGGTGCGGGCGGCATCGCCGACGCGCGCTCGATGGCACGGTTCTATGGGACGATGGCGCTTGGTGGATCGATGGATGGCGTCACGATCCTGAAACCCCAGACGGTGGCGCTGGGGCGGGCCGAGCAGTCGCGCTTCATGGACCCGTACATCGCCGAGGCCATGGCCTATGGCGTGTGCTGGGCGCTGCAGACGCCGCAAGGGCGTTTCGGTCCGGCGCCGGACGCATTCGGTCATTCAGGGGCAGGGGGCTCGATCCATGGCGGCTGGCCGACCGAGGGGACGGGGTTCAGCTATACGATGAACCAGATGCGCGGCGACCCGGAGGACCTGCGGTCGCGGCATGTGCTGAAACGGCTCTACGAGATCGTTCGCACCTAGTGGAGCGGCCCCGCCCGGAGGCGGAGCCGCAGGTTCGTCAGTTGATGCGCGGGAAGCGGATCACGCGATCCTGGTTGAGTTGCAGGGTCGGGAGATCCTCGACCTGCTCGCCGCGACCCGGACGACCTTCACCGCGACCGGGACGGACCACGTCCACGCTCTGGCAGTTGCCGGGTTCGCCCTGAGTGCCGGGCAGACAGACGCACTGGCCACGGCGCAGGCGGCTGTCACGCGGGCACTGCGGTGCTTCCGGCTCGACCTGCTGGATCGGCTTGCAGTTGCCGGCGCGACCTTCGGTACCGGGCAGGCACTGGCACTCGCCGCGACGAAGGCGGCTATCTGCCGGGCAGCTCGGAGCCTCGGGCTGGATCTGGATGATCGGCTTGCAGTTACCGGGACGGCCTTCAGTCCCGGGCAGGCACTGGCATTCGCCACGACGCAGCCGGCTGTCGGCGGGGCAGGACGGAGCCTCGGGCTCCGGCTTCACCTCGACGATCGGCTGACACTTGCCAGGCTTGCCCTCGGTCCCGCGGTCGCACACGCACTTGCCGGCCTTGTTGACATGGCTGTCGCGCGGGCACTGCGGGGCAGGATCCTTCGTCGGGCGTTCCGGCGTCGGTTCCTTGGGCTCGTCGGTCGGACGCGGCTTGGCGCACTGCTTGCCGTTCCACTGCGTGCCAGCCGGGCAGCACTGGCCGTCCGGCATCAGCTGGTTCGCCCGGCATTGCGGCGCCGGCTCATCCTTGGGTTCTTCTTCCCGGCCGCAGGCAGAAGCCGGCAGCTGGGCAGCGGCGGAGGCGGTGTATTCGACGCCTTCGTCGCTGTGGAGCACTTCGGCGGAAATCGCCGCGGTGACGGTGTTGACGACATTGCAGCTGGCCGCCTTCGCCACATCCGCCGGGATGTGCATGGTGACCGTCATCTCGGTGTACTTGCCCACCGGGATGGTCTTGAACGGCGACGAGCAATGCACGTCATTGCCGGTCGTGGGCACGCAGCTCCAGTTGCTCGACGACACGAACGTCGTGCCTTCGGGCAGCAGTTCTTCGACTTCGACGGTGCCGATGTACGGGTCAGGACCGGTCGAAGTAGCACGCACGGTGAAGGTGGCGTCGTAGCCGTCGCCGGACTTCACGGTCTTGATCGCCTTCTTGGTCAGCGCCAGGCTCGGCGGGTCGCAATAGACGGCGACCGGACCAGGTCCGACATTGACGAAGAGCTGCGGCACCTTCTGGCTGGCCTGCGAGACATGGCCCGGGTCAGCGGCAAGCGGGTTGGTGATCAGCACCGTATTCTTCACGTTGCAATCGGCCAGCGTGACGCTGTTGGGATTGACCCGGGTCGTCGCGTGGAACGTCCAGCTCGTGAAGGCCGGCAGGGCAGTTGGGCGTACGCAGAGCCACTGGTTCACCCCCGACGGAGCGCAAGCGGCGCCGGTGAAGGTGGTCGGCTTGTCGTTGAAGTCACGCACATGGATCGGACCGGGCTGCGGGCCGCTGCCATAGTTGGTGACCTTGATGTCGAACTCGCAGAGCCAATCGGGGCTCGACGGATCGGACGCACAACCAGTCGCCGTCTTCTGGATATTCAGATGCGGAACGCCGGGCGTGGCGCAGGCCGGATTGGGCAACGCCTGGCCGACGGTGTCGGAGTCGTTGCCGGCCGGGTTCTGCGCGCCGCCCGGATTGGGCGCCAGGATCGACAGGTTGTTCGTCACCGAGCAGACATTGGGTCCACCGGGGTAGAAGGTGAAGAACGGCAGGTTGAGCGGCACGCCCGGATTCATCGCGATGGCGGGGACCGAGCAGGTGACCTGCTGGGCCGGTCCCGTACAGGCGGCGATCGAGGTGAGCGTGCTGGCGGTGGCGCCGGCGGTGGTGTCGACGAACGAGAGCGGACCATTATAGACGTCGGGTCCGAGGTTGGTCAGCTTCATCTGCCACTTGCAGGCATAGCCCGGGGTGCCGAGGTAGACGTGGGCAACGCAGCCCAGCGGTGACTTCTGCATCTCGAGATCGGTCACCGGAGCGGCGACGAGGCAGGCCGGGTCCGGAATGTGGCCGGTGGCCTGGTCGAAGTCGTTGCCGGCGATCATGTTCATCGGCGAACCGGCAGCCGGCGCGCTGATATTGGCTTTGTTGTCGAGATCGCAGAGAGGCGTGCCGGTGTTCTTGGGCACATGGGCCGTCACAAGGAAGGCCGAGGCCCAGCCCGGCGCAACATTCACCGGCGGCACGTTGATATTGCAGGTCAGCACCGGACCGACCTGTCCACAGGTCCAGGGGCCGAGCGTCGTCGCCGGGGCGTTGATGCCCAGGGTGTCCTTGACCTGGATCGGGCCGGAGAAGTTGCCCGGTCCGGCGTTCTGGACGATTACCGCATAGGTGCAGTTCCAGGCAGCGCCGCCATCGACGCAGGTCGGGGCAGCAATCTTCTTGAGCGTCAGGTCGGTGCCGCCCGGCGGGACGCAGCCCGGGGCCTTGATGCCGGCAATACCGACGCCGAAGTCGTCAGCCGGGTTCTCGTCGCCGCCCCAGAACCAGTTGATGCTGGCGACATTGGGCAACTGGCAATAGTCGACCAGAGCCTTGGGCAGCTTGACGATCTCGTGCAGCACGACGCCATCGCCCGGATAGAGCAGGACGGGGCCGGTGGCGCACTGGTAGGCGGTCGGTCCGGTAGGACCGCACGACCATGGCGGCTGAGGGCCGAAGTGCATGGTGGCGCCGGGATTGTTGTTCGGCAGGTGATCATCGACCACCACCGGACCCCAATAGGGCACCGTGCCGGTATTCTCGACGCGGATGGTGTAGGAGCAGAACCAGTGGGTCGCTCCTTCCAGACAGAAGTACGGCTTGGCCCACTTTTCGAGAGTGAGGTTGAACTCGTCCTCGGGTTCGTAGACCGGCGGCTCGTAGCCCTCCGGCGGGAAGATCGGCGGCACGACATAGGCTTCGGTGGACTCGCCAACGGCCTGCCAGATGGCGACAGCGCCGACATGGCCCTGCTTGGTGGCCTCGGTGTCCTCGGTATTGCCGTCACGATCGACGAAGAAGGACAGCAGCGGCGGCATGTTCTGCGGCTCGACCAGTGAGCGGTCGTTGCCCTGCAGGCCATGCACTTCGAACGGAGCTTCAAGCGGTGGATCGAGATCGGGGTTCACGCGCAGCGAGTCGCCGGTCGACCACAGGAAGGTCGAGTTGGCGCCGCTGAAGGTGCCGGTATCAGCATCGAAGTCCGGACCCAGAGCGACGCCGCCGGAGGCGTTGGCGCCGTCAGCAGCCATGCCGATGGTGTAGATATCGGCTTCCGGCACCCAGGTACCGGGCGTCGCCGGATTGTCGGGGAATTCACGTTCGTAGCGGACCACCGAGGAGGTACCCGCTTCGGCGAAGACGGAATAGTCGTAGCTGCCGACCTGGGCGCCACGCTGCGCCAGGATCATCTTACCCTCCGGGTCGAAGATGATGCCGGCGATCTCGTTGGTCGAGGGCAGGCCGGTGACGTCGAGTTCCCAGCGCGCCTGGCCGAAGCTGCCATCGGCGTTGATGCGGACGGACCAGATCTGCGGGCCTTCGGCCACTGCATAGTAGAGGCGACCGTTCCAGGCAGCGAGGCCATAGACCTTGCGTTCGATCTGGGTGAAGCCCCAGGTCGATGGGTCCTCGGAATTGAAGTCGGTGGCGGTGATGACGGCGGTCGAACCGTCGTCGGCTACCGGCGCGAGATCGTGCGTCGGACGGCCGTCGACGCCATGGTCGAATGTGTCGAGGATGACGCCGTCATGATCGAGCCGGTAGATTAGGCCGGTGTCACGATCGGAGACGAAGAACTGCGCGGTCGCCGCGTCGTATTCGATGTCGCCGAGGCTGGCGCCGCTGTTGGTGATGGTGCTGAACAGCGAGACTTCGCCGGTCGTACCGTCGACCTTCCAGATGCTGCCCGGATAGCCGACCGCGCCACCGGCGCTGCCCCACTGGCCGGCCATGAAGCTGGCCTGGGCGTCGCCGATGCGGCTACGAACCGGATGGCCTTCCGCATCGGGAACGGTGAGGTTGAGGCCATAGGCCGAGGTGGCGGCGAGATAGATGTTGGGCGCTAGCGCCTCTTCGAGCTCGGGCGCGTTGTCGAGGGTCACGCTGAACACCTGGCCGACATCGGCGGCGGTGACGACAAGGCCGGCCTGGGCGTTGATCGCCTGGCCGGCCGGGGGACCATCGGGCATGAGCCGCTGGATCACCATGGACTGCCCGTCGGGGTCGATCAGCGTGTAGTCCAGCGGATCGGCACCGGGTGGTGGTGCGGTAGGGGGGAGCACGCCCGAAAAGCCGGTGACGATCGGCTCGCCGGGGGCGAAAACAGGTTCCTGGGCCGTCGCCGGCCAGATGGTCGAAAGCGCAACTGTCGCCAGCAGTGCGATAGGCACCAGACTTCTGGCGCATCGGTAATGCGTAGCCATGGCAACTCCTCCAGTCAGCCCACTAGCTCACGCGCTCGGCGGCGCATGAACCCCGCAATATGAACGGTGCGCGGTTCGGCCTGAACGGCGGATGAAACAGGCAGTCAGGGAGGCGTTAGGGACGGGTGGCGTCGACGATCGGCTTGACGGCACGGAGCAGATCATCGGGCGTCGAGCCGGTGACGATGATGCCGAGCAGGATGGCGCCGATGCCGGCGGCGCGGAGGGCGGGGACGTCCGCGGCGGTGAATTTCTTCTGGCTCGGCGCGATCACGGGGCGGCCGGACTGGCGGACGATGTCGGCGAAGCGAGCGAGATCGTCACGGTTGAGCGGCTGGCCATATTCGGCGAAGCGGCCGATCGAGGCTTCGACCATGCCGCCGGGGATGGCGCGGATGGCTTCGATATCAGCCTCGCCGCTTTCGCTGTCGAGCGCGAGGATAGGCTTCAGCCGCGACTGATACATGTGTGGCTGCACATGCTTGAGATAGATGTTCCAGCCCTCGACGCCATAGTCGGCGAGGGCATTCAGCTCGTCGAGCGTCGGCTGTGTCTCCTGCCCGCTCATCACCAGCATCGGCTTGCCGAGTTTTGCCAGTTGCTCGATGAAGGGGCGCTCCTCGGCGAAGGACCCGAAGGTGGTGCCGCTGGCGCGGTGATAGGCGTTGAGGTGGAACTTCAGCCCGAAGGCGCCGGCATCCACCGCAGCCTTTGCCAGCTCGATATCGTGCCGGCCGAGCGAGACCAGCACCGGCAGATCGCCAGCTTTCATCGCGGCTTCGATCATCCCTTGAGTCCCGTATGCGCGAGGCCTTCGATGAACTGGCGCTGCGCGAAGATGAAGACGACGAGCACCGGCAGAGCAGTCAGCGTCGCGGCGGCCAACTGCGTGTTCCACATCGGCCCCTGATAGACGTCGACATACTGGGTCAGCGCCTGGGGCAGGGTGAAGTTGGTCGGCGTGGTGAGGAACACGATCGGCTCAAGGTAGAGGTTCCAGGAGTGGAGGAAGGTGAAGATGGCGACAGCGGCAAGCGCCGGCTTGGCCAGCGGCAGGGCGATGCGCCAGAAGATGCCGAAACGGCCGAGGCCGTCGACACGCGCCGCCTCTTCCAGTTCCACCGGCAGGGCGATGAAGAACTGGCGCATGACGAAGGTGGCGAAGACGCTGGGCGCGCCGAAGATCGGCACGAGGATCAGCGGCCAATGCGTGTTCACCATTCCCCATTTGAGGAACATCTGGAACAGCGGCACGATGGTGACTTCACTGGGGATCAAGAGGCCGAGCAGGACCACCATGAACAGCAGGTTGGCGCCGGGAAACTTGATGCGCGCGAAGGCGTAGCCGGCGAAGGACGAGACCACCATCGTACCCACTGTCACCAGCAGGGCGATGTAGCAGGAGTTCCAATACTGCTGCGCGAAGGGCTGCAGCCGGAACACCTCGCCATAGGTCGACCAGTCGAAGGCGCGCGGGACGATGTCGGGCGGGAAGGCGAAGATGTCCGAGATCGGCTTGACCGAGCTCGTCACCATCCACCAGGTCGGAAAGACGAACGGGATGGCCAGCACGCAGAGCAGCCCATAGAGCGCGACTTTCGCACGCGGGGAGAGGTCAGTTTTCATAGAAGACGATCCGCTTGCGCATCTGCCATTGCGCGAAAGTAAGAATGGCGACGATCACGAAGAGCAGGATCGAAATGGTGGCGCCGTAGCCGAAGCGGTGGAACTGGAAGGCCTGCTGGTAGAGGTAATAGACCAGCACCGTGGTCGACATGCCCGGCCCGCCCTGCGTCAGCACCGCGATCTGCGCGAACACCTGCAGCGACCCCACGATCGTGATGATCATGGTCAGCAGCACGGTGGGGGAAATCAGCGGCAGGGTGATGGCGTGGAACTGGGTCCAGCGACTGGCGCCATCGACGCGGGCCGCCTCGTAGAGCTCGCGCGGTACGCCTTGGAGCGCGGCGAGAAACAACACCATGTTGAGGCCGACATTCTTGAACACCTGCACGACGATGACCGACAGCATCGCCGTCGGCGGCGAGCGCAGCCAGTTCGGTCCATCGATGCCGATGACCTTGAGCAGTCCGTTGATGCCGCCATTGGCCTGCAGCAGGAAACTCCAGACGATGGTCCAGGCGACCAGCGACACCACCACCGGCGAAAAGAAGATGGTGCGGAAGACGATGATGCCCCGCAGCTTCTGGTTGACCAGCACGGCCAGCAGCAAGGCGAGCGACAGGTTGAACACCACCAACCCGGCCGAGAAGATGCCCGTCGCGGTGAGCACTTCACCCAGTGCCGGGTCGGCCGCGAGCTTCTGGTAATTGGCGTCGCCGACGAAGCGGAAGGTACCGGCCAGCACGTTCCATTCGTGCAGCGAGTAGTAAACCACGAGCCCGAGTGGGATCAGCACGAACAGCACGATGCCGGCGACCTGCGGGGCGATGAAGAGATAGCCCATCAGCCAGTCCTGCCGCTGCATCGACCAGAACGGCCGCTTGCGCGGATGGTCGACGGTGGTGGAGGCGAGGGTCATGGACGGTCCTTTGACGACGGGGCAGGTGAGGGCGGCGAACCGCCCCCACCCAGGGAGGATCAGAGCATCGGCTGGATGCGGTCGCAGACCGACTTCAGCACGGCAGGCACGTCGGCTTCAGGCACCCAGAGGGCGTCGAGGGCAGCGCGGGCGGTCTGCTGGATCTCGGCAAAGCCCGAGTGGCCCGGCTTCACGACACCGGTCGAGATGCCCTTGATCACCACGGCGTCGATCTGGGCCGGGGAGAGCAGCGGATTGGCGGCGCCGAGGACTTCGGCATTGAGCAGGCTGGAGCGCGGCGGCGGGAAGAACTTGGCCAGCTTCTTGGCGTTCTCGGGGCTGGTGAAGAAGGCGAGGAAGTCGGCGGCGACCTGCGGGTTCTTGCCCGAGGCGAAGACGCCGATACCGGCCTGGCCGATCACCGCATACTCGCCGGCGGGACCCGACGGCAGCGGCACGAGATCCCAGGCGAAGGGGTTCTCCTTGGGCAGCAGCGAGGCGCGGCTGATCTGGGTGATGGTCATGGCCGCGTCGCCGGCGAAGAAGTCGGCGGTGATGCCGGGGCCGGGGATCGATTTGTCGGTGAAGATGGCCTTGTGGATGAAGGTCATCGCATCGACCATCGGCTGGTCGGCGAACGTGCAGGTCTTGCCGTCGGCGCTCCAGGGCGTCGCGCCCCAGCCGTTCCAGATCGAGGCGAGATTGTCCCAGACCTTGTAGTCGAAGTCACGAACGATGAGGCCCTGCTTGCCGGCCGCGGCGACCGCCGTGTTGATGGCGTTGGCATTGTCCCAGGTCCACTCGCCGGCGGCGATCAGCTCGGCCGGGGTCTTCTGGCCAGCGGCCGTGATGACGTCGTTGTTGACGAACATGGCGAAGGGCGAGGTCGAGAACGGGTAGGCGTAGATTTCGCCATCGGCAGACCACAGCGCGAGCGCGCTCTGCGTCACGTCGGCGAGGTTGTAGTCCGGAGCTGCCTCGAAGGTTGCCTTGAGCGGGGTGAGGGCACCCGAGCTGACGAAGTCGCCGGCCGTGGTCTCGAGAATCCATGCGAGGTCAGGCGCATTGCCGCCAGCGATCTGCGTGGTGAGCGTCGTGGTGTAGCCATCGAATGGCAGGGAGTCGAAGGTGACGGTCACGTCCGGATGCGAAGCCTTGTAGGCTGCGGCGATCTCGTTGAAGAGCGCCAGGTGCGCCTCGTTGGCGCTCCAGATCGCCATACGGATGTCGGTCGCCATGGCGGGCATAGCCGCCATCGGGATCGCGATGCCGGCGGCGAGCGCCGCCAGTCTCAAATCGAGCAGTTTCATGGGTTTGGTTCCTCCTGTTGCCGTCGTTTGTTAGTAGCCCCGCACGTCGGGCCAGCGGGTTTCGATGCCCTCGGCGTAGAGCCGGGACTGGAAGTCGGTGAGGGTGGCGTCGTCGGCCTGCACCTGGTGCGGCGTGACGCCATTGTTGAGGCAGTATGCTGCGAGCAGGCCGGCGACCTCGCCGATGTTCCACTCCACCGGGTGCAGCCGGTAGCAGCCATTGGTGATGTGGGTGGTGCCGATGGTCTTGCCGGCCGGGATCAGGTTGGTGACCCGCTGCGGCACCAGCGCGCCGAGCGGAATCTCGAACGGGCACGATGCCACGTCGATGTAGTTGTCGCCGCCGGTCGAGGGATGCAGGTCGATGCGGTACATGCCGATGCCGACGCTGTCGCGATAGTTCTTGGCTCCGGCCTCCCCGCGGACGTCGTAGCTGAGGTCCTGCTCGACGATCGTGGTCAGCGACTTGATGCGGCGGCTCTCGCGGATATACGGCGCCATGGCGAGGCCATGGTTGGTGCCGGTGATGTCACCGCGCAGGCGCAGGCCCGGGAAACCCTGGCCGCCATCCTCGCGCGGCGCTTCGGTCTGCAGCCAGTAGAAGACCGAGTAGGCGAGGTCGGCGGCATCGCCGAGGCGCTGGTTGTAGACGTCCTCGGGCACGTCGATGATCGGGTGCTCGAAATAGTCGAGCATCGGCCAGTTCACGAGGCAGATGTCCGACGCATAGGCGCCGGGCACGAAGTTGCGGCGCGCGGCGATGCGGCGGAAAGTCCAGAGGTTGCCGTCCCCCGGATTGCGGCGCTGGTCGGCGTCGACGAGAGTCGGATCGTCATCGGGGTTGGGCGTGAAGCTGCGCACCGTCGTTTCGAGAGTACGCGGATGCGGCGCGACGAAGCCGATCAGCGGGCCGCCCCAGAAGCTGGGGGTGAAAGCGCGCCACTTGTCGTAGTTGCGCGGTTTGTCGCCGACCTGGTTGCCGTCGACATGGTCGATGGCAAAGCAGATCGAGACGGCCTGCGAATTGGTGGGCTGCGCTTCGCTCGGAGCGGAGGGCTCGCCAGTGTCGCGCTGACTCTCGAAGCCGGTGACATATTCGGTGCCGGTCATCGGCAGCAGGTCGCCGAGCTCAGTGGCCTCGATGACATACTTGCCGGTGACCACGATACGGTCGCCGGTGTCGCGATGCTTCAGCGTCACGGCCCGCACGCGGTCGCCATCCATCTCGGCCGAGACCGGCTTGTAGGGCTGCAGCACGGTCAGCCTGCCGCCGCCGCGATAGGGCATCAGCATGGCTTCCATCACCGCGAGACCCACGCGCGGCTCGTGGCACAGGCGCGAGACGAAGCCGGCACCTGGGTTCAGGTCGCCCCAGGCGCGGCTCCTTTCGGTCAGCGGGTAGTGGTCGCGATAGTACTGACGGATGCCGTTACGCAGAGCGCGGTAGGAGCGAGTGATGCCGAACTGCTCGACCCAGCTGTGCTCATCGGGCGGCACGGCCTGGCTGGTCATCTGGCCGCCCAGCCAGTCGAACTCTTCCGTCATCACCACGCTGCGGCCCGAGCGTAGGGCGCCGAGCGCTGCCGCGACGCCGCCGAGGCCGCCACCGATGATCGCGATATCCGCCGAGTATTCTTTCACTTGAGGTCCGTCTCTTTGTGGATGGTGCCGAGGGTTTTGCCCTCGACCGGTTCGCATGCGAGCAGCACCTGCTCGCCCTTGGCATTGGCTTCGATCCGCTCGCAGAGCATCTGCGTGGCGCGACGCGCCATTTCTTCGCGGGGGATCGAGAAGGTGGTGAATCGCGTGCCCGACTGCATCGGCCGCAGATGGCTGCCGAGCACGACGATGGAGAGATCGCCGGGCACCGAGAGGCTCTGCGAGCGCGCGGCCGCATCGACCACGACCGCATCGGCGAGTTCGGTGAAGAAGGCGACGGTGGCGCCAGACTTGCGGATGGCGTCGAGCATCGGCAGCGCCTTGCCGCCGACTTCTGCGATGTGCAGGGCCAACTCGGCGCCATCGAGGTCGGCGTTGAAGCCCTTCCAGCGGTCGACCGACGATTCCGCGCCCTTGCCGGGGCCGACATAGGCGAGCTTCGCGTGCCCCTTGGCCTTGGCGCGGTGCACCATCTCTGCCGTCGCCGTCACGTAGTCGGCGCCCACATAAGGGACCGGCCCGCCAGCCGGATCGCGGCGACCGACGGCGACGAAGGGGTAGTCGCCGGCGACGAGGCGCCTGAGTTCGGCGCGATCGAATTCGCGGCCGAGGATGACGCAGCCATCGGCCAGTCGCAGGCGGTTGTTCTCATCGAAGATCTTGCGCTTGCCGCGATTGGCCGGCGCGCCGGTCAACAGCAGCAGGTCATAGCCCAGCGTCTGCGCCGTCTCCTCGATGCCGAAGAGAAAGGGGGCGAAGAAGTCAGCCTGGGCGCTCGGAAAGGCCGGCTCGTAGGTGAAGACGCCGAGGATGCGGTTGAGGCCCTTGGCCATGCGGCGGGCGATGGGGTCGGCGACATAGCCCGTCTCGCGGATGGCCTTCTGCACCCGCTCGCGAGTTTCGTCGGGAATGCGTCCCTCGGCCGCCTTGGCATCGTTGAGGACGAGCGACACGGTCGCCTGGCTGACCCCGGCAATGAGCGCGATATCCCGCTGCGTCAGCCGTCCTCCTCTCCCCACTGTGTCCTCCCAGATCACGCTAATGCGTATTAGCAGCTAATGCGTATTAGCAGATGGAATGCGAGTCAACCCGGCTCGTGCGTGGCGGAAAAAACGCGGGAAGAGGTGGTGGGGCCACCAGGACTCGAACCTGGAACCAGACCGTTATGAGCGGTCGGCTCTAACCATT